>Ga0209593_10000595_pt1 | contig 16720 bp, 17 predicted proteins | sample PPLLaktember2015_3_FD_187260 | JGI IMG/M metagenome (GOLD analysis project Ga0209593, IMG submission 187260) | Freshwater sediment microbial communities from Prairie Pothole Lake near Jamestown, North Dakota, USA - PPLs Lake P7 Core (6) Depth... | ecosystem: Environmental > Aquatic > Freshwater...
CGATCTTGTCTCGAGATTCTCATATAAACCGGAATCAAAAATAAAACAATCCCATCCCGGGTGGGTTTCCCCGGTTTCGCTGTACATCTCGTTAATTTGTGTGATATTTTCGTATGAATCGGGGATGGTTCGTCGGTTGATAATAAAGGCATCGTGTCCTCTTTCGATTAATCCCGCCACTGTGGTATAAAAATAGGGCTGCAAAGCGATATCGACGTTGGTATAAATAATGTAGGAACGGCCTGGGGAATTAGCGGGGATAGTGCGGTAAGCGGCGTCGAGAATATCTTTGATCAGTGGTAATTCCCGTTTTTCTTGGAAAGTGAAAATATCCGATACCGTACGAGTTATACCCGGGAGTCGTTTAAAGCAATCCGGCAGTGGGACCGGTTTTTCATGGTCTACCTGGATGGCATAAAGCGATACGTCCACTTGACCGCGGGCAAATTCTCGGGCGATTCGCATGGTTTCGAAAGTAATGGGCTGGGCGATAAATAGATCGCTGGATTGGTCTGTATCTACAGGGTTAATAATGTGGACCAGGGATATCATCCTGTGATACTCCTTTTTCAACTTTACGGTTCATTAACCGGGAAGGCGTGCAAATTGAACAGTGAAACATTTTTTCTTTTGTCATCGCCATATTTATATCATAAATAGCTTTATTTTTAAATACCCCACGCAGGTTTACAATTAGTCATTGGTTAGTTGTGGACTTAGAAACGAAAAAGGGGACAGTCAAAAAAACAAGCTACGTGGGGTTTTATTATGGCGCGTTGCGCCATCCTGCGGCTTCATTAATGGTCAGCCGCTGCCGGATAATCTTTGTAATCCGTGGATTCTCTTCTCTCCATGCTCCGTGCTCCCTGTGAACTCCGTGAGAAATCTAATTTCATGGCAGATCATCATGAAGCCTGCGGCCTCGCCCGAAGACCATGACATTACCGTGCCCTGTGAACAAAAAAGGAAAAAAAGGGGACAGTCGAGAAAAAAATAAAAAAAAAGACAAAAAGGTATTGACATTTAAATCCAAAAGATTTACAAATCTCTCAGTCTCAGGGTCGCCCTGTCCGCTGAGATACTTTTAGGTGAGGGCAAGGATGGTAAACAAAATGCCAAGAACTAAAAGACAATGGATATCTCAAAAATGCGGGGCGTTTCATATTACTTCCAAAATTGCCGGAAATTCAACCCGCCTGACCTACGATGAGAAAGAATATTTCCTCAGACTATTGGAACGCCTGACAAAGGGCTTCTTTGTTAAACTTCATTCCTTCTGCATCATGGATAACCATTTCCATATATTGGCCACCGGCCTGGAATTGGACGCCCAACATGCATCTAAAGAAGAACTGCTGCAACGCTACAAACTGATGTTCGGGAAAGAATCGGAACCACCTCCGGGGTACTACGACAACAGCGGCCAAATCATCCCGGACCAAGACGGAGGAATAGAACGCCTGAGAGAACGACTGGGATCGGTTTCCCGCTTTGTACAAGAATTGAAACAAACATTTAGCCACTGGTACAATAATAGACATAACCTCCATGGATACGTCTGGGGAGGTCGCTTTAAAGGAGTCCTGGTCTATCACGGAGAAGCCCAATTAATATGCAGCAGCTATATCGACCTGAACCCGGTTAGAGCGGGAATAGTGAAATTACCGGAAGACTACCGCTGGAGCAGCATGGGAATGCGAATGAGATCTCCCACACGAGCATCCAAACTACTAAAGCCACTATCAATAGTAGATGCCCTGGAAAAATCGGAAGACGAACTCTCCGGGTTGCCCTTAATTCGTGTGACGGATAGATTATATGGATCAGAATGGTATAGGCAATTTGTATATGTATCCGGGGGAATAAAACGAGAGGGAAAAGCCCACATTCCCCAAAAAACAGTAGAAGAAGTTCTTCTGTACAACCACCATTTTGGGATCATCGGACGACTGCGCTACCGGGTAAAAAATTTTTCAGAAAGTATCGCCATCGGCAGCTTTTCATCGATATGCAAATTCCAGGAAACGGCTAACCGGAAATATATCCGCCCACGATCATTCTTAGACTCTTATTGGTCCTACACCACAAGAGTATTACGATTATAGAGAACGATTTTTTTCCAAATCCCTATAAATATCAATAATAAAATTATTTCAGAAAACGCATCAATGCCTCAAACTGAAACTGATATATATAGTTAAACCCGGATTCCCCTTCAGTTTTGTCAGCCATCATTGATGGGCGGGTTTCAGCACCTTCCAAAAACTTTTATAAAATATATAATCAAGAGCTTTTGAAAGTCCAGCCCGTAACGGAAGGATTTTATAGAGCTTTCACTATCACTATATCCTTTGTTAACCGGTTAAATCTTGCCATTTTCTGGCAAAATGAAGAAAACGGGGCAAGCAAAAAAAATAATTCTTGAGGACCGAAATTTGGAGAAAAGGTTTTCCAGGGGCGATGACTATCGCAAGTGAAAAAGTGAAGTGGAAAAGGGCGAAATTTTTGACTGTCCCCTTTTTTACACGGTGGTGAGGTTATCGATTTTTTTCCTGCATCCTTTTTATTTTTTGTGAAATTAGATATAATAGAAACCCAGACACATTACCATAAGGAGGTAATTGCCATGAAGAAAATGATCCAATTTTATATAACGGTCGTGCTTTTTATGCTTTTCAACTTCCTGGCTTGCCAGACCAACATAAAAAATACTCCGCCAGACGAAAAACTTCCTCCCCAGCCTTCCCAACCTTCCGTAAACCTGGAACAAGTAAAGGCCGCATTTGAAAAAATGGAAGAAATCGGGGCAGGACGTAATTTTTTTACTGCAAAGATCGATTTGCCCTTTTTATCCCCTCAAGAATACCAATGGTATGCGATGGTACTTGACAAAACCAAAACCCCCATTCGAAAAATCAGCGGCTACGCTCACCACCCGAATATCGAAAATAAAAGCCACCTATGGTTTTATTTTTTTCTATACGCACCGGGCGATTGGATTAACCACCTTCCCAGGAGCGAAACCCTCGGCAAATATACCAGCCATTACATCACCTTCATAATGAAAAAAGACAACGAAACCATCTGCGAAACAACCATAGAACGGCTGAAAGAGTGGGGTGATGAAAAATCGACCTTGATAGCGGACCTTCCCTCACCCCCGGGAGAAATTGCCGGGTATCTTGAATTGAAAGATTATACCTTTTTCGCAAAAGGAGACTTTCGGAAGCCCGAAGGGTTCTATTTTGAAGGAATCGTAAAAGGTAATAACGGCGAGTGGAACTACTTTGTCCCTACATCGATACTCCTGGGCGATGAACCAGAACCGGATATGTCATTGGTTTCCGATCGTGGATGGCTGGAATTGAACACAGGCAGAACACACCGGATGATGGAAGCCGTAGCGCCAGCCAGGCCTTTTATCGAAGGTTGGTGGGACGGGAAAGGGTATTTTCACCCCGATCATAAAAAAGTGATGATTGACGATTGATGAGTTGAGAAAATTAGAGGCCGTGGCTTCGCAACCTTCTAACCACGAACAACAAATCAAGGAAAACGACTTTTAATTCACAATTCACCCTTGAAAAAAAAATTATATTAACGTACAATTAGACTGGAGGTATCTTATGAACCGAACTTTTTTTTCAATTTTAACCATCACCCTTTGTACGCTGTTCCCTATTGCCCTATCGGGGCAGATCGACAATTTAACCAACATGAGCGCCGATTGGATTCGAATGGCGAATCGAAACGCCGCTTCGGATGCCGTGGATATCGTAGTGTATAACCCGGCTGGATTAACAAAATTAGCGGAGGGTTTTCACCTGAACCTCAGTAACCAAACACTGGTCCGAAATCCCAAACATACATTTGACCTGGGCCTCGGAGCCGGTATTCAATCCTTTTCTCAAGATGGATTGGACCCTGTTTTGCCCAATTTATACGCTGCCTATAAAAAGAATAACTGGTGCATTTTCGGCGGTGTTTATATCCCTGGGGGCGGTGCGACTGTGAATTACCCCAACGGCTCTCTCTCCACACAATTGCTGGGTCTAATGGTGATGCCTGCCGGGATTTACGACTATTTTAAAAACGATTATTTTAAAGTGTCCTCGCTCTACCTGGCTACTACAGTTGGAGGAGCCTATGCATTCAACGATGTCATTTCAATTTCTGCCGGCGTTCGGTATATTCGGGCCACCAACAAAGTTAAACTGGGTTTAATCCTGGCAGATTCTACCCAGACTTTACCCGATACGCCGCTGCAACTGGAAACCAAAGAAACCGCAGACGGTGTCGGTGGTGTTTTCGGTATCGACTTCACCCCCATCCCGGAGCTCAACATCGGGATTCGCTATGAAACCAAAATTAAACTGGAATTCGAAACAGGGCTGGTCAACGACGATTTTGGCGGTACGATTGCTTCTGACGGCGATAAATATCACAGGGACTTCCCCGGGATGCTAGGGGTTGGCGTTTCCTATAACTTTTCTCCAAAATTCAGGGCTGAGGTCGATTTTAACTATTTTTTCCAAAAACAAGCCAATTGGGGAATTCTTGAATCGCTGTGGGGGGAATTCGGCTATTCGGACCTGGCGGGCGATTGCTATTCGATAGGGGCTGCCTTTAATTACCAGGCTGCGCCCAAATTACAACTCAGTGCCGGTTTTCTTTATACTAAATTCAAGTTTCTCGATATCAATTATTATTACACGACCCTGGGTGCTTTTGAAGTATTATACTCCGATAATGTCAATATTGGCGCAGGGCTTCGCTTCGATTTGACGAAAAAAATCAAGCTCTCTTTGGGTGCCGGATATACTATCTGGAAAGATGAGACCATAAAAGCGTCGAATGCTTTTCCCCTGGATGTCGATGTGTATACCGCCAATAAAAGTTTTGCCTTTGCAGTAGGTTTTGACGTTTCTTTGTAATATTAAATACCGGGAAAAGTAGAAAACAAGAAAAGGAACTCAAAAATATTTACCTGTGGATACCGGCCTCAAATTTGGCTAAATTTTCATAAAGTTGGCTCAAAAACCGTGACAGCGACCTAAAAACCTCGCAGATGGCTAAATTACCTTGCGCTTGCCTTTAAAACCTCGACGATGAACTAACAACCTCACTTTTGAGCAAAAAAGCCCATCTATGGCTAATTTATCTCGTGCATGGCTTAAAAACCTCGATAATTCTGCAAAAACATCGACGACGCCCGAAAGATAGTATTACCTTACCTTCCTGGGGGCACCGTTAAAATTGTGCCCCCTGAAAGCCTGAACTCGGACAAACTCGCTCCCATCAAAAAAAAATCTTTTACTGGATTTTTTTAAAAGAAATCCGGAAACCCTCATAAATGGCAATTCCATAAAAAAGCGCATCCATGGGTTGAAAAGTTTCTTTCATTGCCTCAAAAATGAGAGGAAAATCAAATATTTTCAGCACATCAAAAAATGAAACCGATTGCTGAATCGAAATAAATCCACAAAGGCTAAAAAAATTTCCCAATAAGCATCCGAATAAAGACAATAAAGCTCCAAGCAAACCAAACTTGACGGTAACTCCTTTCCCTGCTTTTAAAACGAAAAAACCCACCAGGAAACCGACACCGACGGCCATCCAGCCGATCTGGTATTTGGTTAAAATGGTGATACCGGCCCAAATCCCGGCACCGATCACCGCAGCGATTAAACCCGCCAGGAAACCCATACCTAAATTCTGGTTGTCTAACAATTCCTGTTTTTGGTGCTCGGTGAGTTCGACTTTTGGGGGTACTGCTTGCGTTCCCTCTTGGGGTTGGCTCAAATTTTCATCTTGCATATTTGCCTCCATTAAAAAGCCTTTAAAGCTGTGCCTTTATGCTTCTCAAACAAAAGCACTTGGGCTCTATCGCTTAATTTTTAACGCTTAACGTTTTACGTTTTACGCTTCACTTTTTAAAATGGTCGTATCCCAAAGAGGGAGTATGAATGGTTTTCCCGCTGCTTTCAACTCTCAATTGACCGGGGTTGTCGTCGATTTCCCCGATGATGTAGTATTCCATACCTGGATGTTCTATTCGCATTTTCTGTTCATTTTCTTTCGAAAGCGTGAACAATAGGACATAATCTTCTCCACCTGCCAGGACACAATCATATTCGCTCCATCCCTTGGTTTTGCAAATTTCTTTGATTTGGGGCGTTGCGGGGATTGATTCGTAATCGACGCGGGCGCCTTTCCCGGAAGCGGTGAGAATGCGGTTTAAATCGATCGATAATCCGTCCGAGAGATCGATCATGGAATTGACATAATGAGCCAGGACCGGGCCCTTTTGCAGGTCGGGGTTGACGTTCTTGTGTTTTTCCACGAAATAACCGGTTTTAATGCCTTCTTCCAGGAGTAACTTCAAACCGATGGCCGATTCGCCGGTAATACCGGTGATGCCGATTAAATCGCCTGTTTGGGCACCGTGGCGGTAAATGGGTTTTTGGGCTTCGCCGATGACGGTAATGGAGATAAACATCATGGGTGAGGCGGACAAATCCCCACCGGCGAGATCGACGTTCCACTGTTTACATCCTTTGGCCATACCCTGTAAAAAATCGACGGTTTTATCCATACTGAGGCGGCGGGGGAAACCGAGACCGAGGTAAAAGTATTGAGGTACGCCGCCCATGGCGGCAATATCGCTGAGGTTAACGGCCAAAGACTTTAAAGCCAATTCCTCCAGGGTAAAATCCTCGAGGCGGAAGTGTACATCTTCGATGAGGATATCTTTGGTGATGAGCTGGAAGGAACCTGCGGTTTTTACAACAGACGTATCGTCGCCGATCCCTACGCCATATCGAAACGGAAAATTTTTTTTTAAAAAATCGACAAAAGCGGCTTCATCCATTTCTAAAAATCCATCCAAAACATCGGCAACATCATACCTGTTGGGCACAACAACCGGTTAAACAGGAATCAATCGTTGAATATCTTCTTTGTCAATGCAATGTTTACGACATCCGTAATGTTTTTTGCAAATACAAAATCCATACCTTCGAGGTAGTTTTGATTGATGTCCTGGAGGTCCTTTTTATTTTTTTCCGGGAGAATGATCCGGGTGATACCGGCCCGTTTAGCAGCCAGCACTTTTTCTTTTATCCCGCCGACGGGGATGACTTTGCCGCGGAGGGTAATTTCCCCTGTCATAGCCACTTGCCTGCGAACCGGGATTCCGGTAAAAGCGGAACAAAGGGCAGTGGTCAGCGAAACACCTGCGGAAGGGCCATCTTTGGGAGTTCCACCTTCGGGTAAATGGATATGGATATCTAATTTTTCGAATCGTTCATTATCGATGCTGAGTTTTTCGGATTTGGATTTCAAGAAGGTTAGTGCGGCAGTGGCGGATTCTTTCATAACGTCGCCCAGGGAACCGGTGAGGATTAATTTTCCTTTGCCGGGCATGAGTTGGACTTCGATAAAAAGGATATCGCCGCCGTAAGCGGTCCAGGCCATACCGGTGGCAACACCCACGGTGTCTTCCTCCAGCAGTTGGTCCCGGAACAATTTTGGGGGCCCGGTGAATTTCTCCAAGTTTCGCGTGGTAATTTTGTGAATCTTCTTTTCGCCGACGGCGACTTTATGGGTGACTTTCCTGCAGATGGAACCGATCTCCCGTTCCAGGTTCCGGACACCTGCTTCCCTGGTATTCAAAGCGATCAGGTTCCGGATGGAGCCCGTGGTAAAATCGATCATTTTATCGGTTAAACCGTTGGCCTCCATTTGCCTGGGGATTAAATGGCGCCTGGCTATTTCGATTTTTTCTTCTTCGGTATAACCGTGGATATGGATGACTTCCATTCTATCGCGGAAAGCGGGTTGGATGGGTTCCAGCATATTGGCGGTGGTAATGAAAAGAACTTTAGAGAGGTCGAAAGCCACACCGAGGTAGTGATCGACAAAGGAGTTGTTTTGTTCGGGGTCCAGGACTTCCAGCAGTGCGGAAGAGGGGTCGCCGCGAAAATCGGTACCGATCTTATCGACTTCGTCCATCATAAAGACGGGGTTCACGGAGCCGGCTTTTTTCAGTTCCTGGATAATTTTCCCGGGCATAGCGCCCACGTAAGTTCTCCGGTGTCCGCGAATTTCCGCTTCGTCCCTGACGCCGCCGAGGGAGATGCGAACGAATTTTCTATTTATGGCACGGGCGATGGATTTTCCCAGCGAGGTTTTCCCGACGCCTGGGGGGCCGACAAAGCAGAGAATGGGGCCGTGGGCTTTTTGGGTCAATTTACGAACGCTTAAATACTCCAGGATTCGTTCTTTTACTTTGTCGAGGCCGTAATGATCCTGGTTCAGGACGGTTTTGGCCCGGCGGATACTGATGTTATCTTTCGTCGTTATAGACCAGGGCAGCTCCAGCATCCAATCGAGATAGTTTCGAACAACGGTACTTTCGGCGGATTCGGGGTGCATCCGTTTCAAGCGGTCGATGTTTTTTTCGACTTCTTTTCGTGCTTCATCGGATAATTGAGTTTCTTTTGCTTTTTTCAAATAATTATTGATTTCTTCGCCGGCGTCGATCTCTTCGCCCAATTCTTTCTGGATGGCTTTCAGTTGCTGCCGCAAAAAGTATTCCCGTTGGTTTTTATCCATTTCGCCCTGGGCTTTGAGATTGATCTGGTTCTGGATATTCAGCATTTCCAGTTCATAAGTGAGGTATTCGTGGACTTTTTGAAGCCGTTTCATGGGGCGTTCTTCGGAAAGTACTTTCTGGGAGTCTGTGATTTTGAGGTCGAGGTTGGCGGCGATAATATCGGCCAATTTGCCGGGGTCATCGATGTTTTCGACGATGACAAAAATCTCGTTTGGGATTTGTTTGCCCATACGGGAGGTTTGTTCGAATTTTTCCCGGACACTTTTAATAAGGGCTTGATCTTTCATGGCCAGTTGCCGGGGTTCTTTATCATCCACGACCTGGACTTTCGCTTCCAGGATTTTTCCATTGTCGTCGAGTCCCAGGACTTTAACGCGGGAAATACCCTGGACCAGGACGCGCATGCGTCCATCCGGGAGTTTCAACATCCTGACGACAAGGCCCACGGTCCCGATTTCAAACAATTGGTCGTTTTCGGGGTCTTCGACAGTAGGGTCTTTTTGGGTTAATAACAGGATCATCCGGTCGGAATTTAAAACGCCGTCTACAGCGCGTTTCGATTTTGTTCTTCCCACGTAAAGAGGGACGATCATATAAGGAAATACGACAATATCTCTCAATATCAAAACGGGTAGAGTCTCGGGGATGGAAATTTTTTCATCCATACTATCGTTTTTGGTTTGTTCAGTTTCATTGATAATCTTTTCTTCGCTCATGATTCACCTCTGCTTATTTGACTTCCACCAAAATTCGTCCAGGTTTTTTCCGGGGAATCTTAACCGTTAATACACCATTTTCCATATCGGATTTAATATTGGCTATATCCAGGGGAAAGGTAATCCCGATGCGTTTATAGAAACTCCCAAATTCGCGTTCGAACAGGTAGTAATTGAGATGTTTGGGGTCATCGGTTCGCGGTTGGCGTTTAGTTCCTCGAATAATCAAGTGAGTTTCATTTTCAACCATAATCGACACATCTTCTTTTTTTACTCCCGGGAGTTCCACTTCGATGATCCACATTTCGCCGTTATCGGCTTCGATGATGTTGGTCCTGGGTTCCCAGTCCACATGGGTACTGATAGTAGGGAACGTATTACTCACATCGATTTTATCGAAGGAATAATTTTTTTTGGCCATTTACTCCTCCTTTTTTAAAAGGTTATGAAGTTCTGATAAAAATTCTTCAAGGCTCCTGAAATCAAGGTATACAGATGCGAAACGGACATAAGCGACTTTATCCAGGGTTTTAAGTTTGGTCATGATAAATTCGCCGATGCTGTGGGTGGTGATTTCTTTATCCGAATTGGAGACCATTTCTTCCACTTGCTGGACGACTTGTTCGATTTGTTTGAAAGGGATGGGTCTTTTTTCGACAGCGCGATAGATTCCTTTGCGGGCTTTATCGATATCGAATTCCTCTCGCCTTCCATCTTTTTTAACTACCATTAAAGGAATTTCTTCGATTTTTTCATAGGTAGTAAAGCGTTTTCCGCACTTCAAGCACTCCCTTCTCCGGCGAATATAGGTTCCCTCTTTGCTTTCCCTGGTTTCCACGACCTTGTCTTCAAGGTTAGCGCACTCGGTGCATTTCATTTTATTATTTACCCCTCCGGGTAATTTATTCGTTTAATCGGTTTTGTTTTTAATACTTCGAATGGTATTGAGGTTGATCCCTTTCATCCAGAAGGCGAGGAAACCGGGTACCACCATGATAACGAGGATAAGAAAATGGCACAAAATAGTAAAAGCGGCAGCGGGGTTGGTATCGGCGTTGTATAGTTCTTGCAGGGCCAGGCGGGACGCGGCATCGAAACTGCCGGCCATCCCCGGCGTGGGAATAGAGGCGGATGCAGCCACAACGAAAAAATAGGGCATCGCTTCGACGGGGGACAGGTTGGCACCAAAGTCGAAACCTTTCATCAGGAGCCAATAAAAGGGTATCAAAAAAGCCCATACAATCATCGATGCAATCAACAGTTTGATGGAATCCAACGGGGATAAATTTAATCGGAGTCCTTTGACAAATTTCAATCCGAAAGATACGGCTCTTTCCCTCAAACGGGAAGGTACTAATCGAGATATAAATATAATGAAACGTTCCACGTAGGCGAATACTTGGGGTATGTTTAAAAAATAAAAAAACAGGAAAACCAGGATAATGAGGGGAAGCGCAAAAAAGGATAATGTTCTCAACTTGTTTAACAGGGGGGTTCTTTCGTGGATGAAAAAAAGCGAAATAATAAAGAGCAGTACCATGACCAGGGAATCGATCAACCGTTCCAGTACTACGGACGCAAGGCCGTAACTGCGGCTAATTTTTTGCTCCCCGGCTAATAAGACACCCCTTGCCGCTTCCCCGATTTTCCCGGGGAAAATGGTATTGAGAAAAAAACCGATGACGGTAAAACTGTATATAGTAAAGATGGGGATTTTTGCTTTGTGAGGTTTCAGGATCAAACCCCACCGGTACGCCCGGATGTAGAATTGGACATACAGTCCCAGGAGAAAAACAGCCGGGTATATTGGGTTAATGGAAGAAATGATCCGGGATACTTCTGCGAAATCGACGTTTTTCAAGAAAAAAAACATCGATACCAGGACTATTCCAACAATTATCACTATTTTTAAGTACTTCATCGGTTCCTTATATTAATCCTTTTTAGGTCCATTGTCAATCCCTGCTTTATCCTTTATTCTTGCAGAATTTTTTAAATTCGCAAAAAGCGCAGGAGTAATTTTCGTTCACAAAAAATATCCCCTGCTTGATATTATTCACCACGTAGGAGATTATTTCAAACATTTTGGTATAATCGAAGTCAACATCCTTGGGGTTGATGATGATGTCCTGGTGATTAATATTGGTGGGATTTTTAGCATGGATGATTTTAAATTTTAAATTGGAGATGGTGGTTCCGAAGGTTTTTTCAAAGAGGTACCGGTATATGACTACTTGTAGGTAGTAGCTTCTCACCCTGCTAAGGGACCACCTGGCGGTAGTTGTTTTAAAATCCGTGATGCTGAAATCGGTTTCCACGAGGTCCAGGATTCCTTTAAGTCGGACGTTGATTACGGGTAAGTCGGCCCATAGTTCTTTTTCTACCATGAGGGGGTGAATGGTTGGCGCGACATGGTGAAAGAAGTATTTAACCAGGGCGGATCCCCGCCTGCGATTTTCTTCTTTCGAGTCTTCCCAAACGATTTTGAAGTTCTGCTGTTGGGTATCGAATTGATGGTTGAATACCTCGTTTAGAGCTTCTGCCGTCGGCTTTCTCCCTTCTATCTTTTCTTTGAAATAGTGTTCGAAGGAAGCATGGGAAACAATGCCCAAATAAATCTTATCCCGCATCGGGATTTCGATTTTTTCGATATACGTATAGTAATACTTTTTAGCGCAACCCTGGTATAGCCTTATCTGGCTGTAAGAAATGTACTCCCGCGGTAAATCCATCCACTGGTGATCCGGGGGTAACGAGTTAGACCTGGAGACCTGCTTTCCTGGCCCGGATACTCAAGCGGGATTTATATCGAGCACCTGTTTTTTTATGGATAGTTCCTTTTCTGATGGTTTTATCGATAGTTGCAATCATCAAAGGAAAAGTCGATTTGGCTTGATCTAATTGATTGCCGCTTATTTCTTTCAAGAATGATTTTATTTTAGTTTTCATCTTGGACCGGCGCACCCGGTTGATCATTCGTCGCTTTTCGTCTCGCAAGTACGTCTTGATCGCTGATTTGTGATTTGCCATTTATTTATTCCTCCGAAATAAAGGTAATCATACAAAAAAAACAAGATTTTGTCAATCCCATACGCCGCTTTTTATTCCTTCAATGTCAAGAGTAATAAATTTTAATTGAAGCTCTTTGCAAAAAAGAAGGATATCAAGCCTTTTTTCTAGGATGGCGGGGAATTGAGATACCGGTGTTTCGATGCGGATACCGTCGTCGATATAACGGATTTTTACCGGGAAAATGTTTTGGTCCACTAAAAAATCTTCGATGCGGTCAAAAGTGTGAAGTAAACCCGGTTTCAATTGGAGGTTGTAGGGGAACCGGGTGGCCAGGCATGCCGATGAAGTGAGGAAGTAGGGTTCTATTTTCAGCTCGGTTTGGAGGTAACAAACGATTTCTTGTGAAGTTATGCCGGCATCGCGAAGGGGTGAAATGATTTCCAGTTCTTCGATGGCTTTAAGGCCCGGTCGATATTCCTGGAGGTCGGAATGAGTTGTCCCGTCTGCAATCACATCGATGCCCAGGCTCCCGGCTTTTTCTTTTATTGAAGTGAAAATCTTTTTTTTACAGTGATAGCAGCGGTCTTTTGGGTTCGACATGATGATTTGATCGCCGGATAAATCGATGGACAGGCTTTCCGTCCGGAAATCGCGGCCCAACCGCCGGCTGAAATAATCGACCCGTTTCCGGTCGTTCCGGGTGGAGAATCCGCTTCGGACATTACATGCCAGCACATTGTCTTTTCCCAGTGTTTCCAATGCGATTTTTAGTAAAAAAAAGGAATCTTTTCCTCCTGAAAAGGCCACCATTATTTTTTTAAATTTTTTTAAATCCTCTTCCAGGAGTTTTATTTTTTTTTCAAAAGTATCGTATGTTTTTGTCGAGGTTTCATCGGTCATCGGATTCTCCTTAGCCTTTTTTCTGGCGAGCTCAAACCATGAGTCTCATTTCTTTTTTTATTCGTTTCATTCTTTCATAATACTTTTGACATTAACCTTTTACAACTACCAGGGGGATCATGCGGGCCACTTTGTCGGAAATTCCTGCGCCTTCCGTGACTTCCACGATTTCATCGATTTCTTTATAAGCTTCCGGGACTTCTTCGCGAAGCCCTTTGCCGGAAAACGAAAACACCAGTATATCCTTTTTTTTCAGTCGATCTTTCACATCCATGTTGGAGGTTAATTGGAGGGCTTTATGGCGGCTCAGTTGTCTACCTGCCCCGTGAGCGGAAGAGCCCAGGGAGATTTCCATGGCTTTTTGGGTTCCTTTCAGTACGTAAGAGGCTGTGCCCATGCTTCCCGGCAGGAGTACCGGTTGGCCGACGAGCCTGTATTCTTCGGGGATTTCTTTATGTCCCGGGGGAAAAGCACGGGTGGCGCCTTTGCGGTGTACTAGTACGCGCTGGTTTTTTCCATCGATGAGATGGTTTTCAAATTTAGCGATATTATGGGCTTGGTCATAAACCAACCGCATCCCCATTTCCCGCGAAGAGAGTTTAAATATGACTTCAAATATTTCGATAATGGTATCCATTAACAGGTGGCGGTTAGCCCAGGCAAAATTGGAAGCCGCATTCAATGCCTGGAGGTAGTGCTGCCCTTCGGGTGAACGGATTTCCGCGTAAATCAATTGAGGGTCTTTGATTTTTATCCGGGAGATGTTCTTTTTACGGATGGTTTCGATAAAATCCGTGGCGATTTGGTGGCCGAAGCCCCTGGAACCGGTATGAATCATGATGGAAATATTTCCTTTTTTTAAACCGAAAGCGGCGGCTGCTTTTTCGTCATAGATTTCGTCGATGACCTGGACTTCCAGGAAGTGGTTACCCCCGCCCAGTGAACCCACCTGGGATCGGCCTCTTTCCATGGCGCGTTCACTGATTATCCCCGGCATATCGAAATCCAGTTTCCCCGATGATTCGATGAATCGCAAATCATTCCGGCTGCTGTATTTCGCATATTTCTCCACGATTTCTTCTGCTCCGTTCTCTAAAACCTTGATAAATTCTTTTTTATCCAGTTTTATTTTGCCTTTATCGGTGGTACCGGTGGGAATTTTCGACAGGAGGTTGTAGCCGATGCTCTCTTTGTAGGAGTGTTTTTGTAATTCGGAGGCAGGGATATTGGTGGCAAGGAGTCGAACCCCGCAATTAATGTCGTAACCGACTCCGCCGGGTAAAACGATCCCGGTGTCCGCCGGGAAAGCCGCCACGCCCCCGATGCTGAACCCATACCCGTAATGGATATCCGGCATGGCGTAGGAATTGGAGACAATCCCCGGCAGGGTGGAAACATTAAACACTTGCTGGACGGCCTGGTCTTCGATTGCGGCCTTGATAATATGCTCCGTACCGAAAACTTCGGCATTGGTATTCATGGAATTGCTTTTATCCGTATTTTTTTCCATCACCCAGCGATAGGGTGATATTTGGGTGAAATCGTTCAAATTCATGGTGATCTCCTAAATATCGAAAATAATTTCAGCGGATTTGATACCCTCATGATCTTTCACTTCGAGGTTATGGTAAGTCACCGATTTGATTTCCAATTCGGGTTGAAGGTTTTGGAGTTCAAACAGGGGGATGCACAGCAAGTCCGCCTTTATGTGGGTATCGTCGATGTGATGAATCGAAAGCCCTGTAGTAATGAGGTTTTCTTGTTGGATTAGGAATAGGATTTCCGAAAGAAAATTGACCAGGAGGTTCTCGGGGCTGTCGCCGTGGAATTCGAAAGGATAAGGCGTTTGAGGGAAAGAAGCGATTAATGGGGATACCCGGTCAAACCGGCAATCGAACAGGAGTAAATTAAGGCCTTTTAAAGCGCTGTGGAATAGACCGTCATAACCCTTGCCCCGGATGCGAATTCCCACATCGGCGGTGGTGGAAAAGGTTTCGAAGAATTCCATTTATAAGGTCCTCTTGGTTTTTGGTTTTCTTTTTCCTTTTACTTTTACTGCGGGGGCTTGCAGGGATTCGAAACCTTCACCGTAAACCTGGTTCACGTCCTGGATAATGACAAAGGCCCCTTCATCATTAGCGGCAATAATCCGGCGAACTTCAGGAACCAGGTTTTTCGGTACGACAGTTGTCAGCATATAACGGTCCGCTCCCGTATACGCACCTGTGCCTTTGAATATCGTCATACCCCGGTTGAGGGAATCCAGTATCGCTTCTTTGATCTTTCCCGGTTCGCCGGTTACGATCATCACCCTCTGGCTGGCCTGGCCCCCGGTTAAAACCATATCGATGGCTTTTATTTCAACAAAAATAAAAATCAACGAGTACATGATCTGCTCCAGGGGTATAAATATCAATGTAGCCGCACCCAGCACAAAAGCATCGATAATTATCATGGTTCGACTCAGGGGGATTTTCTTTAACTTCCACAGTATCTGAGCCAGTGCATCGCCTCCCCCGGTGGAAGCACCGGAAAAATAAATCAACCCGAGGCCCAAACCGACAATTGCACCCCCATAAAACGCAGCCAATAAAATATCATCCGTGACCCGGGGTATCTTGACGATAGAGAAAAAATCGATCAGTGCGTTCATTAAAATCATGGCATATATGGAACGGGCACCGAAACTTTTTCCCATCAACCGCATGCCTATGGCAAAAACGCCGGCTGTTATTATGAGCGAAGTTGTTCCCACAATGGGCAAACCCGTCAGGTGTTGGGCGATGATCCCGATACCGGTCACCCCGCCTTCTACCATATTCATCGGCAGTATGAAGACCACATACCCACCGGCCGCCAATACAGCACCCACAGTAATCGTCACCCACTGCCAGGCCCTGGCTTGAAGTTTTTTTATCTTAATCTTCGGGCTCATTTTTTTCCTTCCTTGTTAAACTTTCAGAGGCATTATAACGATTTGTCGATGAAAAATCAACCCCACAAGTAGTAGTCCAAAATCCACCACCTGTTTTGGGGCACACATTCCCTGCTTTTCTTTTTCACTTTTTTTCGGTATTAATAAACAAAATCATTTTTTTTCCTTGATCGCTGTGGTCTGGTGATTGATTCGATTTATGTAACTGAGTAACTTTGAATTTATCAATACAAATTTCGATAGATTCTCGTTGGGCGATGGGATAAACGCTTTGCCTTTGCATTGCTTTCGCTTCTTTTCTTCCTCGATTCAATTCCAGTGCCCACGAATTCGGTCTCTGTCCATAATATGTTTTTTTTTGACTGTCCCCTTTTTCCCCACTACGTGGGGTTTTATTATGGCTTTTTTTTGACTGTCCCGAATGTCACTAAGTTAAAATTATTTTTGTGCTATAGGGGCGTGTCGGTGCTCCCCTGGAACGCCCTGTTGAGCCAAATTTTCGAGGACCGAAAATTGGCGAGACGGGTCCCCGGAGCCGAT
>Ga0209593_10000597_pt1 | contig 16610 bp, 17 predicted proteins | sample PPLLaktember2015_3_FD_187260 | JGI IMG/M metagenome (GOLD analysis project Ga0209593, IMG submission 187260) | Freshwater sediment microbial communities from Prairie Pothole Lake near Jamestown, North Dakota, USA - PPLs Lake P7 Core (6) Depth... | ecosystem: Environmental > Aquatic > Freshwater...
AGCCTGTCTGCCATTAAATTGGCCGAGTCGTATCCCATGCTGTATGCCGCCATCGGTGTGCAACCGAATGAGTCGCCGACGTGGTCAGAGAATACGATTGAGGAACTGCGTGCTCTGGTTCGTCCTCACCCCCTGCCCCTTACAATCTCCATAGGGGACTCCCAAAGGGAGAGGGAAGCTCTCCCCTCCCCCCGCAGGGGAGGGGTTAGGGGTGAGGAAAAAATTGTCGCCATCGGCGAGATTGGCCTGGATTATTACTGGGAAGCCGCCCCGCACGACCACCAGCAGCGCGTCTTCCGCGAGCAGCTCGACCTGGCGGCGGAGCTGGAACTACCCGTTGTCATCCATCTGCGGGAAAAAGAGGATGCCGACCACGGTCCGTGCGCTGAGGATACAATGAGCATCCTGGAGGAATGGGTGGCAGGCCTGGGCGCGGATAAAGAAGCGTTGAGAAAAAATCCGGGCGTATTACACTCCTTTTCGGGTTCACTCGAAATAGCGCAACGGGCGATCGGTCTCAATTTTTGCATCGGCATCACCGGCCCGGTCACGTTCAAGAACGCGAAACGGAAACAGGAAATGGTCGCGCAGTTGCCACTGGAGCACCTGTTGATCGAAACGGATGCGCCTTACCTGGCTCCGCATCCGCACCGGGGAAAGCGAAACGAACCTGCCTTTGTTTATGAAATTGCTGATAAAATTGCGCAGTTACAATCCCGAAGCCAGGAGGAGGTAGCCGCTATTACAACAAGTAATGCGTCCCGGTTGTTCTCCTGGGGAGATGTTGTTTGAGCACTGTTACTTTTACTACACCCGTTCAAGAACAAATCAAGCTTGTCGAGGAGCGAATTCGCGCACAGGCGGACGAGAACCACCCGGACTTGCGTGCCGCGCTCGAACATTTGCTTTCCTCTGGCGGAAAGCGCGTACGCCCCACTGTGGTGCTTCTGATCGGTAATATGTTAGGCGGCGCAGAGGAAAAGCTGGTAACGCTTGGCGCTGCCGTTGAATTGCTGCATACAGCCACATTGGTCCACGATGATCTGATCGACGGTTCCCTGCTGCGGCGCGGAATGCCCACGTTGAACGCGCGCTGGTCGCCTGCTGCCACCGTATTAACCGGTGACTTCCTGTTTGCGCGCGCCGCCAAACTGGCCGCCGAGGCCGATCACCTGCCGCTCATGAAATTATTCGCCGAAACTCTGGCGATCATTGTCAACGGTGAATTGACCCAGTTGTTCACCAGCCGGGGCTTGATCAACCGCGATAATTATTACCAGCGTATTTACGCCAAGACCGCTTCTCTGTTTGAAATGTCAGCCAGGGCGGCGGCGATGGTCAGCCCCGTAGATGAAGATATAGTCGAATCCATGCGCGTATTTGGGTACGAAACCGGGATGGCCTTCCAGATTGTGGACGATATCCTCGATTTCAGCGGCGACCAGATAGCAGTCGGCAAGCCACTCGGCTCCGATCTGCTACAAGGACTGGTAACCTTGCCAGCGATCTATTACGCCGAAGCCAATCCTGACAACCCCGATGTAAAGTTGCTGAGCGAGGGTGGTTGGGGCAATCAGGATCGCATGGAACGTTTGGTGAACGCCATACGCAAGAGCGATGCGATCCAGAAGTCCATGCGCGAAGCAGAAGATTTCATCAAGCGCGCATTGGATAAATTATCCCCCTTACATCCAGGCATCGAAAGGAACGCGCTCGAGGACCTGGCCAGGTACATCATCGGTAGAAGGACATAGGACAAGCACTTGCTTGTCCTTTTTCATGGATTCCAGGGTTACCAAGACGGCCTACCTGGCGCTCGTACTGGGCGTCTTTTGCATCGGCACTTCGGCGATTTTTGTCAAAATCGCCTCCGTCCCGGGGACAGTATCAGCCTTTTACCGCGTCTTCTTTGCAGGTCTTGCTCTACTGCCCTTGCGTCTCTCGCAGAAAAAATTGGCATTCCCCGCCTGGAAAGATCTGCGTCTGATCGGGTTAGGAGGACTGGCCTTTGCTGGTGATTTGGTCTTGTGGAACACGTCTATCCTGCTGACCTCGGCTGCGGCAGCCACTTTGTTGGCAAATAACTCACCGGTGTGGGTTGGTTTGGGCGCTACATTGATTTTCCGCGAGAAACTGTCCCTGAAGTACTGGCTGGGCCTGACGATCGCCTTGACAGGCATGGCAATCATCGTCGGGGGAAATGCCATCCAGGAATTGCGCTTCAACCTGGGCGACCTGCTCGCCATTGGAGCCAGTTTTCTTTATGCAAGCTACATGCTCATTACGCAGAAAGCGCGCGCCAAAATCGATACGCTTTCGCTTAACCTGTTCACCATGTTAGCCTGTATCATCATTCTGCTGCCAGTCATCGTTTTGCTCGAACAACCACTCACTGGTTTCAGTGTACAGACCTGGCTGGCACTGGTAGGGCTGGGGCTGGTGCCGCAACTTATCGGCTGGCTGGCAATCAATTATGCGATGGGGCACTTACCCGCCGCGCGTGTTTCCGTCACGTTGCTCGGACAGTCTGTGATAACAGCGATCCTGGGAATAATTTTTCTAAATGAGTTGCTATCCCCGACAGATATCACTGGCGGTTTGATGGTCTTAGTCGGTATCTATCTGGTCAACCAGCGTACGGATAGCAAAAGCGCGGTTGATGCTTACACGAAGTCCGCTTGACTGTCGTACATCGCTGTGCTAGAATGACTCCAGCTTTACCTTAATTGTGTGATCCTGTGAATAATCCCCGCCGTCCCTTCCGCTTGAACGTCGGCTTCATCGTGCACGAGGAAGTCGGTTATAAACATGAGTTTCCCTTCGAGTTTGAGAAAATCCAAATCTCGGATGACTTGGTATTACGCAATTTCGAGGGTCTTGTTACGATCGGTCGCACGCCACAGGGGTTAATTGTACAAGGCGATTTTTCCGCCGAAACTACCCTTGAATGTGGGCGTTGTCTCATCGATTTCGATCATGAACTGAACTGGGATTTTACCGAGTTGTATGCCTTCAACAAGAAATCAGTCAGTGAATCGGACCTGCTCGTGCCTGAAGACCAACAAATCGACCTGCAACCGCTCATCCGCGAGTATGCCCTGCTCGAAATACCCATTAATCCTATTTGTAAGCCAGGTTGCAAGGGCCTCTGCTCCGTGTGTGGCGAAAACTTGAATGAAATCGACTGCGGCCACAAAGACTTCAGCGAAGAATCCCCTTTCTCCGGGTTGAAAGATCTGTTGGATGAGTAAACGCCGGAGGATGAGGAGGGTCTTTTGACAGGCGCCGGTAAACAAAAAAGACAACTTGCGATGCGCACGCTCGTGGCCAAGGCCGGCGTGCAAGGCTATCTGACCAGCGACGACCTGATGGAAGTTTTCCCGGACACATCCCAGGATACGGAAAAGCTGTCCGCGTTGTTGACCGTCCTGCGCCGCCGCGGGATAGACATCGTTGATACGGACGACCCTTATGCTTCAGAACCCACTCTCGAATCCTTCAATCAATCTCCCTGGCCTGACCACCAGGGCGGGCAGGATAAGCCTGCTTCCGGCATCGAACTGAATCCAAGCCTGGACGAGTCCTTCAACTATGATGACACCGTCGGCATGTACCTCAAAGAGATGTCGCGCGTGCCTTTGCTCAGAGTGGATGAAGAGCTGGACCTCGCCGTGCGCATTGAAAAGGGACGGAAAGCCAGGGAAGAAAAAATAAAGCTGACAGGCCGCCAAAACGCAGCCAGGCGCAGCAGGCTGGATGCCATCATCGAAGATGGACAACGTGCGCGCGAGCATCTGATCAAAGCCAATACCCGGCTGGTTGTCAGCATCGCCAAACGCTTTATGGGGCGAGGAGTTGCCTTTTTAGACCTGATCCAGGAAGGCAACCTGGGCCTGATGAAAGCCGTCGAAAAATATGATTATAAGCGCGGTTTTCGCTTCTCCACCTATGCTACCTGGTGGGTCCGGCAGACCATCTCGCGCGCCATTTCCGACCAGGGACGCACCATCCGCGTACCGGTGCATATGATCGACCGCATCCGCCAGTTATACAAAGCCAACCACGACCTGGAACAAACGCTGGGGCGCCAGCCCACCACCGAGGAACTGGCCGAAAAGGTTAATCTACCGGTCAACCGCGTACAGTGGATTATGAAAGTCTCCTGGCAGCCGTTGTCTCTGGAAAGTCCGGTTGGCGATGAAGAGGATTCTGAATTGGGTCAGTTCATCGAGGACGAAGTCAGCCCTACCCCCATACAGAGCGCCTACCAATCCATGCTGAAAGAGAAGCTGGAGGAAATCCTGTCCACGCTGACACCGCGCGAGGCGCGGGTACTGCGCCTGCGCTTTGGCCTGGACGACGGTACGACGTATACGCTGGAAGAAGTCGGGCAAAAATTCGGGCTTACACGTGAACGCATCCGACAGATCGAAGGCCGCGCGCTGCGTCAACTGCGACATCCCAAGCGCGCGAGGCAGTTGAAAGACTACCTCTGACGCCGCACTACCAAACGCCGCGATAAAAGCGGCGTTTCCATTTACTAACCACAACAAAGGGAAATGATGTCCAGTTCCTCGACACGTATCAATGCTATCCTGCAGGCCGTTTTCGTTACGGTATTGTGGGCCAGCTCGTGGATTTTGATCAAGATCGGTTTACGCAACCATCTGCCGCCTGTCACTTTCGCCGGCCTTCGCTATGGCCTGGCATGGCTTTGTTTGATGCCTTTTATCCTTTTCAAACGAGAACGACTTTCCGAGCTTAGGCGACTTTCCCGAACTGATTGGCTGCGTCTGGGCGTTCTCGGATTGGTCTTTTACGCGCTTACCCAGGGTTCTCAATTCCTCAGCCTGGCTTACCTGCCCGCTGCCATGGTCAGCCTGCTGTTGAATTTGACACCGGTGGTGGTTGGTATCTCAGCGGTTATCTTTCTAAGTGAGCGCCCAACAGCTTTCCAATGGTTTGGCATTGTACTCGCAACCCTTGGTGTGGGACTTTACTTCCTGCCGATCGCGTTACCACGGGCGCAAGTGATCGGCGTGGCTGTTGCCCTGGTGGGAGTTCTGGCTAACGCTGGCTCCTCTCTGCTCGGGCGGGAAATAAATCGCAGCGAAATGATATCGCCCCTGCTGGTCACATTCGTTAGCATGGGGATTGGCTCCGTTTTACTGTTGGTCGCCGGGACTGTCACACAAGGGTTTGGTGCGATGACATGGCAGGATTGGAGCATCATCACCTGGCTGGCGGTGGTCAATACAGCTTTTGCGTTCACCCTGTGGAACCGTACCTTACGCACGCTGACTGCGATCGAATCGAGCGTGATCAACAGCTTGATGATGCCGCAGATCGCCATCCTGGCATTTATCTTTTTAGATGAAACCCTGAGCGCGAAGGAAATCTGGGGCCTGCTCCTGGTGGGTATCGGTGTTTTGATCGTGCAACTGAAGCGCCAGAATCAGGTACAATCCAGGTAAATATGCCTGAACTTACCCTCAAAATCCCCGCTCAATTTGCCTTTTCGCAAACCTCGCTACAAGACTATGCAGACTGCCCGCGCCGCTTTCAACTGCGCTATCTGGACAGGCTGGCCTATCCCGCCGCCGAGTCCGAGCCTGCGCTGGAGAACGAACGCCACCAGCAAGAAGGCCAGTATTTCCACCGGCTGGCGCAGCAGTACCTGCTCGGTATCCCGGCAGAGAGGCTGGCGCGGCTGGCGAACACGCCCAACCTGCAGCGCTGGTGGGAGAATTTCATCAATTCAAAAGAACTGGCAGATCTTAGAAACCTGTCAGGTCTGTATCCCGAAATGACGCTCTCCGCGCCGCTCGGCGATTTCCGCCTGATTGCCAAGTACGACGTGATCGCCCTCGCGGAAGACGAAAAAATCGTCATCTACGATTGGAAGACCTATCGTAAACGTCCGCGCAATGAGTGGCTGTCCGCCCGCTGGCAGACGCGGGTTTACCGGGCGTTGTTGGTGGCAGCAGGCAGTCAATTCAATGTCCCCGTAGGGGGAAATGGTGGCAAACCCATCGTCCCGGACCAATGCGAGATGGTCTATTGGTTCGCCAATTACCCGGACGATCCGGCCCGTTTCCCTTACAACGAAGCCCAGTACAAACGGGACTGGGATGCCCTTCTCAAACTGACAGAAGAAATGCGGACCGCATCTTCCTACCCGCTGACTGATGACCGTCAAATGTGCGCCTATTGCACCTATCGATCTTATTGCGACCGCGGCATCCAAGCCGGGGATCTGGACGCAATCGAAGCGGAGATGGAAGCCGAGTCCCTATTCGACGTGAATTTCGAACAGATCGGGGAGATCGAGTTTTAAGCGTCTCGAGAGTGCGTCGCACCTTATTGATCAAGGCGACCTGAATTAGAGGCTTTTCGCCCGTTGCAGATGTCTAAGCCCCGTCTGGTGCGACGCACTTCTACTAGCGGCTCAGGAAAATGCCAATGTGATTCGCCACCGGCCGTTCGCGACCGGGCACGTACTGGTCAATGGGAGAGTTCAGGATAACGGGTACCCCATCGGCTCCCTCGATGACCATCGTCGTGGACCCGCCGCCGTCCAGGCTCATACCGAAGTAAGCGCCGTGCGCAAGTAAGATGTCGGCCAGTTCGTCGAAGGTCGCGCCCGCGCTATACAACGGCTGGCGACCGTCCACTACGACCAGGTACAACCTGCGCCCATTTTTATTGAAACCAATCGCGGTACGGGGATCGCGTTCAGTATTATCAAGACCGTCAACTTTAATACCACTTTGCACCAGGTAACGGTCTCCGGCAATGGCGTTGACCACCCGGCCAGGCTCCCGGAAGGACAGAACTCCCCGGCGGCTGATGTATAAAATCGGCTCCGTGCTCTCCCCCGCAGAGTAAACCTTTCCATTCGAAGCGGCGTAGCCGTTAGGCGTGACCGGGTCACCGGGTTTCGGGTAATAATCCAGCGGCCCGCGCGACCACCACGGATAGAATCCATCGCCGTTGATGGCAATCTGGACGCCAAACTCGCCCAGGAATTGGGTGGTCGTACGGGCCTTGAGCGGAGCACCGTTGCTATTATCGGGTGGCGTGACCAGCATCCGAAACCCCTTTGCTTTGGTATCGACGACGAGCACGTGCGCGATCACCAGGCGCGGGAGGTAATACACGCGACGATAATATGTGACTGCATCGTCGAACATTGCCCGCTTGACGGGCACGGGGGCCGGGCGGCCACGGTCGTATAAAGCGTAACCGGTCACAAAAAGTGCTATGATGGTGATAAGGCCCAAGAGGATCCATAGGCCTCGCTTTTTGTTACGGGGTTTCATGCGAAGTACTCTTTCGTTAGTTGCGTATCTTCTAAAAAAGAAGAGAGAAAGTGGGGTTACCCCACACCCTATTTTATTGAAAAGATACATTATTGTACTAAATTTGATAGCAAGAAACGCATGTCCCCAGCATAAAAAAGGGCGACCTGCTGGCCGCCCGATGTTTACGTCACGATTTCCTGTTCCGCCTGACGCATGCTCTGGAAGGAGTGGATGGCGACCTCCAGCATGGAATGGTCTGGTTCGCGTGTGGTCAGCGACTGCAATGCCAGATTCGGCTTGATCATCCATTGGATGATCTTCGAATCGAGGTGGTTGGCCGTCCAGCGGATGTATTCTACTGCAATGCCCGCCAAGACCGGGATGAGCAAAACACGGCTGGCCAGGCGCCAGAAGAGGGGCAGCGGCCCAAGCGCGGTGAAGACCAGGATGGAGAGCAACACCAGTGTTAGCATGAAAGCTGTCCCGCAGCGGGCGTGTTCCAACGGGAATTTGGCTACTGATTCTGGTGTCAATTCTGCGCCGGCCTCATAAGCGTTGATGGTCTTATGCTCCGCGCCGTGGTAGGCAAACAGTCGTTTGATATCCGGCATAAAGCCGATCGCCCAGATATAACCAACAAGCAGCAACAAACGGACAACGCCTTCCAGCAAGTTATTCCACCACACGTTCCAGCCCAAAAAGTGTTCGGCCAGGCTGCCTACGCCCGCCGGTAACAAAAAGAACAGACCTATACCGATAGTCAAAGAGACGCCGATCGTCAGGTAAAGCGCCCAGCCTTCCAGCTTTTCGTCTTCACCAGTCTGCGTGTTGGCGGAGATCGTTAAGGCGTGCATACCCAGCCCGAGCGCATCCCATAGCATGATGATCCCGCGCAGGAACGGGATTTTGGTAATGCGGGACCGATAGACATTCGCCAGCTTTTCTTTGTGCAGCACGATCTTGCCATCTGGGTCGCGCATGGCAATGGCATAAGCCTTCTGTCCGCGCATCAACACGCCTTCGATGACCGCCTGTCCGCCATATGTGATAATTCTATCTTCCATACCAATATTCCTTGTAGAGGCGAGGTTCTCTCGCTCCGGGCGGGGTGACCCCGCCCCTACATACCCATTATCCCAAATTGTAAAAGAAATGGATGATCGCGTCGATTGCCTTGTACCATGTCGGCAGGTGCAGGCGCTCATTCGGCGCGTGAACGTTGTCTTCCGGAAGGCTGGCGCCGAACAAGACGGATTCTGCGCCAACAGTGTCCTGCAACAAAGACACAACTGGGATCGAACCGCCTTCCCGTTTGAAAAGCGGGCGCACGCCCCAGACCGTTTCCATCGCCTGCGCCATGGATTTGACGGCGGGCAGGTCCCGGTCTGTAATCGCAGTCGGGGCCGCGTTTAGCAGCTTTACTTCCCATTTGATTGTCTTCGGGGCGTTCGCTTCCATGTAAGCAAGCAACTGCTTGTGGACCTCATGCGGGGTCTGGTCTGGCACCAGGCGGCAGGATATTTTTGCCATCGCCTTGGCTGGCAACACGGTCTTCGAACCTTCACCAGTGTAACCAGAAAGGAAGCCATTGACTTCCAGCGTCGGGCGCGCGCCTACGCGTTCCACCGGCAGGTAATTTGGCTCACCCCACAGTTGGGGAACGCCGGTTTGCTCCTGGTAAAAAGCCACATTTTGCGGCAATCGCGCCATGTCGGCGTGCTCTTCCGCGCTGATCGGCCGCACCGGGTCGTAGAATCCAGGCAGGGTAATACTTCCATTTTCATCATGCATACCGGCGATCAACTCGATCAAAGCCTGCGCCGGGTTATGCACCGTCCCGCCATAGAGGCCGGAATGCAAATCATGCTCAGGGCCCCAGACGAAGACATCAAAATACGCCAGACCGCGCAAGCCGTAGGTGATGGTCGGCTTGTCGGCAGCGATCATGCCTGCATCCGGATTGAGGCAGAAATCGGCGGCGAACAAATCTTTGTGCTTCGGAAGGAAGGCCTCCATGCTGACCGAGCCCATTTCCTCCTCGCCCTCGAACAGCCACTTGACATTGACGGGCAGGCTCGAGGTCCGCATGATCGATTCGACCGCTGCAAGCGTGGCAATGGCCTGGCCCTTCATGTCGGAGGTCCCGCGCCCATACAGCAGGTCGCCCTGCCGGGTTGCCTCGTACGGCTTGGTCTTCCACAGGTCAAGTGGGTCCACCGGCTGGACGTCGTAGTGCCCATAGATTAGCACGGTCGGGGCGCCATCCCCGGCTTTCATCCACTCTCCAAACACGACGGGATGCTTGCCGGTGGGCAGCAACTGCACATTATCCATGCCGATTTTGGTCAGGTGCGCGGCCAGCCACTCGGCCGCGCGGACCAGGTCATCCTTGTGCTCCTCCTGCATCGAAACCGACGGGATGGCAACGATTTTTACTAAGTCGTCAAGAAAACGCTCGCGATTCTGTTGAGCATAGTCAAGCGCCTGCTGGCGCGCGTCACTCATTGTTTCCTCCTAAGATCTTAATTTTCCGTATAAAAACCAGTATGCCTCACGGGGAAACTCCGACTGCAAATCGGTTTCCCAAATGAAGTTACCGGGTGAAAAACTAGCACGCAACACGCTGTCCAACTGGATCAGGGCTTCCTGTTCAGACGACGCTGCACGCAGTTCAGCCAGCAATAATTTCAACATCACTCGATTATGGACTTCGTGTGGGTACGCATCCGCGTGCCCTTCAGGGTTTTGACGATAGTCCGTAAGATAGTTGCTCCACAACCCGAATCGAGACTGGACCTCGCGTCCTGCTTTCTTTTCCCAGGCTACCCGCCACTTCGAGCGGACCGCGTTAAGCTGCGCCACGAGCGCTTCGATCCGTTCTCCACGGGCCACCAGGCGAGCCTTTGCCAGCAGGGTGCCGCCGACGGTCAGGCGCGGCAGGTCATAGCCGCGCGCAGTGATCGGCCAGTACAGTTCATCCGACAGCAGGTAATCCTCAAGTTGAGGAATGCCTGCTTCTAAATACGCTCTATCTTTTTCTGCCGAGCTCATATCCTGATCCATTGATTAAGGGACTGCTGTCTCTTCGGGCGTTGTTTCCAACGCGCGGCGTGTGACCAGATACCAGTTGTCGATAAGCGCGAGGCGGTCACTGATATCAGACAGGGGAGCAACCTGCACACCAAGCACCTGCGCATCGACCCCAAAGGAGTAGACCGGGTAATATAGAGGCAGAGACGGCATCTCTTTGGCAAACATTACCTGAAAGTTACGATATAGACGCGTGCGCACGTCAAAATCCGTATTGACACGCGCCTGTTCGAGATATTCGCTGGCGGTGCGGTTGTCCCATTGCGAGTAATTCTGCCCGCCCGTTGCTTCGGCCTGGTGCCAGAATGGATACGGATCCGGGTCCGGGGTGCGCGCCAGGTTCAAATCAACGAGGGCAGCCTGATACGAGCGCGGACCGAGATAGTCGAACACCATGCGGTCATACGGGACGGGTTGCAAGTTGACCTGCACACCGATCTGTTCCCAACTGGCCTGCATGGTCTCTGCCAACTTCTTGTGCAGTTCGTCATCCGGATACAACATCGTAAAGGTCAGGGTCTGGCCTTCCTTGGCACGTACTGCTCCCCCTTCCGCGGGAATTACGTAACCGACATTTTTCAACAACGAGATTGCCTGATCCGGGTCATATTCGAGGTGCTCGACCCCATCGAAATAGGCCCACGAACCGGGGAAAATCGGCCCGTCGGCAACGATAGCCTGGCCCTGCAATAAGGCAGAAATCATGCGCTGGCGGTTCAATCCCATCAACAAAGCCCGGCGGACTTCCGTCTCCTGCAAAAACGGGACTTCCGGGTTATTCAGGTTTAATAACACCATGCTGATCTGCGGCATGCGGCTGGTGTAAACGAACAAATTAGGTTGGGCCAGCGCTTCGTTGAGCACGTCTTTGGAAATACGGCTGATACCTAGCACATCGCCCTGCTCATACGCATCCAATGCAGCGGCAGACGAGGGGAAGTAACGAAACACCAACTGAGGAACAAAAGGTTTCTTACCGTAATATTTTTCGAAAGAGGTCAGAACGACGCCGTTGATCTGGCCCTGCTCCAGGATCAGGTGATCGAACTGGTACGGGCCACTGCCAATCGGGTCGATGTTGAATTCAGCCGTGACCAAACCTTCCGGAGGCACACCTTCCAATATATGCTTCGGGAGCACGCCAAATGTCAGGTAGTCCAGAAAAGGCGCGAACGGCTCAGAAATGGTGAACTTCAGATTGTTTTCATTCAGCTTTGTAACTTCGACGTTTCGCCACAATTCCTTGATATCCTGCGGGAAAAGCGAGCCGTCGCTTTTGAGCATTTCGATCGTGAAGATGACATCATCGCTGGTGACCGGCGTACTATCATGCCAGACGGCGTTCGAGCGAAGCGTGAAGTTATAGATCGTGCCTTCCTCGTTCACGCCCCAGGACTCGGCCAGGTCCGTTTGCGGCAAACCGCGCTCATCGAAACGGATCAGGCTGCTGAATAGCAGCCGGTTGAGGTCTCGGTCAGCCGGATTGTTCCAATCCAGAAGCGGATTCAAACGTCCCAGGGAGCCTACCAATGCTTCGGAATACACACCACCTGTTGCGGGCTGGGGCAAGACCTGTACCGGCCCCACCGGTTGCTGGGTCAGCAACAAGACGCCCACGACCGCCAGGGTCAGGATCACCACCAGTATTTGCCAGCGTAAGCGTTTCATAAGCACAAAAAAAGAAAGGCCTTAACCGGTCACGGCAAACAAAGCCGCGGCCGGGTGCGGCCTTTCCATCGGGAAAATCACACTATCCAATCAATACGGTCGTGATTGCCAGCGCGAAAAAGATCACGCTCAGGACAATGGTAACCCAGAACAGCGTGCGCTCGATCCCGCGGCGGGCTGTATACACACCACCCGTGTCACCGCCGGTCAAACCACCCAGACCAGCACCCTTACTCTGAAGGATGACACTGATGATCAAAGCCACCGAGGTTATAATCAGCGCAATATCCAAAAAACGTTCCATGTGTAAGCCTCCTGCAAATTAGCGGGGGAATTATACCTGTGAGTAAGGGAAATCGTCAACAACAGGGATTTTATGCACGAAATCGTCGTTAATTTGCACATGCACACACGCTACTCGGACGGCAGCGGCACGCACAAAGACATCGCGCAAGCCGCTCTGAAGGTCGGGGTGGACGTGGTCATCGTGACGGACCACAACGTGCTGGTGCAAGGCGTGGAAGGATACTACCGCAGCGGGCCCAACCGGGTCCTGCTCCTGGTTGGACAGGAAGTCCATGACCAGGCCCTGGTACCGCAAAAGAACCACCTGCTGGTCTTCAACGCCAACCGCGACGTAGCCACCTTTGCCCACGACCCGCAGCGGCTGGTGGATGCCGTGCGCGAAGCGGAAGGCATGTCCTTCATTGCCCACCCGCGCGATCCCGCCGCCCCGGCCTTCGGCGAGACCGACATCTCCTGGGAAAGGTGGGATGTGACCGGCTTCAACGGGCTCGAGTTATGGAACGGTTTGAGCGAATTGAAAGTTTATCTCAAAAGCAAACTGCATGGTATCTTTTATGCCTATTTCCCGCAATTCATCGGGCACGGTCCCATCCCGGAAGTGCTGCTCAAATGGGACGAATTGTTGGTGGATGGCAAACGTATCATCGCCATCGGCGGCTCGGATGCGCACGCCTGGCTTCAAACCTTGGGCCCGCTAAGGCGCGTCATCTTCCCCTACGAATTCCATTTTAAGACGATCAACACGCATCTCTTCACCTCCGAGCCCCTGACCGGAGACTATGCTGTGGATCGCCGCATGGTGTATGATGCCTTCGAAAACGGGCGCTGCTTCGTCGGTTATGACCTGCCCGCCTCCACCAGGGGCTTCGTCTTCAAAGCACAGGGCCGTGATAAGACCGTCATCATGGGCGAGGAGATCCCGGCCCAGGGCGGCGTAACCCTGCAAATCCGCCTGCCCGCCCTGGCGGAGTGCCGGCTCATCAAAGATGGCAAAACACTCAAAGAGTGGAAGAACGGGGATAACTATGCCCACATCACCACCCTGCCAGGGGTATACCGCGTTGAGGCTTACCGCCGCTACCTGGGGCGCAGGGTAGGCTGGATTTTCAGCAATCCGATTTATTTACGGTAAACGCAAGATTAGCATACCTTTCGAAGGTTTCGACCCTTTGGCTTTCTTTTAGAGTATGCCCTCGCTTAAGGTTATATAACGGTAGCAGTCCGAGGCCTGGAGAGAAGCGCACAAAATCCGCTTTTTATGGTAAACTTCGCCCGCTCAGGTACGACTTATCGTGCCTTTCCGCTCCCGGCTTGCCTACGGTATTGAACGGGAGCAAACCCGTGGAAAGGAGGATTCCCTCATGCGTAGTTACGAACTGGTTTGCATCGTCCAGCCCGACCTGGATGAGACTGCTTTTAACGAAGTGGTCGATCGTGTCAAAGGCTGGGTCACGGATGCAGGCGGCAACGTTAGCAAAGTGGATATATGGGGCAAGCGCAGACTTGCTTACCTGATCCGCAAGCAACGCGAAGGCCAATATGTGCTGATGAACCTCAGCCTGCCCGCCGAAGCCACCAATGATCTGGAACGCAAGATTCGCTTCCTGGAACCGATGATGCGCCACATGTTGACCGTTGTATAATTAACTTTAGTGAGTATTGAGTTCTCGGTTATTAGAAAAGGAGAAAGCTATGAGCCGAGGTTTGAACAAAGTCATGGTAATCGGTCATCTAGGCCGCGACCCGGAGATGCGTTACACGCCTTCGGGCCGCCCGGTGACAACCTTCACGATCGCGGTTAGCCGCTCGTGGAACACCGCCGATGGTGAACGCCGTACAGAGACAGAATGGTTCAACATTGTAGCCTGGGGCAACCTGGCGGAAATTTGCAAGCAATATCTCTATAAAGGCCAACAGGTCTATATTGATGGACGCCTGCAAACCCGCCGCTGGGAAGATAAAGAAGGCCAGAAGCACACCAGCGTGGAAGTCGTCGCCAACGAGATGATGATGCTGGGAGACCGCCGCGAAAACAGCAGTCAAACCCAGGAATCATCGGAACAGACAGACGAAATCGCTGAGCCGATAGCCGACGAAGATGAATTTCCCTTCTAAAGAAGGGGTATTGATGGAGCAATAGATGACTCAAGAACGTCAAGAACGCCAAGAACGTCGCTTTTTCTCACGTCCGAAATTCTGCCAGTTTTGCTCGGACAAGGAGCTGGTAATCGACTATAAAAAGGTAGACCTTCTCAAACGTTTCATCACGGAAGACGGTAAGATCCGTCCGCGCCGCCAGACCGGCACATGCGCCCGGCACCAGCGTGAGCTGGCTGGGGCTATCAAGCGCGCCCGCCACATCGCCCTGCTGCCGTTTACAGGCAAATTCTGGGAAGAGGGCCACTTCTAAACCCTGCAACACAAAACGGGGTTACCCCGCAGTTGTGTTAAGGATGCATTATGGCACCTAATCCCAAAATCCAGAGTAAAAAACACATTGCCCGCCTTGAACGCGAACGACGGCAGACCAAACTCGTCCAATACATCGCCATTGGTGTGGTAGCAGCCGTTATCCTGATTGTGGGTTACGGCTACCTGGACATCAATGTCCTGCAAAAGCTTCAACCTGTAGCCGAAGTAAACGGCGAAAAGATCACCACAAAACAGTTTCAGGCACACGTTACCCTCCAGCGTAATCAGTTGCTCAGCCAGTACGTAGAATACCTGCAATACCAGCAGGTATTTGGCATGGACACCTCTGCCCAGTTGCAGCAAATCGAGTCCTCGTTGAATACACCCACGATCGTAGGGCAACAAGTGATGGATGATCTGATCCGGAACGTGCTCATCCGCCAGGAAGCGCAAAAACGTGGCATCAGCGTAAGCGCAGAAGAGATAGAAGCCTTCAAAAAGACACAATTCCTCTTCTTCCCGGATGGCACGCCCTCACCGACGATCACTCCGACGCAGGTGGAGGTTACCTACCCAACCCTTTCAGCCGAGCAACTGGCATTGGTGACGGTCACTCCGGTGCCCACCAAGGGCCCGACTTCCACTGCGCTTCCTACGGCGACCGTTGAGCCTGCTTTCACACCCGGACCTACCTCTACAGTTGCACCGACGCCGTTACCCTCAGCCACGCCAACACCTTATACCCTGGAAGGCTACGAGAACGCGTTTGCGACTGCTCAGGCGAACCTCGGGGAAGTCGGGATATCCAAAGAGCAGTATGAAACAATCTTCGAGACTGAGCTTTTGCGCAAGAAACTGTATGAGGTCATAACTGCCGATATACCGCAAGAACAAGATCAGATCTGGGCACGCCACATCCTGGTGGCTACGGAAGAGGAAGCCAAGGCTGTCATTGAACGCTTGAACAATGGTGAAGAGTTTGGCGCACTGGCAGCGGAATTATCCCAGGATACCGGTAGCGGTGCTAACGGTGGTGACCTGGGCTGGTTCGGCAAAGGCGCGATGGTGGCTCCCTTCGAAGAGGCAGCTTACAGCCTCAAAATTGGCGAGATCAGCGAGCCGGTGCAGTCCGATTTTGGTTGGCATATCATCCAACTCATCGACCGCGCCACCCTGCCGATGATATCCGCCGAGTATGATCAGGCCCGCCAGGCAGCCTTTGATGATTTCCTGGCAAAAGTGCGTGAAGATTCCGAAGTTACGATTTACGACTACTGGACCGAACGTGTACCCACTACCCCCGGCCTGGAAGCATTACAAGGATTACAACAGTAACTACAAATCCCGCCGCTCAGTTGAGCGGCGGGTCCATTTCTAATGCCAATCCACCCGCTGGTTATCCAAAATAATTGATGCACATCGTGAGGTGGGACACCCTTCGGGGATGCTTCGCGACCTTCTCGCGCCACTTAACTTACGTTTAATAATACTGGTTATAATCTTTTCTGTGTTACAGCGACTTATCCGTACCATTGACCTGATCATTTACGTGCTGGTCAGCATCCTGCTCTTGTCTGCCAGCAAGCCCATCGCCGACGAACCGGTGGAACGAGCGCGTGCTTACACACGCCCCATCGAGTTCGATTACGTCAGTTGGAGCGCAGATGCTGCGCTGCTCAAACTGCAAAGCGGTTTCTTAGGACTCCCCGGCTATCTAACCCACGAAGACCGCAAACAAGTAGTTACGCAGTACCTGTTCTTGACCGAGCGCATCCTGCGAGCTGAGGACCAGTTCAACCGCATCTATGCCGACCCGGCCATATCTGATAA
>Ga0209593_10000600_pt1 | contig 16551 bp, 14 predicted proteins | sample PPLLaktember2015_3_FD_187260 | JGI IMG/M metagenome (GOLD analysis project Ga0209593, IMG submission 187260) | Freshwater sediment microbial communities from Prairie Pothole Lake near Jamestown, North Dakota, USA - PPLs Lake P7 Core (6) Depth... | ecosystem: Environmental > Aquatic > Freshwater...
AACAATGGTTTTTGTCTTTATTTCTATCATGGATTGAATATATAAATCTTTACTCCCATATCAAATGTATCCATATGAACCCAGTCTATATGGTTTTCCAGTCTTATATTGTAAGGGACTTCGTTCTTATGTGCCGCCAGCCATACCCTGACCTCAGCCGCTGTCATCCCCTCCACATCAAAGTCAAATGCCTTGCCGAGAACGTGAGCAGAGAGGTATATTTCTCCCTTATTGCTCTTAGCCCTTACTATACTGCATTGGTTACACCTCAACCCACGCTCATCATAATCACCATCATCCCACCAGTTATTGACTGTTATAGGTTTATTCAGTGTGCGTCTTATCCAATCAAGGGTTATTATGGCTTTCTCATCTATGAACATCCATGCCCTATCACCGAACTTGTGGTATACCTTTGGACATACCAACTCTGTAAGATAGAAGAACTGTGGTCTATACATAACACAAAGGTACGCTAATTCTTCGAAGGCTTATTAATCCTATGCTTTTTTGTTGTCGCCCTCATAACAGAGATAGGCTTTGGGCAGGACTCAGGGGGAAGTGGTGTGCCTAACATATCCTGCGATACTTCGGGGCACGGGCAGTCATCAAGCACCTTGCACGTCCTGCATTCATCGAATGGGTATTCTTTCATATGTTCATTTTTTGACATTTTCTATACATATTGTCAAAACGTGTATAGATTTTGATATTTTCTATACGAATGACCAAATATAGCCCCCTGCCGATTTTAATTTACCGTTTGAACAAGATCGGATATTTGATCTTCCTATATTCATAGACTTAGACGCTTCAGTTATAGAACACCATACCTTAATAAAAACGCCATCTTTTGTATATTGATTTATCGGTTTCTTATTTTTCTCATTAGCAGATGATATCTTAGATTTACCGCGAGTAAGATCGCCATACTTTCTGACACGATCATCGGTTTCCTTGGTTAGCCCCTTATTCCATGCTGTTTTTCCCAAAGCCCCTATGTGCGTTTTCTTCATTCTTGCCTTTGTTTCAGCAGACCTTTTAACCCCCTTATTCCCCTTTGATATTTTCATCCTATGTTCTTTTGAAAGAGGAACCCCTTTTTTAAGATCACTTATTTTATCTCGGGTTTTTCTTGATCTCTTGACTCCCCTACAACTACCTGCAATGGGATTTATATTAAACCATGGATCATACGCCCAAATGAAGAATTGTTCTGGGCATATCATTTTATTAATTGGTATTAATTCTTCCCTATCACAAACCGCCACAACAGAGAATAACAAGTCATCCTCCCCATACTTATTATAATGGGCCTGCAACTTACGAGAATGATGTTTGTTTTTTCTTAAACGTTCCAAGTGTTTTCTCCACCTATCAAAAATATTCCCAGCAGAACCAATATAGATTCTACTGGGAACAATAGTAGACTTAATCTGATAAATACCAGAGATGTTCATCTACCCATCTGTAGCACGGAACATTAAGACAAGTGCCGAAATAGCACCTACTATAACATTTACAGCTTCGATGATCACAGAACCTTGTGTCTGTACGCCCGTTGCCTGTTCGGGGCTAAACACCCCGAGAGCAGACAGGATAGTAACCACCGCCAACAGAATACCTGTTACAGTAGTTTTCCAATTCAGAAAATTAAATTTCAGTTTACTCATAATATAAAATTTACGTTAACGTTGGTACAAAGATAATCACTTTTTTGGTTTTATTGCTGGCTTCTCATATAACGCTCATATATGCTGTCAAGTTTATTCGACCTGACAATGTTTGCACTATCCGTTTTTAAAACAGGGATGTAAACATTTCCTCGGATCGAAACAGTCGCCTGAGTGCTATCTGGCGCAAGGAGTTCATTTGTTACTTTTGTCTCTGCTTTTATTGCCTTTTGTTCTGACTGCATATCCTTCTGACGTGAACTTAGACTTGCATAACCCATAATCATACCTATAAACGCAATAACGAAACTTCCCCATTTTATTATATTCCCAGGTGTGGCCTTCCTTCGATCCTCCATTTTTTGTAGCGTTTTTAATACTGCCTGTTGACGTTCATTAATGATACCTAACTTGAAAGTCAACCCTTCCTCTGGTGTCCCATTCCCTGTTACAACCTTATGGATTTCTTTTATCTGATCATCCTGAGAATTGATTTTGTCAATCTGATGACAGGAATGAACAACTCCATTTAACTCTTGTTGAATGAGTTCCCTTAGTATCGTTTTGTCGGCAGTAGTCATAATACAGCGAGTAGAGCGTGACACACGGGGCAATATACTTTAGGCTTCGTAGACATGTAATGGTCAGGATGACCAGGACAGAAATACCATGTCTCGGTTGGCGCACCTCTGAGCTTCCGCTTGGCGACCTTTGCTAAAAGTTCTTTAATTTCTTTCATCGAATTGTACCTATATTTATATGAGAAAGTTCGCTCCAATAATCCTTATCCCCTGTTGAGTAAACCTTAACAATAGGTGTTCCTGTCCACTCACCTGATGCAAGATATATCTGTATCGGAGTACATAGAGCCAATACTTGTATGTTTGTAACTAAGTCAATGTTCTGTTGTGTTCTGTGTGTTTGGTATTCCTCCCATGTGACGCACCATAGGTAGCCACTATCATCTGTGGCGTTCTTAGCTAAGAAACCATTTTTAATGTATACTTCTTCTTCGGTGTCTGTAAGTGCCGCGGGTAGGTTGTCTATCGGCGAGAAGTCCCCTGTACCCAACACAATGTAGTGGGTTATGTTTGTAACAAAGAAAGGTGTTTTGGCATGTGTTCTGAGTTCTGCCATGGTCTAACGGATTGTCCCAACATTTATATGGGTCACTACGGATGGGAATGATTGGTCATCTGTAGCGAATACCTTCACCACGGGACACTCCAACCATTGACCGCTTGCGAGATATACATCTACGGGGTTGATGGTAGCTAACACCGTTGCCCGTGTGACAAGGGCTTGGTTAACTCCTGACCACGCAGCCTCAAACGTCTCCCATGTGACAACATAAAGAAGCCCTGCGGTGTCTGTTGCGTTCTTGATCAGAAAGCCGTTCTTGATATACACATCTTCCTCGCTATCACTATATACAGCAGGTGAGTTATCTATCGGAGAGAAGTCACTCGCTAAGCTATGATAGTTTGTTATGTTGGTTGCGAAAAACGGTGTTCTAGCGCCTGTCCTTAATGTACTCATTTTATTTAATTTTTACAAAGATAGTTATTATTTTTGTTGCTTAAGTTGTTTCTCCATGCGTGAACTCACAAACGTTTTGGCATCAGACCATATCTCATCTATTTTCTCATCGAAGTTACTTATGCCGTCCTTATCTGTGTCCCTATTCTTGTCTACCTGTGCCCTTTCGCTTAACAGATACTTCTCCACCTTCTCTGCATAACGCATCGAAGCAAGGTTATTGAACTCATAAAGTTGGCTCTTGTCTAATGCCTGCCCGTTTATAGACTTAGACGCCTGATACATCTGATACGCCTGATGCTGTTTGATTAAGTCCCATGTCTTTGGCATATCCTCTTTTACAGAACCCCATCTGAAGAGTTCCATCTCTGCATCATCCTTAGCGTCTGCCCATAGTTTCTCTACGTCCTCCTTGATGCCGTTGACTTTCTCGAGTTCACCATTGGCGCGTTCTCTCTCTGTTATATCTGATGCACGTTGGGTTACTTTATCCTTGTCGGACATGTATTTCTTAAGAGACTCTGAGAATAACTGACCTGTACGTGATGTGTAATCATATAACTCTTCGGGTTCTAATTGTCTCTTTTCTAAGCCATCCTTACCCTCTATGTTCATAGTCCTGTTATAGAGTTTATTTGGTATGGCGTTGTACTTAGCAAGGAACTTCCACCTCTCATCTGTACCTTTTATTTTCAGCCAGTGGGTATAAGGCATTAATGTCTCGCCAGGGTAAGAAGTAACCTTATCCCCGAATTGATCTAATGATGGTCTACCCATGAAGTGTTGTAGTCCTGTGGCGTATCCGAGCATCCCTTTGATGTCGCCCTGAGAATATGATACAGGATCAAATATCTTCCATATCTGCTGTATGGCATTGTTATTCTGAGGTAGTGGACGTGTGGCAAAGCCAAGGTAAGACTTTAATAAGCCTTCGCCTATCTGTCCCCATTTCTTCTCGTCAGAGGACGTGGCATCAGCTATTATTTGTGTCCCACGTTGTACACCATCAAGGAATGACATATCCTTAACCATGAACACCGATTCAGATATAGCATCCAAGAGCAAAGAGGCAGTTAGCCTATCCTGTAAGTCTCCTTCGTCCTGTCCCGCCTTAAGCCCATCATTCATATTACCTATCAGCGAAAGCGGTATCGCAAGACTTGGTATGTTCTTATATGGTATCTTAACATTACCTATCCTTAGCGTGTACGGTGGCAAGACATTTTCTCTACCCTTCTTCTTAAATCCCTCCTCATTATAACCACCTGATATCTCAGCGAAATCTTCTTCATCTTTGCCGAGTAGGAGCATCATAGCCATAGAGAAAGTCAGCGTACCCAACCATGCCCTACCCATCTGTTCATAATAAGCACGGCTACCCTTTTCTCCCATCTGCGCTGTTAATGGTTCTTCTATCTTAGCGAGTTTCTTAGCGAGGGTGGACACGCTCATGCCATTAGCACGTAATAACCCGTAGTAAGGTACGTGATCCATCATATACTCTGCGACATTACCAACTACCTTTGTAAACGGCACAAATGGCTTAACTATTAACCCCGCTGTTGGGCTACTATTAGCTAACTTACCCAACATACCTGCAACAGTGCCGAATAAACCACCCCTGTCATCAGTAAAGATATTACTCCTCGCAAGTCTCTCAGCCTCTTCTTTTTCCTCTTTGGTGATCGGTAATTCCTCAAGCATTAACTCACGTTTGCGTATCTTGAACTGAAGGGGTGTCATATCTTTACCCGTCATCTCCACATACAAGTTGGCATCCTCTTGAAGTTTCTGTTGTAGTTTCTCCATGTCGATATGCTCACCCTTGAAGATATTCATAACTTCTCTTGTGAGTGCCCTGCCTGTGAGATTCTTATTTCTTAGCTTGTCTCTTAGGATATGTGCTAACTCGATCTCGTAAGAAGTGGTAAGCATAAGTTTATCCTGAGCCGCCAAGTTGCGCCCTGCGTACTTATAGAGATTGAAGATGTTGAGGTCTATATTCTTACCTCCTATCTTAACATTTACTGTTGGGAAACGTTTCGCTGTGCCGTATTTATTTCTCTCTAACTGTGTTACTTGGAACTGGTTCTTTTTCGCAATCTGTTCAATATACTTATTATTCAGGTCTCCGTTCTTATAGACCTCTGCCATCTCTTTGGCACCCATCTCTATCCCACGTAAAGCAGGAACATACATCATCTCTCCGAATGGATTATAGATGTCAATATCACCCTTAAATCCTTTCTTTAGGAGTTTCAAGTACTTTGACAGGTTAGTTACCTCCCTAATTGGTTTAAGCAACATATTCGATCCCGCACTTGCAAGGTTGAGGATAGACGTAGACGGCCCTGATAACATATTAGCATAAGCCATTGCCATCCATGTCTCCATGAACTCGCCTGCCTTACTTGTAGGATAAAGCTCATAGATGTACTTGGCGAGTCTAATAGTCGCGTCTCTCTCAAGCCATCCTCTCCCTGATAACATCTGCACGTTATTAGCGAGTCTAAGTATCTCCTCTTTATGGGCATCTGTAAGTTCTACCAACTTGAACTTTTCAGCGAACAGGTTGCGGTATAATTCTTCGTCCAAGGCACCCATGTTGATAAGTTCTATCATCTTATCCCTTACGCCCTTAGTCTTTTTCTTGGTAGGTATCTTCTCTGTGCCTAATATTTTGGTTAGTTGCTTCTGTGAACGATTAATGATCTCCTCATCAAACTTCTCGAGTATTTCCTTTTCTAATCTCTGAGCCTCTTGTTCTGTCAATCCCGCCTCATCCATTAACTTCTGTGCGAGCGTACGTTTTAGTTCATCTTTCTCCGTCCAATGTTCGGTGATGACATCCGATATCTTCTTGCTTATCAATTTCTCGCCCTCACGCATCCTTGCTTTAGACTCTTTCTTGTCAAGATACTCACCAAAGGTCTGCTTACTTGTCTTGTCTTGTCCTAATATCTCCTCTGTCTGCTTGTCGTCTAATGTTATCCCTGCTTCTTTAAAGTCTTTCTTTAGCTTATCAACCACATCCTGCACCCTGTAATACCCCTCCCTGATGTACGATGCTAATAGATTACCGCCTAACTCTATCTGTGCCGAGGTAAGCCCTGTCAGTGATGCGCTTAATGTACCACCTTGGGACTTCTTATACTGCTCAATCAGACTCTTGCGATAATCCTGTTCTATCTTGATACGCTCTTTTGGTACTGTCTTTCGTGGTACGGGTGGTTTAGTCTTTAACTCATCTGATATGGTAACTTTCTTCCCTGCGAGTATATCCTTGATTATATTCTTCGATTCCTCTGTCAGTGTACCATACAGTTCATCTAACTGCTCACCGAGGGTCGTCTCGCCTAACTTCTTATTTAGAGTGTTAGTGTTTGCCTGTTGTATTTTCCTTGCTATAAATTCGAGTACACCTGCGGGTTGCATCTCTTTCCATATCCTCATCATGGCGATACCCTGCCCTGCTTTGGTGTTGTCCCTTGCCATGGCTTGTTGTAGATCGTCTATGGCTTTGAATGCTACCTTCTTATCCCCTTCACTTGAGGCTGGGTCTATGATAGCTTTTGAGTAGAGATTAAGTAACACCATCCTCGCTACGTTCCTCTGCGGAAACTCCTGAGTTCTTTTTGTTAACTCTTTCAGTTCTGATGTAGCCCCGCCTACGCCTAACTCATCAATCATGGCTTTGGCTTGTTCTACTGCATCTGCCTGATGTAAGACTTGATATCTCTCTTTGTTAGCATCGACTATCTTGGCTACCTCTTGTTGCTGTCTTGTCTGATCTTGGATAAGAGAGTTGATTTGTGTCTTACGAAACTTAGTCTCACCTGTTACGGGGGTCTCTACAGGAGGCACGATAGGTGCCGGTGGTACTATCTCCCCACTTTCAGGAGATAATGGCTCCTTAAGAGGGGCTGTAGGCTCTCGTGGAGCTAAATTTTTAAGGTTATCGCTTATAAATCTGCCGTATTGGTTTGACATATCCGCTAATGTCCCATCGGGGTTTATCTTTTCAATCTTTACAATACGAGTTATTGGTAGTTTGGTGTTAATGCCTCTTGCAACTGTAAATTCGGATATATCAATCTTATTTTCTCCTTTAAACTTCTCTTTTCTTAAGACACCGAATGTAGCATCACGTGCATCAACAGTTAATACATATTTATCAGAGTTCTCACCACCAAATACAAATTCTTCTCCCGTAGGCTTATACCCCCTTCTTATTGCTTGTGCCGCATTAATTGCATTTTGTTTATCTCCCGCATAAGAGGCACCAAATTTACGTTCAACAGGAGAATTAAACTCGCCACCTGTGATATGTTTATTATAGGCAACACCACGCGCTATTGGTTCTTGATACTCCTTGCCTAACTTTTCTTGATTATACCCACCCAATAACGCATCAAGTTCAGGTTTTTTAATCCCACGATAAAGGATAACGGGTTCATTTGGCATTTTCCCGACTTCAAATCCGCTAAATCCTCGTTCTCTTATACCACTTCTTTCTACATCTAAATCAGCATCTAAGTCTGGTTCTGTCTCAAAAATAGTCTTAGTGTTGTTCAAATATTTATTTTGTTCACGTTCCGTGAACGTTTGTGTTTCTTGAACAGGTTTTATTTCTTCTCCCTTGACGGCTTCCACCCCGTTTTCCTCAACGTCCCGTACACGTAAGCCGCCTTCCGTTCCTTCGACCACCCCTTGTGGCTGTTCGCCTCCCTCTTCAACTTTTCTTCCAGTGCTTTCGGCATCTTTTGCTTCCTCCTCTACTTTAGTTAACTCTTCTTCAGTTTTAGTCTTTACCTCTTCTACTTTAGTATCGTATTTCTCTTTTACCTCATCGAGTTTTCTCTTATTGACCTTCTCGCCCTCTGCAACATCCTTTACCTTATCGAGTTCCTTGGTCTCTTGTTTCTTTAGCTTCTCTAACTCAGTATCCTGCTTGTCTTTTATCTCTTCTATCTTCGCTTCTTTCTCCGCCTTGGCTTGTTCCTCAAGTCTTGTTATAAGATTATCCTTGACGGTCTGAATCTGACCCTTAATTCCGTCAATAGTCTTTTGTAATGCAGGAATCTCTTGATCTGAGAGCTTGCCGTTGTCTATTCTGTCTTGTAGTTCATTCCACACGGTATACAACTCAGCGACCTGATCTTGTTCGGCAGGTGTGAGCTTCTGCGCCAACTCATAGTTCTTATCAATTATCTCGTCTGCCTGAAAGCGTAAATCCTTTAAGGACTTCTTTAATGCGTTTCTTACAGGGTCACTATCCGTCTGGTCGAGTTGGTTTATAAGAACCTCTTGCTGTTTGAAATTCTCCTGAACTTCCGTAACCTCCTTATCTGAAGCTATAGTCCTTCCAATAGCTGATGCAGATAAGTTAACGCCAAATAAACCAAGTCCCATACCACCACCGATGATACCCGCATCCCAAACATGATCGAACAACCCTCTCTCTGTATCTTCGCCTGTCACAATAGCCGTGAAGTTCTGTCCTATTTGCGTTACCATTTCAGAACTACCCTCTAATCCAATAGAGGAAGCAATACCCTTCGCTATGCCCCTTGCGGTTGTTGGCGGTAGTGTCCCCGTCACACCTTGTTTAAATACCTTGCCGATGCCCCCCAATAGCACATAAGTAGCCATCTCGCCTAATGCCTCAAACCCTCCGTATAACCATCCATTAGCTAACCTTTTGGGCGTTGCCATACCCTCTGTCTCTGCATACTGTTGTGCCGCGGAAGTAGAAGCCATAACTCCAAATGTAGTTGCTGCCCCCGCCCCTTTTGTAGCCATCAACTGAATCATAAAGGGAATAGAACCCATAATACCTCTGCCAAACTGCTCGAGTGCGACACCAAAATCCTTCTCACCATCCTTGCCTTTGTTGAGATTAGTCCATATGTCACCATCAAGTTGGTACATCTGTTTCTCTATTTCGATAGCTTTCTGCCTTAGTGGGGCTTGCACATCCTCCATAGCAGACACACTCCGCCCACCAAAGTTGTTATGAGCAATAGCCTCAGTTAAGACACTAGCCTCTTCGTCACTCTTACCCATGAGTTTTAATATGGGCTTTGTAGTAAGGTTAGCTAACGTCCTATTGTAGAGCATGGGTGTTGCGGCTATCCCGCCTAAGTTCTTAAGACCACTCGACTTAAATGTTCTAAATAGGTCACTTAAAGGTGTTGTAACTCTTGGTGGTTTAGCCCTTGGTATATCTTTGCCCTGTAGATAATCTAACCCCATAGATTCGGGCGTAGATGTTGGTAACTTAGATTCGGGAGTCTTTAAGGTTAAGTCAGGTGTTTCTAAACCTAATGGTGGTTGTTCCGGTGAAGAAACCTCTGAAGGCGTTGTAGGAGGTTCTGAAGAAACTTTTTTTTTTACAGGTTTCGCAGTAGGAAAATCTGCAAGGAACGCATCTCTTTCATTAATGGGTATATCAAACGTATCCTTGTCTACCACAAAAGATTCTAACTCAACGGCATCAGGAAAGTCTTTCAGGAAGTTCTGAGCCTCGGCATCTGGGATATCGTAAACATCAGAACCAACTCTATATTTCTTTTCTCCCATTATTTCCTTTTATATTTATCCCATGCATTAGGTTCTTGTGTGGGTTGCGTTGGTGTACTCTGTTGTCTCTGTCTCCTTGCCCTAAGTTCACCAACTGTACCTTTAGCACCGTTTATAGTTATGGGTATGTCATCTACCCCCGATATGTTACCCGCAGGCACCTCAACAAGGGTAGTACCTTTTGTCTCTGCACTCTCGGATGAGCCTACTGTCTCAAATACCAACACATCCTTATCAGGGTTGTAGAGCAATAGTCTACCAGATACATTACCTGAAGCTAGAGCATCTTCATAGTCGCCAGATATACCCACAGCACCACTCGTAGAGACATTCCTTAATATCTTACTGCCGTCAAACTCGTATGAGTTGTTATATTCCTTAGTGCCGTATGGTCTCTTCGCGACAAACTTACCTTCAGGTATCTTGCTTGTAGTTGATCCTGTAGTTGACGCTTTACCTGTCGGCACATTCCTCCAACTATAAGAACTTATCTCTGCATCTTTAGCGTAGAACTGTTTAGCCCAATTAACTATCCCGTTCTTTCGCTCTGAAGCGTCAATCTGTTTATCCTGATTCACGTCGGATAACCATTTGTTCTTTTCTTCGGGTGACTGCTTATCCCAATCTTCAAGCAGACCTATCGTAGCTTGGTCATTAACGAATAGATTATCCTCAATGAACTTCGGTATGTCCTGTATGTTTCTTGTCTTGATCCCTTCACGCCCACCAACTATCTCCCTTATAGGTTCAAACTCGCCCTTAGCTTTTGATGCCTGTTCTCTGATAAATGATCCGAATGATATAGCCTTTAGCGGGGGCATGGTCTGATCGTAGACACCCGACTGCATGTAGCTGTCGGTAGCCTCAGCGAATTTATTGACGTCATATCTATTCGGGTTCTTAGCGACCAAATCCCTGTGCTGTTGGAATAACTCATACTGCGACATCTGATTCTGTTGCTCGGAGATGATAAGGTTCTTATGCGTCTGCATATCGAGTAAGTCCTGCTGTGATAAGTTATAGTTAGTCTCCTGCGCCCTCTTACCCCATTTCTTATTAAAGGCTTCAATCTGCAACATCTGTGTCTTACGGGCGGAGTCGCTGAGTACAAAGGCGGGATCAATATTGGCGTTCTTTAAAAACTCGGAACGATTCTTTTGATAAACATCGTAACGAAGTTTCTCGGCATCAAGAATCATTTGGCTCATCCCTTGTTGCGCCTGAGTACCGCCTCCTTCCAACCGTACTGCCGTATCTTTGCCTGTGAATGATTGACTGAATGCCATTATTTCTGTTGTATAGATTTGAGCATGTCTGTATAGTACTTGGTACCAATGAAATTTTGAAACGTGTCACTCATTTCAGTTATGCCACCCCACAAGTTCTGTCCTCCCGCCTGCATCTTACTCTGTGCCATATTAGCCTTAATATCCCATGGCTGATTTACATTATATTCAAATTGTTGGTCTTGTAGCTGCCCGTACTGCTGCTGTGCACCCGCAAGGTTCTGCATAGCAGTAGTTCTATAGTTGGCCCCCATCATCGCTAATTGCTGTAACGCCTGTAACTCTTTGTCCTGCGCACCCAATACGTTCCCCATAAATGAGTTACTGCTGATTGCACCACGTTCTGATGCACTGATACTTCTTGCCGTCGACTCCCCTATCAGTTGCTCTTGTCTCTGCATGCCAGGCATCTCACCCGCAGCAAGGTTCTGATATATCCCAAGACTCTTCTGATACGCCTCGGGAATGTTGTACGTAGGTCTATTCGTAAGAAGATTCTTCATCTGCTTGTTGCCCTTAGCGGCTTGTATCCCGCCTATTATGGCCTTACCCAACCCAAGCACACCCGAGAGAAGACCGCCTGTCAGAAGGCTACCAAAGCCCGTTCTATCATTATCAGCCATATCTTTAAATTATTACAAAAGTAGTCATATTTTCGAACTTGTCATATTCACCTGTACCATATAGAGCCTTACTTGGGTAGTAGATGTGTTTTTCATTATAATATACGCTGAATCTGCCCGTAGTTCCTCGCCTCTCATTAAATCAAGTATGCTCGCAGTCCCGCTTGTGCTTAACTCATTGCGCAAGAATTCCGCTCTCAAAATTCCCTCTCTCTTTTTAAATTTGTTTGTAGGTATTCTTGAACTCATCCCGTGCGGGTAATTCAGTGTCTTTGGAATCGTAACCGATTGTACCTCCCATGTACCGTCTGTCTTTATCCCTATAGAGTCCAATACCTTCACTATATTCGGATTCTCGTTAGCCACAGCGCCCACGATAAATTCCTTCTTCTCGCCAAAAAAGTTTTCCCTGTCAACCAAGGTCTCGGGCTGATTCATCACCCAAAGGTCGCCACGCAAGAATGACACCCACCCCAATGATAGACTCTGCACCCAGTCAACAGCCTGCCTGCCATGCTTGGTAATCCATATCTGTATACCAAAACTCGATGAGATATTATTATCTAATCCGAATAAGAGATAATGACTACCTGACGTTGTTGCTACGAGTTGGATTTCTTTCACAGTTCAAATTATTATGTTGCTTTTGTCATTACCGAATAAAACCAGTCAGAACCATCGCTTTCAACAAGATAAATCAATGCCGTCCCACCTGTGTCTTTTATTGTGCATTTCCATCCTGCACCGGCTACAGCAGGAGTAGTCCCTGTTATTGAATCTATTTCAGCATCGGTAGGTGCACCGTCCGTTAAGGCACCAGAAAGTTCGGTTTGCAATAAAGCACCAGTTAACCCGAGAGTCCCATAGATTGTCTGACCACCCTGAATATCAATCAAAGGAGCGTTAATTAATGTATTAGCCGAAGCATATATACTTTGAATAAGAATAGCACTATTAATATCTGTGCAACCAATAAACCTAATTATTATTTTCTGTATTGATAACGAATCAGTTGTTAAAGTACCATAAAGGGGGAAGAATAATTTCGATAAATATGGATTTAAAGCTCCCTTAACTGGATATTGATTATCAACAACGGTAGTGGGCACCCCTCCGGGAGCAGTATGCAGGATAGTTTGTATTCTATTAAACACATCAACTCCAAATAGATAATAATATAGACTGTAAAGCCTTGTGTATAATGCATTTAGATTATCAATCACTATTTCCACAAATTCATTATCTTTAACAACAGCATTTGTAAATGTTATATACGTAGCGTCACCCCTTATTTTAAATAATTCAGTTGGGTTTGTTATTGTAATTGCCGATGCCGCTGGTTGCCCAACGGATTCAGAAAGGTTGGCGTCATAATCATATCCAGTACCGTCATACTTATCAATACTCCAATCTGCATTAATATAAGCAAATTCATTATATATGTATCCCAATTCTTGAGTGCCATCCTTAATTCTTATATTGGGGTATGGCGATCTTTCAATTTTTCTATATTCCTGTGCTGTATTAAAATATTCTATTAGTCCTTGGTTATTCAACCATACTGATTTCCCGATAAATTCTATCCCATCAGAATAAACATGGATATAATCGGTATTAGTTCCTGGTGCAGTGTAATCGACTAAATCTAAGTCTATTGTGCATGTGTTTACATTTAGATAAACAGCGGGCAACGAAGCCTCTCCGGCATGGAGGCATGATACAGCCTGAGACATCCCGTTAATATAAAGAAACGTTCCGCTTTCTAAATCCAATGCTTGCTTACAAGCCTCGAAATCAACCCACCATTGGCATTGACCAACTAATTGATATGGCCGTCCGGGTATAAAAGCAGGAGAATATATCCCTGCTTTTAGGTTAAATAACTTTAAATGAAATTCTTGTTGATATGCAGCCCCCCAAGCGATAGTTCCGTCATCATAAAATCCAACACCAATAGACCCTGCTCCGACAGCGGTATTTAATACTGTATAATTCCCTATTATAGATGCTTCTATCTTACCTCTAATTAAGAAGTAATTTGTGTTAAATTTTATTCCCCAATTTGTAGGAGCGACAACCGCCTTCATATCTAAAACAGGTGATCCTAACAAATAAAAACCGCTTGTTTTAATATGAAATATATCAATATTCTGATCTGTATAAATCCTTGTGTGATCAGCGATGGTAAGAATCCCTTCATTATATCCGGTAATAATACCCTGAATACAGGATACCACTTTGGGTGTAGTCACAATTAATCCTGTCGATATATAATAGAATCCTGCATTAAGAAAAACATTAAAAATCGAATCTAAACAAACCTGAATTTCAGCACTGCAATCATTTAAAAATATACCAGTATTAGCATTAGTTATTGCACCATAATATTCAGGACAAACACCGTGAGTTTTCCATGTGCCTGAAAATGCCAAATCTGTATCGAATGCTTGTTGAATGCCGTATATAAATAAAACAGTATTACTACCAACTATTGTTCCATTACTCCATACACCACCATTAAACAATAATTTCACATCGGATGGTAACGTAACTGTATTAGTACCAAAATCATAATTATTAAGAATGGTAAATGTGTCATATGTGACATTCATCGTAATCCACCAAGCATCCGTGTGGATGGCATCTGTAGGTTGAATTATGTAACCGATCCCGCCAGAACCAAGATAAAGTTCATCAAAGTTATTGCCTAATTTTGAAACTAATTGAGACCCTGTATCCCCTATCGCAACTACTTGTTTACTCATATTATTATTTTTTATAATGCAGCAAAATATGCTGCAAAAGCATCCACAATTATATCTCGTTGAGCTGTTGAAACATTACCACCAGTAAATGAAAATGCAATTTGACGACCTGTTTCAAAACTTGCAAGAACGCCACTACCATTAAAAGCAAGTTCATGTAAATCACCATTCGGTATTGCACAGGCCCCAGCCGGAGCACCCAAAACATTCGTAACATCAGTTTTTTTATAATACATATATTGATGTGAATCGTCAATCCCATTTCTCCCAATAATCCACAACCCGTCTATTGTTGTTGCCACGAGTGCTATATAATCATTGATCCCATTTGCAACACCATAACTTGTTGCAGCACCCTGAAGTTGAACCATTATTCTTTGTGTACCATCACCAAGGCCGCTTGATTTCCCTCCAGCGCCATCATCAGAGATATAATAAACCCCCATTGAACATTGATTCAATGTATATTTAACACCATCTGTTCTTGGATTATAATTATTATTTATCGCCTTAGTCGCTGCACCAGTAAATCCCTCATCGGCGGTGAATGTAGGAGTATTAACCAATGTTGAATCATGTGATCGTTTTACTAGGTTTCGCAAAGCAAATTCTGATGTTTCGTTTGCTCTAAGATACATCGTATCGAAGAAATCAGATAATAACGAGATGCTTAATCCTGTTTTTATTGCTCTTACAAATGTATCTACAATAGCAAGTCGGGCGGAACTTAATGGAGTTATTGCACCAGTTATGTAAGTGAGTGTATCAACATCTAAAATATTATTTGATACCGATAATCCTATAAACGAAGCAACCTGACCCCCTCCAACCAATGCCTTTAATTGGTTCGATCCCGGCTTTGTATAATTAACTGTAACAACTTCTATACCAGAATACGCAACCGTCACTGTTAATGTAACCACTGCACCAACAATCGCCACATTTGAAATCGTCTTCCCTGATAAAGCAAAGGCTGAAGTTGCAGGGACGGAGGTATCGAGCAATGCCTGATCAAAGGTTATCGCAACCTTATCAGGATCGGCGTTTGTTATCTCTGCTGAAACAGGAAGAAGAATGGAAACTATTCGGCTACCATACTTTATTACCGAATTAGGAATCATTATCACACTCATAACGTATAATTTATTAAACCCATCCAAAACAACCATAAATCAAAATCTGCCGCTAACTCATCTTCAAGTGTAGAAGTAAAAACTGCATCATGTTTTAATAAGCCGATAGCAGTAATATCATAAGGCGGTGCATTTGCGAACTTAACAACTGTTCGATATTCACCCGTAACCAAATCATTAGCAGTAACATTCTGCTGAACTCCACCCACAAACCAAAGATGGTCAAGATCGTCAGCAACAAAATCAGCATCCGTAGGAAGTGTAAAAGTAGCCGCTGAACCACCAGGTATATAAGTCCCCCCGAAATCCCGCCCTGTTACTGTTATCTTTCTGCGATCCGGCAAGTCAGAGATAAGATAATCAGGCCCTTCATAACTAACTAATCCTGTCCAAAGAAAGTCAAAATAAGGGCCCCATTTGTCTGATTCATCTTCTTCATTGCCCTCATTATCGTTCAGCGATAAATCAAACTCCTCACCCACCAAATCCTTTATAAGAACATGACAGACATCCCCTGCATCCATGTGAAAGTCACAACTACGGAACTGGTTCTGTTTATCCATTTACGATATTCTTATTAAACCATTACTGTGCCATACAAGAGTAAATGTACTATTAGTACAGCTTTGCGCGGTAGCCAACTCATACAACGCTCTTAACAAACCCGTAGCAGTATCATAACAGGCAGCAAACTTCACATTTGTAAAGGTAGCACCCGGCCCCCATGATAAGTCTGCGGCATCCAACATAACCGTTGTGCTATCCACGTAACTTGACGCTTTACTTAATAATGTTGCACCGCCCGCTGTATAACCTGTACCCACCAACTGATTGGTCAGCGAAGCATAAGTACTGTGAACTGTATGATCGTATACAAACGTAGCGGTAAGCAACGCCACCTTCCATGTCTGTGCTGCCCACGCCGCTGTTGTTAATAACTTCTCCTGTTT
>Ga0209593_10000602_pt1 | contig 16519 bp, 16 predicted proteins | sample PPLLaktember2015_3_FD_187260 | JGI IMG/M metagenome (GOLD analysis project Ga0209593, IMG submission 187260) | Freshwater sediment microbial communities from Prairie Pothole Lake near Jamestown, North Dakota, USA - PPLs Lake P7 Core (6) Depth... | ecosystem: Environmental > Aquatic > Freshwater...
TGCTTCTGTTGTCGAGAGTCCCAGTGTTTTAAAAATATCCTCGACTTCTTTCTTCAGGTTTGGCTCCATTTGGGCTTTAATCGTTGCGGTTTTTGTCATTTTTTACCTCATTCCCCACATTTTCCCTTGAGGAACTACTAAAATATAATACAAAATAGTATACTTGTCAAATGTTAAGAAGAAATTCCGGCAGTTCTAATTTTGGAAAATATAATTTTAGCCGCAAACGGGGCTGTAGTCGGTTTCCCCTTCCGCTTCATCTCTCCGCCGTTCCTCACGGAGGTGTTTTTCTTGTACGAGGTTTCGTGGGATGGTCTGGCTCTTTGGTTATTTTAATTAGTATGTTTGTGGACTGTGTGAACGAAGTGGACATAGTGGATTCGGTGGACCATGTAGACCATGTGGACCATGTGGACGTTTGAGACGGGCAGACACACCGGTCTGCCCCTACGGAAATTTCGACAATCGGCTGTAAATAGCCGTTATTCATGCGGATAACCACATCGCTCACTGATCCTTGGGGGTAAAGAATACGCGGGTATTCTTGATTTTTAATTGATCCATTTTCGACTTCGGGGTAAACACGACACCCAGGAATACTTTTTGACTGCCGGGCCGGATTTCTTTCGCCACCACGTATGTAAACCAGCCGGACCCGGTAAAATACACTTTCTCGCGCTGCCAATCATCGATGTAATCCTGGATAAAGAGGTAATTGTTTTTATTGGCCAGGTGACCCGGCACACACACATCGGCTTTGAAATAGACAACCCGGGTCTGGGGGATGTCGAGATTGAAACGGTTCTGACCGGCACTGTACCCGAACCGACACAAACCTTCACCGCTTTCTTCCCACTCTTCCAAAGAGACGGTCAACACATTCTCTCCCATCTGCTTGTCCGACGCGAAATCGAGTTTAAATTCGCCTTTGCCGCCCTGGATGTTGAGCGCAGGGGAGATGAGGTCCCGGTTCGTCGTTTTGCCGTCCCATACGGCGATCTCCTTGAAGTCTCCACCCGGTTTTACACCGGGCTTCAACCTGGCGATATAAAAATCCGGGTCGGTTTCATCCGGGAAATAAGCTTCCGGCTCGATATCCGACCGAAATTGGGACAATCGCTCGAGGTTCTTAGGGGAGATAGAGCCTTTTCCGAGGTAATTGACGGTAGGAACGATGTAATAAGGGTTATGGAGGAACGAATTTAAGGCGAGTAGATAATTCCTGTCAGGGTCGCGGTAATTGGCGAGTAAAACATTGTAATGATCTTGAAGAGGAGAGATAAAAATGGCCATTTCAGCCGGCGCGATAATCGCCGTACCCTTTTTCACATGACCCTCGATCCAATCCACTGCTTTTTGCACCGTGTCGCGGCCCTTGGGATCGATGACGTACATGGATTCGCCATAATCGGTTCCCGACACTTTTTTTAATTTCACGCCCGGTATCTTGACGGCATTACTGCCCTGGAAAATAACTTTCCCCCGATACCTGGACCGGATTTCCGACAGCGGGATGCGGTCGCTGTAACTGAAGCCATAATAATTGCCGTTGGTAAAATCATAAAAATAGACATTTTTATAGAGTTTGGATAGAAGTGCGGCGTGATAATTCCCGGATAAATCGTTCCCGAATTTCAACGCGTAATAGGGCGAGGAACTCGGATACCAATAAATTTTCGCATAATTCTTGTACTCTCGATCTACCTTGTTGACCCATTCCAACGTGTTGGTCTTGATTCCTTCCATGTTTTTTATGATTTCCCGGATATTGGGTTGATTGTTAAAATAGATGAGCACAACGGCAATGAAAGTGAAAAAAAGCCAGAAGTGGAAGTATTGGATTTTGGGTGCGATCACGGACGCCAGCTCGGCGATTAATTCATATATGCAATAATAAGCGAAAGCATTCAAACACAATGCGGGCATTAAATAATGAGAGCCTGCATGCTTGGAAACCATGAGCAGGGAAACGGCCTGGGCTAACACGACGGCGGCGAGAAACTTATAATGAGGGTTTTTCCAAAGGATTTCACGGGCTTTAGACCACCAAAAAACCAGGGCCAACACGATGAGGCTCATGACCATGACACCGGCGAATAAAGGTTGGCCGGTCAACAGCTTCACCATGTTTTCGAAATAAGAAGATAAAGAAATAATGCCGGTTTCCCCTGTTCCATAACGGCCCGTATGCGTGGTCAACCGGCGAATCCATTTGAAAAATTCGCCGTACTGACCTATGATCGGCAGCGTAAACAGCACAAAACTAACGGCCACCATGATTAAATAGTTGATTTTTTTTCTTAAACCGGGGAAAAGCACGAGCGGGATGACCGCCATAGGTAGAAACGTTATTTTTACGGCGATTCCAAAACCGGTAACCGCAGCAAACATCACGGGCAAAACAGTGGAATTCCCGGCATCGATGGAATTCAACATGATGATGATTAAAGCCAGGAGCGCCATGGACGAAAAAAGGAGTAAAGGTTCGGGTGAAACGCGGGTGATACCGTTTATTAAAACGATATCGGAAAGAAACGGGGTGATTTGCATCCACATGGAAATCCATTTGCTGCGGGTAAACCTGGAGCACACCAAACCGAGAAACCACGACATTAACATATTTAGAAAGACCATGACGATATCGATGGCGCGTAAGTAGAATTCCGGGTGTTTTAGAACATCTTCGTGTAAATTGCTGCCTGCTGAGGGTGTGAGGCCGTGAACGATTCGAAGTGTGACTGCGCCCAATACCTGGACGGGGGTACCCGGGTGATCGATATGCTTGACCTGCTGGAATTCGGCCATATTCAATGCATTTAGCAGGTAAACATATTCCGGGTCCAGGTTGGTTCCGAGCCAATAAGGACCCTTCGAATTGTTTAAAACAACGGCCATCAAGCCGATCCAAATGGGGATGATTAATAAGATTACCCCACTGCGTGGGGTTTTATTGCAGAGCCGTGGTATCTTACTTTGTCCCGGGTTTTGTCTGACTCCGTTTGTATTTTCTTGATTGTCGTTCTCTTTTAATTCACCATTCATCACTTATCACTCATCACCCCAAACGTGGGGGGGATTTTCGAATGCTGTCAATTATTTTGTCAGCGGATTCATCCCCCTGCCAGGATAAATTTAAAAATTCTTCGGTAGCTTCTGCTGCGGAAGTTTGTTTTGGGTTTCCGAGGTATGATTCGATCATTACAATCACCTCCTGGCTTATTGACCGGTGCTCTTTTTGTGCGATAGTCTTCACTGCCTCATATATACTGTTGTCCAGGTCACGAACATGTAAATTGGCCATTGTTACCTCCGAGCGACTATAATAATAGAAAAAGATTCTTGAAATGTCAAGCATTTCTATTGGGATGTTTTATTGCCTTCCTATTTTTTCAATGGCAAAGTTTGAAACGATTTAGAATATTTTTCTAGCCTGTCCCCTTTTTTTAAATTTGTGGACCATGTGGACGTTGTGGACGGGCAGACACTACTATTACACGATGTATTGCTAATCCCCTAACCACCTTTCATCGTCGCTTATTGCTATTCCTCTCTCCCGACAATAATCTTCCGCTTCTTTGGTGAAACCGCTGCGCGAAAATATAAAACCCACCGCTCTCTCTATCTTCTCAAGTGTTTTTATTTCATCGAATTTCCTCTCGAATTCAACCGCTTCCTCTTGCGAAAACTTCTTCACTTCACGGCTCTTTACTTCACCGATAATCGAATAATCGCCGGGAGCTGCCGAGCGGGCAAAGATATCGATATTGAAACTCTTCGAATATTTGGGAGCAAAATCATACTTCCATACATAACTGTATTCGCTAAAATGAAAATCTAGGGGTAAGTGCCGGGTTATGGATTTTAACAGATCGTTTTTTCGCTGTGCATGAAGTCTTAATTGATCCAGGATTAAATACTCGGCAAAATATCCTTTGTGATAATTATATTTTCCCAGTAACCTGCGGTATTGCCGTTTCAATTCTTCTAGAGCCTGGCTATACTCTTTTTTTATCTCGGTTATTTCGAAATGTTCGATCTCTTTTTGATATACGCCGCGAAATACTTTATCGAAAATATTGTCCTGGACACACCGGTAATCGAAATGAGTTTGTCCCCGGTTAATAATATCTGCCCGAAGCAGTGCTTCAAGCTTTTTTTCCAATTCCTCGTCGGTCATATCCAGTTGTAATTGATCCAGTAACTCTTTGCGTGTGAGTTCGCGGTCTTTATTTTTAAAGAGGTGGAGAACAATTCGTTTGGCGTTCCGGTTGTTGACAGCATTGAACGCAGCGTTCACGTATTCCATCCATGTAAATTTGATTGTGCCCCGGTCATCGAGGGTTTCGAATTCTAAAGTCTCCGTTAATCCTTGAATGGTGGTGAGGTTTTTCTCGTGGGAGCCGGACTGGAGGACAGAGCTGATATAAAAGGGGCTGCCTTCGGAAAGTTGGGCCAGGAGATAGGCGGTTTCTTCCGTGACCGAGACATCGAAGAATTGGGAATATTTATAAATCATTTCAATAGCTTCATCTTGCGGCATGTTTCCAAGAAATTTATGTCGAAAACGGGCAGGAAGCATAATGCCTAGAAGGTTCATCAACCAGCCCACCCAGCTCCCGGAAACCAAAAGGGGTGCGATCTTGCTTTCGGCAGTGCTTAAATATCCCCCTGCCAGGTCATCTGCGAGGTTTTGCAATTCTTTATCGCGATATATCTTGGAATTCAAGAATTGGAATTCATCGATCATCTGGACGATAGGTTCATTTTGCATGGAGGCGATTTTTTTTGGAGCTTCGCGCACGATTTCCCAGAGGATGCCGGTTCTTTCATTAGCAACTGCATTGGCTGCATCTTCGATAATATTGCACAGGTAAGGCAGCTCTTCTTGTTTTGCGATTTCAACGGCTCTGCGAAAATCGCTCATGTATTCTAATCTCAAGTATGCGGGTTTTCGAGATTTGAAAGCGATGTATTGGTAAATAAACGTGAGGAAAAGGTCCTGGCAGAAATCCATCACCCACATTTTTCTTTCTTTAATCTCGTAGTAAAAGGGGATGACGCCGTTGTTTTTAGAAAAGGTGATGTTGAACAGCCGTTCCATCAGTGCGGTTTTACCCATTTTGCGGCGGGCTAATATGGCGGTACTCTGGGATTTTCTTAGTTTAATATTGTCGATCCAATTGAGAAAGAATTCCAGTTCTTTATTACGCCCTACAAATAATTCCGGGGAACCGATTCGTTCTTCTAATGCAAATTTCATAATACTTTTATACCACAATTGGAAGAAAATTGCAATTTCTATTTGATTTTACTTGCTTTCGGCATGGGGGAGGGTTTTCTTGCCTGTCCCGTTTTTCCCACCTTTTTGTAAAAAGGTGGGGCCAAAAACTTTTGTTAATTGTTTCATTTCTTCTTTTCCAACACAACATAACACCGGAACGCCATCAACCACCGAAACGGCACGAATACCATCTCGATCAATTTAAAAACAGGAACCAAAAAACCAGGAATAAACGCGGGACGCTCAAAACCCCCAGAAGCAGGATACAATATACAACTCATGCGCTTCCGCTTTATAATCTTGAACCCTGTACCCAATACCCGCAAAAACTGCTCTCGATGCTTGTAAAACAATAAATACGCGGCTGCCTGGTTCGATTCCCACGGATCCTTCTGTTGGTCTTTCAATGAAGCACTCCCTGTCCCAACGGCGGAATTTTTGAAATAATCCCAATCCATCACAAACGGCTCTGGATGAAACCGCTTGTAAATGAATAAAGAAAAAGGAGACGGGAAAGGTTCCAATAAAACGATTCTACCCCCCTCTTCCAAAACCCGGCCCGCTTCTTTCAAAAAGAAAACAGGGTCCGCCAGGTGATGCAGCACATCGATCATAACGATATTCCCGATGCCGGCATCTTTAAAAGGCATATGGTGGGCATCGAAAGTTAAATCCAGCCAGGAACAATGGTCGATATCCGACGACACTGCATCGGGTTTGAATTCTTTGAAATTCCCGCTGCCTGCGCCCATTTCAATGGTTTTCTTTTTTGTTTGGGCGAGGTCGTGGATAATTTCTTTATACCAGGCGGTGTAGATATCGCGGAGGATTTTTTTTTTCGCCCATGTTTCTTTATGTTTTTGTAGAATGTTATTCATTGTGCATTGCTATTCTTTAAATATTTATCTAGCCTGTCCACTTTTTTGTGGACTTTGTGGACGTGTGGACCATGTGGACTGAGTGGACCATGTGGACCTGGTGGACGTTGTGGACGCAGTGGACCTCACTGCGTGTGACCCGTCACAGCCGGATTTTATAATTGCAGTGCCGGGTGATATTGCTTTGTTCCGGGTTTTGTCTGACTCCGTTAGTATTTTCTTGACTGTCCCCTTTTTTATTTTTTTATAATTCGTGCTAATTCGTGTCATTCGTGGGCCATACTACACAAACTTAATCTTATTCATGGCAAAAAATACCATCTGCAGCAGCAACCAACCGTGCCTGAACCGCGAGATATTGGTTTCGCCGTATTCACGCGCCCTGTACCGGATCGGGATTTCTACGATCTTCAAATTGGCTTTGGCCGAACCGAAAATCAAATCGAAATCGCCAAAAGGATCAAAATCACCGAAATACGAGCGGTTCGCATCCAACCGGTGCCAATTCTCTTTGGAGATGACCTTGGTCCCGCATAACGTGTCTTTCAACGGTTGACCGACTAACCAGGAAAACATCAACGAAAAAAATTTATTGCCGAAAATATTCAACATCCGCATGGCCTGCTTCTCCATGGGATAAACCAACCGGGAACCGTTAATATATTCGCCTTTGCCTGTGGCAATGGCATTGTAAAACTTGGGTAAATCTTCCGGGGGTACGGTCAAATCGCTGTCCAGGATCATGAAAATATCGCCGGATGCGATACTAAAACCTTTCCGCACGGCATCGGCTTTGCCTTTACCCTCTTGAACGGCATATTTAAGGTCCCATTGGTCTTTATAAACCTCGCACACACGGCGAATCTCCGCCAATGTGTCGTCGGTGGAATGACCTTCGACGAAAATCACCTGGGTGTGCTTTCCCATTCGAGGCATGCGTTTCACTGCGTTTTCTATATTGCCTTTTTCGTTCCGCGCGGGGACGATGACGCTGACGCTGTACAACGGGTTATCCGGGGGCGCAGGGACAAAAGGCCTGGACACGATAAAACCGGTAATGCACAAGCGGTTGAACAGAGGCAAAAATGCAACATATTTGTTCACAAACCAGGATAAAAGGGGGAAAAATTTGGGAAACAAAAACCGCCTGCCGAGTTTGACGATATCGAAACCTTCCAACAGGAGTAAGTTAATGATATCCCGTTTGTTCAACCAGTTTAGCCGCATCTGGGGCATTTTCAACCGGAGTTTCTCCGCCAATTTCAAGACAGGCTGCCACAAGAAGTTGTGAAAAGTGATGATTATCCGAGTGCCGGGGTGTGTGGCTTTTTTCATTTCTTTGAAGGCTTTCTGGATATCTTCGAGGTAGCCCAGGGTGTCGGAAATAATAATATAATCGAATTGTTCATCCAGCGAGAGGTTTTCGGCATCCATTCGAATAAATTCCAGGTGTGGGTATTTTTCTGCGGCTTTAGCAATCATGCCGGCAGAGATATCGATGCCCACGCCCCTGGAGGGTTTCAATGCGTTCAAAACGTAGCCGGTTCCGCACCCGATTTCGAGGATGCGTTTTCCTTCCGGGATATTGAATTCCAGGAATTTTATCATATCTTTGTAATAATATTTATTCCTTCGGATATAGCGGTCCCGTTTCAGGGAGATGGCGTCCATAGCTTCGCTGATTTTCAGTTTGTTCTCAGATAATTGCTCATTTTTTAATTGGTGAACCATAGATTGTTTTATTCTCCTTTTCCCTGGATAATGGTTTTAATGGTACGCAGCAAGATCAGTAAATCCATGCCGATGCTGCGGTTTTTAATATAGTAAAGATCGTATTCCAATTTTTCTTTGTGTTCTTCGATATCGCTGCCGGCATAAACGCCGTTAACCTGGGCCCAACCGGTTAAACCGGGGGGAACCAGGAGACGCAATTTATAATAGGGAATCTCTTTGGACAGGTTTTCGATAAACACCTGGCGTTCGGGCCTGGGGCCGACAAGTCCCATTTCGCCTTTGATCACGTTCAGGAACTGGGGGATTTCGTCGATCCGGAAGCGTCGCATGAATTTGCCGACGGGGGTGATGCGTTTGTCGTTCTTTCCTGCGAACCGGGCTCCGCCGCTTTCTGCGTTCCTGACCATAGTTCGGAATTTGATCATCTTGAACGGGCGTTCATGCAAACCGGTGCGTTCCTGGATGAAGAAAATGGGACCGGCTGAAAAGAGTTTATGGATAATTGCGAAGATGATGCCGATGGGAAACAGTACCGCCAATAGGATAAAGCCCATGAAGATATTGAACATGCGGCTGCTGCGGAAATACCCGCTGTCCACGACGTCGAATTTTTCCAGGAACCAATGGATATTGACATAATCGAGGGGAATTTTCCCGGCTTCGTTTTCTACCAGCTCCACCAATTCCACGACCCGGAGTCCGGCCAGTTTGTTCCGGATCAAGGATTCCGATGTGTGGTCGTCGATGCAGCCGTCCTGGTAGACCACATCCGGCGGGATGCCGGTTTCCACTGTTTCACCGTCTTTATAAACGCGGTAAGCCGATTGTTTTTTGACGTATTTGCCCATGACTTTTTCTACGGGTACATCCGCCAGCCAGAGTAAGCCCCTGGGTCCTTTCTGGGACCGGGATTTCAAATAGATATAATAGTAAATGCCGTATAAAACGAGGAAATAAACATATATCAAACGCCCGATGCGGTTTTGGTAAAACACGAAAAACTCGATGAAGGAAACCATGCCGAGGATCAGGACGAATTTGAACATCTCTTTGAGGAAACCCACCATGCGGAAGAATTTTTGTTCCAGGGTAAATTTGATGATGCCGGCAAGATACGCCATGAAATAGACGAGGAATGCGATCAGTGTGAAATTGAACACCCTGCGGGCGATAAATTTATAGGCGATCACGACGGAATATAGAACAAAGGCTTTGGGGTAGGTCAACGCAAAGTAGAAGTACACGGCCAGGAACAAGAGGGCGTTTAAAACAAGAAAATGAAATAGATGAAAACCGGCGCGTTTGATCATTTTTTTCCTTCTCCACGAAACCGGGGGGTAAAAAATAGAACCAAAAAGTTCCGGAGGAAACCGGTTCCCCAGGAAATGTGCATACAAATAAACGCCCAAGCGGTTAAAAGGCGGAGCTTCAACGATATGTTTCTACCGAGCCACGAGGATAAAGATACGCCGAGGATACCGAGGAGGTACAGCAGCCCGAATAGAAAAAATACGGGGTAGAAAAACCCGAGGATAATGGAGCCGGTTAAACCGATGATAAACAGGGGTGGGACGATTTGGCGGAAAGAAGTAAAGCGGCGGTGTTTGAGGGTTGTGTATGCGCGGCCTTTTCCATATTTGAAGTATTGAACGGCGAATTTTTTAAAAGATTCGCGGGGGAAGTATTGGACTTTGATGGAGCTGTCCAGGAAAATTTTTTCACCGGCTTTCAACAGGCGGATATTCAATTCGGCGTCTTCGTTGGTGGCCATAGATGGCTCGTACATACCGACCTTTTCAAAAATGGATTTACGGAAAGCGCCTAGGTAGACGGTATCGACATAGCCTGAGAAGTTACCCAGGTGGAAACGGGCATCCCCGACGCCGGTGGGGTGCTGCATGGCCAGGGCGATGGATTGTTGAACCGGTGTTTCGCCTACCGGGAGCATGACACCTCCGACGTTAGCGGCTCCCGTGGTTTCCAATAACTCTACCATTCGTTTCACGTAGCTTTTGGGGTAGATGCTGTGGGCGTCGACTCTCACGACGAATTCGCCCCGTGCGGCTTGAATGCCTAGATTCAAACCATGACTCTGGATTCGCTGCTTGTTTTCAACGATCACCAGGGGGTAACCTTTATCGATGAATGCTTTGGCCACTTCCACGGTTTTATCTTCGCTGTTGCCGTCGATCACCAGGATTTCGCCGTTTTGCATCATATAGTCGTCCGCCAGGCTGTCGACGACGCGGGGAAGGTTTTTTTCTTCGTTATAGCAGGGCATCAGCACGGAGACTTTAACTCTCACGGGGCTCACGGAGGTCACAGGGAAATTCCTCTTAACAAAAGTTTTTGGAAGTCCGGAAACCTTTTTTCAAAAAGGTTTCTGGTCGTCGAAGACAAATAAACCATCTTAATAGGCTCCTTTCCCGAAGAAGACGGTGGGGATGGTTTCGAAAAGGATTTCCAGGTCGAAGAAGACGGATTGGTGTTCGATGTAATAGAGGTCCAGGAAGAGCATCTCTTCGAATGAAAGGTCGGACCTGCCGGAGATTTGCCACAAACCGGTGATACCGGGTTTCACGTTCCCGCGTTGTTTGTGCCAATCGTAGCTCATTTCGCCGTAGTTCATGTTTTCGAAGTCTTTAACCGGGAGAGGCCGGGGTCCTACGATGGACATACTGCCTTTCAAAACGTTGATAAATTGGGGTAATTCGTCTATGCTGAATTTTCGAATGATGCGTCCGAACCAGGTGACTCGCGGGTCTTTTTTAATCTTAAATAATGCGCCGTTCGCTTCGTTTTTCTGGGAGAGTTTCTCTTTGATACGGTCGGCGTCGAGGTACATGGAGCGGAATTTATAAAAATAGAATTCTTCACCGCCTTTGTACAGCGAGCGTTTTTGTTTAAAAAAGACGGGTCCTTTGGATGTGATTTTAATCATGAAAGCAGTGAGCAAACCCACAGGTAAGAGTATGGGGCTGATGAGCAGGACAAAGGCGATATCGAAGATGCGTTTGATGCGGGAGTTGAATTTCCAGAAATGGATGCGCCAGGTTTCCAGGACGAGGGAGACGCCGTAAACGTCGCGGATTCGTGAATTGCTTAAGATATCGCTGACGCGGGGGGATACGATTTTCAATTTGATATTATGTTCTTTGCATGCGCGGTAGATATTGCTGTATTTATCGATATCCATGGTTTCGGAAACGATAAAGACTACGTCCGGGTTGCGGTGTTTCAGTAAACGGTCCAGGTCGTCTTCGGTTCCCAGGATATGGGGGGCGAGGTCTTTGTGTATTTCCCCGTCCGGGTTACCGGCAGCTTGAATATATCCGAGGATATGGAAAAAGCCGCCGAAAACATTGCTGATGCGTTGGGAGAATTTGAAAGTCCATTCGTTGGTGCCGTATATCAATGTTTTGAAACCGATGATCCGGCGTCTGGCCAGGGCGTTTTGCAGTTTACCAAGAAGGTTATGGGCAAATTCCCAGAATACATATATAATAAAGAATGTAATGAAAATGACGGCGCGGGAGTATCCTTCTCCTTTAATCATATAAAGAAAAGCCATAGTCAGCACGGCCATGTAGATCACGAGGCGTTTGTAATAGAAACGGAGTCCTTCGCGGGAGAGGTTGTACCTGGATCGGTACACTCCGAGTCCCAGGCTGACTAATACAAACACGCCGTTCATGAAGACGGTGGCTTTCGTGTAGTACCCCAGGTCTCTGAGGTGGTTGAATCTAAGCCAGATGCTCGCCGCCAATGCCAGGTTCAGCAGCAGTACATCGAAGAAAAGGGAAATCAGCGAATAGATTAATCCCCAGTTCCTTTTGACAAATCCTTCTCGGCGACTCGGGTCCACGTTCTGTTTACTCCTTTGAATTTATTACCCCCTTATGATAATATATTTTTGAGGTTCAGACAAGAGAAGAACAAAATTTCTAAAAAGAACTTTGTTCCTCTTGTCAAATAAAAAAAAAGGGAGTAAACTATTACCGGAATTGAGCAAAATTTTTGTCGTAACAAATCCCAATGTATAGAGTAGTCTTTTTGTATCGATAGATCGTCGGGTTGTACTTTTCAGACTTAGAGAAATGCAATAATAAAAAAGTAACTTTGTGGGCTAAAAATTATCTCTAAAATAAAGGAGGAAACATGAGCAAATTCGCCAAACTCTCCCAGGTCAAGAAGAACGCAGAAGATATGAAAAAGCTTCTTGCAGAGGACTTAGAAAATGTTCGCGGCGGCGATTACTACGTATACAGGTATGGTCTACCGCCCGATGAATGCCTTCCACCCTTTTAAAAATCAACTCGCTCTTCTTCCCTGTCGGGGAATGCGTAAATGCAGAAATCGTTAATTTGGAGCGGGTTAATTCCCGGGCGGGCGATCAAGAGCATGACTGAGGCAGCAAAAATTAAAAAAAATAACTTATCGGAGGAAACATGAGCAAATTCGCCAAACTCTCCCAGGTCAAGAAGAATTCCCAGGCTATGAAACAACTTCTTGAAGAAGACTTACGGAAGATCACCGGCGGTCAGATCGCCAACACACCCGTCGACATCGACTACCCCCCCTATGTCGAATATTACGGCGTAGTGATATATGGTGTACCCCCATATGTCGAGTATTACGGTGTAGTAATGTATGGCTTACCCCCCTGGTAAAAAGTCAAAACTAAACTACTCTTAACGCTTAACAGCGCAGAGTTTTAACATCTCACTTTAAGAGGCCGGTTAACCCCGGCCTCCCTTCTTCACTGTCAAGTCTGTATTCCCGGCAGGCAGTCGAGAATATAATCGAGAAAACAAAAAATAAAAAAATAAATGAACGGAGGAAACATGAGAAAATTCGCCAAACTCTCCCAGGTCAAGAAGAATTCCCAGGCTATGAAACAACTTCTTGAAGAAGACTTACGGAAGATCACCGGCGGTCAGATCGCCAACACACCCGTCGACATCCACTACCCCCCCTATGTCGAATATTACGGCATAGTGATGTATGGCGTACCCCCCTATGTCGAGTATTACGGCGTAGTACTCCCCTGGTAGAAACTCGAACTATCACTTGACAGAGTTTTTAACATTTCTCTTTAAGAGGCCGGCTAACCGCCGGCCTCCCTTCTTCACTGTCAAGGCTGTATTCCCGGCAGGCAGTCAAGAATATAATCGAGAAAACAAAAAATAAAAAAATAAATGAACGGAGGAAACATGAGCAAGCATATCAAGCTTTCGGAAGTCAAGAAGAATTTAGAATCGATGAATCAGCTCGCAGCAGAAGACTTACAGAAGATCAAAGGCGGAAAAATCATGCCCCTTTATGGATTGCCCCTTTATGGATTCCCTCTCTATGGCATTCCCCTCTATGGTCTTCCCCCCTGGTAGAAAGTAAAAACCGCAGCTACCCTTACTTAACAGAGCAGCGTAGCGTTTTAACATCTCTCTTTAAGAGGCCGGCTAACCGCCGGCCTCCCTTTTCACTAATGAAAAGAAGTAAATTGGATTTTTTTGAAAGATTTTTTTTAAATAGTTCTTTCTCACCCTTGATTTTATCTCCGAAATAAAGTACAATATTCGCGTTCAAAGGAAAAAATCAAAATTAACATATCGTTATTATCATAAAGACTGAATATAAGAGCGCATCGACTATGTTTAAGCGAATTTTGCCCGACCTTATTCGGAAATTAGAAAAAAATGTTTAATTCTTTACCCATGGATCGAGGATATAATAGAGAAAACAAAGCCAAAAAAAAAATAACCGAACGGAGGAAAAATGAGCAAACATGCCAAACTTTCTGAAGTCAAAAAGAATTCTGAGCTCAAGCAATTGCGCGAAGAAGAAATGAAGAAAGTCCAGGGCGGTAACATTTTGGTCGATTTTATGCTGTACGGCGTTATCATTTACGGCGTATGGCCCCCCTGGTAAACTGGAATCTCTAAAGAGGCCGGCTAACCGCCGGCTTCTTTTTTTTTAAAAATCCAACAAGAAAAATCAATGGTTAAAAAAAAAGAAACGAGGACATAATGGAAACAACAAGCAATAGTAATTATAGGTTAACTGGAGCGGTTTGGGAAATTACCATGAATTGCAATATGCGGTGCAAGCACTGCGGTTCCAGTTGTACCGGCCCCCTGCCGGATGAATTATCCACAGAAGAAGCCCTGAAGCTATGTGACGATATGGCCAACCTGGGTTTACGGCGTATCACCCTATCCGGCGGAGAACCCTTAACCCGTCCCGATTGGCATCTCATCGTGGAGCGGCTCAGTAAAAACAAAGTTCTGACCAATATTCTTTCCAATGGCTGGTTCATTACGGAAGAAATCGCCCAAAAAGCAAAAGATGCCGGGATTGTCAACATCGGTATAAGCATGGACGGACTCGAACCCACCCATGACTATATCCGGAAAAAAGGCTCATACCAACAAATCATGAGAGCCCTGGAAATATTCGATAAACTGAAAATCCCTGCCGGGATCGTTACCTGTATCCACGGCAAAAATTATAACGAACTACCCCAGATGAAAGAAATCCTGATCGAAAAAAAAGTCAGGGATTGGCAGCTTCAAGCCGCTGTTCCTATGGGAAACCTCGTGGAACACCTGGACTGGATACTGGAAGCCGAATACATCGATCCGATGATCGATTTCGCGCATGAAATCATGAAAGAAGGCAGGATTAAACCCCACCTGGCCGACGACATCGGGTATTTTAACCTCAACGAGATCGAAGTGAAAAAAAATTCCGCTAATTCCGAATTTTACCACGGTATCTGGGACAGTTGCCCCGCAGGAAAATCCATTATCGGCGTCCGCTGCAACGGCGATATCATCGGTTGTCTCTCGATCCGGAACGATACCTACATCGAAGGCAATATCCGGCAGTACCCCCTGGAAGAACTCTGGACCCGACCGGGTGCCTTCAGTTGGAACCGTGACTTGAAGAAATGCCATCTCGCCGGTTTCTGCAAAAAATGCCAATTCGCCAATTACTGCCTGGGTGGCTGCTCCGGTGCGAAGATTACCCGGTATAAAGAAGTCTCGGATAATAAGTTCTGCTCATACCGTTTTGCTGTCGAAGCTCACCTGGACGATGTCAATTCCATCACCGATTTTAACCGATTAATCACAAAAGGCCGGGAATTCATTGCCAATGAAGAGTACCAGTTGGCCGAGCTCTATATCTCCCGCGCCCTGCAAATTAAACGAAAAAATACCGAATTGCTCAACCTGTTGGGCTTCATTCACTATAGCCTCGAAAACTACCCGGAATGCGAATCATGCAACCTGGAAGTACTGAAAATCGAACCGAACAACGTCTATTCCAAAAAAGGCCTGGGTATCTGCTTGTCGAAAGTCGGACGTGTGGAAGAAGGTATCTCTTTATTACGTGAAGCGATCGCCGGGACCGATGAGAATTTCATGGATCCGTATCATGACCTGGCGGTTGTCCTGGCCGATCACGGACGATGCCCCGAAGCGGTGGAAGTTTTAGAAGATGGCATGAAACGTTCCCAGGCTTTTAAGAATCAAGAGCAAGAATTCTATTCCCAGTTGAAAGCTGCAATGAACCCCAATCCTTCTTTATAGTAATTGGGGACATTCGAGAAGACTCAAAAGAACCGGGTCTTTACAGTTTTTAAATTTGATGATTTGATAGAAGTAACACTATCAAAAAAATAAAATAAACTGAACGGAGGAAACATGAGTAAGTTTATGAAACTATCAGAAATCAAGAAAGAAGCTGAGATCAAAAAATTAAGCGAAGAAGAAATGAAACAAACTCAAGGCGGTTTGATATGGGTGGTCCCTGTTTTGCTTTATGCTATAGTGATCATTTGGGCACTCGACGATCCCAAATAATCGATTAATTGAAGTTTTTTTTCGGATTCGCAAGAGACCGGCTAAATGCCGGTCTCTTGCTTCTTCCCTGTCTAGGAATACGTTAACGATTGGAAGTCGGCAGGAAGAGGATATATTGTAAAACAATCGCTCAAGAGTATAATAGAAGCAAAAAAATAAAATAAACTGAACGGAGGAAACATGAGTAAGTTTATGAAACTTTCGGAAATCAAGAAAGACACCGAGCTGAAACAACTTAAAGAAGAAGAAATGAAGCAGGTTCAAGGCGGAAACATCGGGATTATTATCCCCATTATGCTGTATGCAGTAATCATGTACGGCATAATCAATGTACTTGATGCCAAATAGAGTGATTTGCTGAATCTTCTCTTTAATTTCTCAAGGGGCCGGCGATTCGCCGGCCTCTTCTTTTTAAAATCCAAAAAGAAAAAAATCGATTATCATATTAAGTTTAAAATGAAATGAGGACATAATGGAAACAACAAAAGATAATTATAGGTTGACGGCGGCGGTGTGGGAAATTACCATGAATTGCAATATGCGGTGCAAGCACTGCGGTTCCAGTTGTACCGGCCCCCTGCCGGATGAATTAACCACAGGAGAAGCCCTAAACTTATGCGACGACCTGGCTAAATTGGGGTTGAACCGGATCACCTTATCCGGCGGAGAACCCTTTACCCGACCCGATTGGCATCTCATCGTGGAGCGGCTCAGTAAAAACAAAGTTCTGACCAATATTCTTTCCAATGGCTGGTTCATTA
>Ga0209593_10000603_pt1 | contig 16505 bp, 19 predicted proteins | sample PPLLaktember2015_3_FD_187260 | JGI IMG/M metagenome (GOLD analysis project Ga0209593, IMG submission 187260) | Freshwater sediment microbial communities from Prairie Pothole Lake near Jamestown, North Dakota, USA - PPLs Lake P7 Core (6) Depth... | ecosystem: Environmental > Aquatic > Freshwater...
CTGAAGCGCTGCCCGGGTGCCAGGTGGCGTTGCCAGCGCGGCGGCATCATCGGCACCCAGAACGGCATGATCGCGTGCTGTGCGCCAAGCTCCTGGCGCGCCTCGAGGCAGACGCACAGGCCAGCCAGATGCCCGACGAGCCCCAGCATGGGCGTCGTATTGGCATTGGTCCCATCGGGCACCAGCACGATGACCAGGGTGCTGCGTCGGCCGCCCGGCTTGCGCCACCTGGCATAGACGTCGCGGCTGGCGTTGTCGCTCACGTCGGTCGTCGCTATGTTGCTCATGATCGGACTCCTCCTGTGGGGTTCGGTCGAGCGGCCCGGGACGTACCTGTCTCGGGCCGCACTAGCGATAGGTCGAACCCGGCATGGGGCCACGCCGTGGTGGCGGCCCCGGTGGCGCTGCCGTGGGCAGCCTGGTTGAGACAAGACGTACCGCGCTGCGTCTTGGGAGCGCCGCAGGCCATTAGGACGACAGCGACAACGAGGACCAGCTCTAGGGCTCCACGGGGTGAGCCAGGGCATGCCTCCGTCGGCGCCAGCGGTGACGGCGTCCTGATCGGCTAGCGGCGGCACGGGTGGCGCCGTGGGTAGCGTGCCCGCGGGCACGGGCGTGTCGTGCAGACGCCACTGGGGCCGAATCGGCGCGCTCGTCACCAAGCGCCACCGGGGCCGCCACTGCAGGCGGCCGCGGGCGCCGCTGGCTCGGCAGGCTCGAGCGTGCCTCTGGCCGTGGACGTCCACAATCGTCGGAGGCGGCCGCGGGCGCCGCCAGTGATCGCCTCGGGAGTCTGGTCCCGCGGCCGCCGTCGCCGCCACCCGGGCCGCCTCAGCAGTGGTCCTGAGACCACCGTGGGCGTGGCCAGACTTGTGCCCGCGGGCGCGGCCCGCCACCATCGAGGTCGCCAGGGCAGAGTGCTCCCACGCGGCCCTGGCACAGGCACTCGAGCGGGGACGGCTTTCGTCGTTCGGGTGCCACGGTGCTGAGCGTTCGACGCGCTCGGTACCAGGGGTTGCTCGAGTGGTTCACCTGCCGCTCGAGCAGCCTGCCCGGCTCCCGGCCGACGTAGGATGTGCGGCGGTTCGGTCGTCGGTGCAGGCCGCCGGGTGGCAGCGCCTTTCTCAGTCTCTCCTGGCCGCTGTCGACCCGGTGGTCCTGGCGCTGGCGCGACCTGGGAAATCACCCAACTCAACGAGGCCCTGCGTCGGTCGAGTTGGCGCCCGCGGCCAAGCTGTGCGGCAAATCCGCCTCGTGGGCGGCGCCCGCCAAGTTGCCCGCGTCGAAGCTCTGCTGCGTCTAGTCCGTGTCGCCCCTGTTCACGTTCGCTGCAGTTCGGCCAAATGACCGAACGCCCACGTCCAAGACGCGGTGGTGGACGGTAGGTGTTGTTGACCTGGCCGATCATGTCGTCCCACTGCGCCGTGATGTCGTCGATGCTCCAGTGCATGGCCATGTCGACGCACAGGATCATGGCGTCGGTCAAGTTGGTGCCCTTGTGGCAGTTGTTCTGCGTCTGGACCACGTCGGCCACGTTCCCAGAAGTGGGCACCTGGCGGTGATGGTGATCAGCTACGGCCAGTGCGGGTGCGCGTGTAGGGCTCCTGCTCGCGACCTCGGGCGGATCAGCGGCGCGCCCACGGGCCGACCTGCCAGGCGCGGATCTGGTCGAGCGTGACGGTGATCGTGATGAAGTCCTGCCAGCCGCAGGTCGCGCACTCGCGCCACCACACCCAGCCGTCACGTGGCCAGCGCGGGTTCAGGCGCGCCTGCTGCCCGCCGTGGTCCTGCAGCGCGCTGTAGCTCATCACCGCGGGCGGGTCGACGCTCAGCCTGCCGCAGCCGCCGCACTGGATGCGCAGCGGCTGGCGTGCCTGCCACCACTGGCCGTCGGCGGCGGGCAGGCCGCAGGACCGGGCTCGAGTGGTGCTCGTGATCGCGCCGCTCATGCGGTTTTGACCCCCCAGCCTGCCCGCCACTGGCGCGTGTGATCCGTCGGCTCGGAGGCCAGGTTCCGGGCGACGCTGCGCAAGTAGTGGTGCCACCCATCCATGTGGCGAAAGTACCCGTTCGACTCCCTGGGCGCCGTGATCCGAATGGCCTCCTCGACCGCCTCGAGCGGGTAGTTGTGAATCATCTCGCGCAGGAAGACGGCGGCGGGCACCCACGTTGATGGCTCGCCGTAGCACGTGCTCCACACCTGCTGCAGCGCCGCCACCGTGAGCCCTAGCTCGTGTTCGCGTTCGGCCAGCGCGGCCCGGTAGGCGCGCATCTCCTCGACCTGTTGCTGGACCGCGTCGATGTCGTGGTCGGTCACGGGGCGAGCGCCGCTGCGACCTGATCCAGACTCAGGCCGCCGTAGGTGAAGTCGCCCGCGGCGATGCTGTTGGTGTTGACGTCGATGAGCATGTAGCGGCCGTAGTCGTTGGCCAGGAAGGTGCGGCTCCGCGAGCGCTGCAGCTTCAGGCCCTGCGCTCGCGCCTGGCGTCGCAGGCGGTTCTCCCAGGCGTCGTACTGGGCGTCGGTCATCTCGAGCAGCGTCATGAGCGTGGCCCACGAGGCACGTGGTTGGTGACGCCGCCATCGGGCAGGCTCGCCAGCATCTCGTCGAGCGCCTGGGCGTTCAGGTAGTGCTTGCGATACTCGCTGCCATACCGCCAGCCAGGGTCGTCGCGATGTTCAGGCAGGGCGCGCAGCAAGCTGCCCAACTCCAGCGGCGGCAGCAGGTCGTGCGGCCTGGGCATCGCCTCGAGAAACTTCTGCGCGGCCTCGGTGGTCAGGCCGTCGCGCAGCAGCGCCTCCTGGGTGTCGACCGACTTGGACTCGATGTGCTCCAGGGCGGCCTTGTGGTCGGCATCAGCGCGAGTCTGGGCCACGCGGCGTAGCTCGGCCCGGCGCTCCTTCAGGCTTGTCTCGCCGCGCTCGTTCCAGACCAGACCCAATGACGGTCGGAATCGCTCGGGCACGCCCATCTCGACGCAGCGCGCCTGGATCTGCGCGTTGGCCTGGGCGACGATCTGCTGCGCAAACTCGGTCAGGTCGCGGAACTGCTCGTCCTGCGCCGACCACGTGGTCGCCAACTGCGCCTCGAACTGCGCCAGCCGCTCCGCTTTCACGGCGTTCATCTCGGTCTTGGCCACCCGCTCGCGGCGGCGGATCAGCGCGGCCAGGTCGCTCCGCTCGCGTGAGGTCATACGCACAGGGTCGGTCATGCCACGCCCACCGGGCGCCCGGCCTGGCTGCCGTACTCGTCGGCGTGGCGCTCGAGGACGTCGGCTACTTCGCCTTGTAGCGAGCGATGATGGCGTTTGGCCACGCGGCTGAGCGTGCGGACCACCGTGCGCGGCAATTTGACCGTGACCCTGGTGATGTCGACTTCGGCGTCGGCTTCTAGATCGGCTTCCATAACGCGGAAAACTAGCACTTTTTCGGCAGCATCACAACGTTGTTTGCGCAGACTATGACGGGGCGAATTACCAGCGATGTGAGTCTTCTGCGGCCACCAAATGACGGGGTCTAGGAGGCGATCTTCACCAGCGTCTACAGCAGCGGCAACGAGATCTAGATCGGCGTGCCCGACTACAGCGCGGTGTGGGCTCGAGCGCCTGGAGCGCGCACAACCGGGTAGACCGGGTTGATCAGAATGTTGGCGCTCTCGCCAGCGTAGATGTCGCAGACGGAGCGCTCGTCACCAGTGGGGCCCGACCTGAGCGACCTGCGCGTGCGCGACCTCGAGCCCAAGTTGCCGGGGCGTTCCAGTTCGCCGTTCCACAGCCCCACCTGGCGCCGATGCGGGGCTCAGACGACGTGCAGCGTGCCCGCGGGCACATCGAGCACGGCGATCTGGCCGCCGATGACCTGGCCGATCAGCTTGCCGTCGGCGGTGATCGCCAGGAGGGTGGCCACCAGCGCCGCGTCGGGCGTCGTGATGTGCAGGTCGTCACCAGGCCGCAGGTCCACCAGCCGGGCCAGGGTCCGCTGCCGCTCGAGGTCGCTCAGACCGGGCTGGTGCGGCAGGCGCCAGCGGCGACGGTGCCCACGGTGGTCCTGGCGCGATTGCCCATCAGGCTCAGGCAGCCTCGGCTGGAGCGCGGGCGTCGACCTCAGCATCGACGTCGTCTAGCTCGAGCCACCACTCACCATCATCGCGCTGGCGGTCATGGTCGTCGACGACGCCGATGTCGGCCTCGAGGTCAACGTCGTCCTGTGGCTCGGCCAGGCTCTCGATCACCCGAATGATCGCCGCCACAGGCCAATTTTCGCTGTTTGGCGGCGAATCTACCCGGGGTACCTCTTCCCCTACCCTCAACACACTTCTCTCTCTGTTCTTAAGACGTACTCTAGGCGATGTTTTTCGTACGCCGTCTTTACATTCAGCGTCGTCGTTACGTTCGGCCGTCTGGCTGAGGTCGACCACGCGGCGCCGTTTGCTCAGCCCGCGGTCGGCGTAGACCAGGCCGTCGCCGCAGACGAGGTTCTCGCGCCGCTCGGTGGTGATGACCAGCTTGACGGGCGCGTGCCCGTCGGCGCACGGCGGGTAGGTCTCGGCTAGCTCCTCGCGGATGGGTGTCGGCGGCTTGCTGGCCAGGAAGTCGGCGGGCGGCGTGAACACCTCGGCCGCCGACGTGGCCGCCCGGTTGGTGGCCTGCAGGACCAGCCGCGGGTGCCCATTCGGCCACCAGGCCTTCACGCGGGTGAAGATGCCGCCGGGCTGGCGCAGCAGCCGCAAGGTGCCCGTGACCGTGCCGTGGGCGATGCCCGTCTCGCGCTCGATGCGCTCGACGTTCGGCGTGAAGGCCTCGTTCGGTCGGCGGTCGAGCAGCCAGGCCGACGTGCGCATGGTCTTGATCGCGACGATCCGCTGCGCGTAGCTCAGGCCCGGCTTGTTGAGGTACAGGTCGATAACGTGGCCCGCGGCCTCAAGCTGCGCGACCCGCTCAACCAGCGCATCCCGCGCAGCGGTGGCCTGTCGTAGCCGCCGCTGTAGCTCGACCACGTTGGTCGGCAGGTCGTCGGGCGTCTCGCCCGCCTGGCCCTCGTCGACCGCGTCGACATCGTTGTTGATCGGCCACGGGTTCTGGTGATGGAAGTCGCGGCCGCCCAGGTCGTCGGGCACCCAGGGCTTGAGGGCGCCGTCGCGCAGGCCGTCGCTGATGGTGCGCTCGACGTTCCGCTCGCGGTCGTCGTCGACCAGGCCGCAGGCGACGGCGCCCTCGTTGAGCATGTCGCTGGCCGCGGCCTCGGCCAGCAGCCCGCTGGCCACCAGGCCGCCCGCGGCTCGCGCCAGGTGCAGCAGCGTCGCGTGCCGCTGGCCAGGTGGCGTCACCGCCAGGTCGGCGCGCCACTTCTCGAGCATCTTGCGGGCGCGGTAGGCCGCGAAGTGCGTCGGCCCCGCGGGCGTGGTCCTGATCTTCGACGGCTCGCTGCTCGGCGTCGGCAACGGCGGCAGCGCCCGCCAGTCGAGCGGCTGGCCCGGGTGGTAGACGTGCACGGGCTCGACGCCCGGCTGGACCTGCGGCCAGAAGTACATGTGCGCCTGGTCGCGGGTGTGCTCGTCGCAGTGGTGGTCGAAGAGGTGCGCGTTGGCCTGCGCCCAGACGGCCTGGTAGCGGTCGCCGGGGATCGGCGCGATCAGCCTGATCACGACGCGCAGCTTCGGGTGCGCGGGCGTGTGGCTGTAGGTCGAGTAGACGACGTAGTCGAGGGCGTCGAGTCGTTCGGCCAGCGCCTCGAGCGGCGTGCCGTCGTCGATGTCGGCCACCAGCGCCGTGACCGCGACCACGTTCTGGTTGCGGCGCTGGTCACCCGGGCGGTAGGTGGCCGCCGACCACAGCGCGCCCGCGGCCTTGGCCGCCTTGTCGGCGCAGATCTGGAAGTGGCCCAGCCGGGTGACGAGGTCGGCCCACGGCAGGCAGAGCGGCTCGGGCTGCGTCGCGGTCGTGGCCCGGAAGCGCGAGACCGTCAGCGCCTGATCGTCAACCCCCTGAGCGGGCCCTTGGCCGGGCTCGCGGGTGTCAACGATTCGGTTGTCGTCAGTCGGTGCGGCATGCGAAGATGGACACGTTGGTGCCATTGGGTTGCAGTCCCGGTGGGTGCTACTGACGACCGCCTGGCTCCATCCCGGCGGTCGTCTTCATGTTCGGCAGGTCGGTAGATCTGCGCGGGCCGGGTCATAGGCGTTCCTTTGCGCCTACGACCCAGCCCGGCGCTCGAGCGCATGGTCAGTCAGCCGCCTTTGCTGCTGCTGGCCCGGTGGCGATGACGGCGGCGCGGTGCCGCTTCGGCGTGGACGCTGCATGTGGCTGCTGATCAGGCCCGTCGGGATGGCGCTCGAGCCAGGCGCGCAGGGCGCGGGCCAGGACCACGGCCAGGCGATCCATGGCTGGGTCAGGCCTGGTCGGCACGGGCGCGGCCATCAGCCGTACTGCTCGGCGCGCAGCTTCTCGATCCACGCGTCAAGATCGCGAGTGTCGAAGCGGCTCGCTGACTTCAGGTGAATCGGCCGCAGGATCTTCGCCCGCACCAGCCGACTCAGGAACGTCCGCGAGACGCCCAGGTACAGGCAGGTGTCGTTGGTCGAGAGCAGCCGCTGCTGCACCCGGCCGCCGATTGGCTGCTCCAGTGTGGTCAAGGTCTCCATCCTCCCATCGCTCTGGGTCCAGAAGTACCCAGGCGTGCCCATTTGGAGCGGAGGATGGAGCGAGCGGATCGGCTACTTCAAGCGCCGACAACCGCGTCTAATGCTTGACGCTAATAAGCTGTCAACAAGCCTGTTTACGTGCCTGACGAACTCGAGCCCAGTTCAGCGTTTGTACGCGCCAAGCAGGCGATATCACAATTCTGTACGGCGCCGAAAATGCTCAGGCCGCGGGCGCCAGGGCCGCCGGGCCAAGCGCGGCGAGCCGGGCGCCCAGGTCGGTCCAGGCGATCTCGACGGCGTACTGGCGGTAGCCCGTGCGGCGGACGACGAGCGTCTCGACCAGTTCACCCAGGATGAGGCGCTGCTCGCGGGCGTCGATCTCGCCCCAGATCCGCGCCCAGCCGCCTGCGCGCTCGAAGACGGCGCCGACGTCGAGCGTGATCACGGGCGCCACAACGCGCTTGCTGGCCAGGCGCTGCTGTTCGGCCTCGGCGGCCTGGATGGTCTGCATCTCGGCGTCGCGCAGCAGTTCGTAGCCCGTGCGGTCCAGGCCGCCGTCGACCAGCAGGCGGGCCGCGTCGGTCAACCGCTTCTGGGCAGCCTTGAGGTCGCGCTCGAGACGGGCGATCTGGCGGCTGGGATCGTCCTGCGGTCGCTCGTGCGCCGCCCAGGCCTGCTTCAGCGCGGGCCAGGTGCGGCCGTCGGCCACGACCTCGAGGATGGCGGCGACCTGCTCGCGGACGGTGGCGTCGGCGGCCGCGTCGGGTAGCTCGTACCTGCAGGTCGGGTCAGGCGCCGTCGCGCCCTTGTAGAACCCGGTGCAGCGGTAGCGGCCGCGCAGCTTGCCGCCCTGATCGGACCGTCGGACCGACGTGTGGACCATCCGCGAGCCGCACTGCGCGCAGCGCGCAAAGCCCGTCAGCAGGTACTGCTCGGAGGCCTGGTGTGGGCGCCGCGTGGACTGCGCCAGGCGCTGCGCCACCGCCCGGAAGGTGTCGTCGCTGACGAGAGGCTCCCAGCGCGTGATGGGGCGCGCCAGAACGTCGTCGACGCCCTCGGCAGGTCGAGCGACATAGGTCGGGCTCTGGAGCATGCTCCAGACGCACTGGGTGGGCCAGGCGCGGCCACCACGTTGGCCCGCGGGCAAGCTGGCCAGCCAGCACGAGATGGCGTACACGCTCTGGCCGCCGACGTAGCGGTCGAAGACCTCGGCGGCCGTGCCGCGGGTGACCGCATCGGGCTCGAGGACGCTCGGTCGACTGCCCGCGGCGCGCTCGGCCGGGGTGGCGGCGCGCTTGAGGTAGCCGAACGGCGTGCGGCCGTAGTGCCAGCCCGTGGTGACCACGTGCGAGCGCGTCTCGGCTACCCGGGCGCCGATCCGCTCGCGCTCGTCCTGAGCGACGCTCATGAGCACGTGCGCGACGAGGTCGGACAGCCGTCCACCTTCGCGGATCGAGTAGGTCTCGCAGCCCAGCTTGGCCAGTTCCTCGCGGGCGCGGACTTGCTCGAGGAGGTGGCGGCCGAGTCGATCCAGGCGGGTGACGACGACCACCACCTGCTGACCGCTGGCGTGCATCTGGCGCGTCTGGTCAAGCAGCGCCTGGTAGCCCGGACGGTCATCCCGGGCCCCGGAGAGGATGTCCTGATACTCACCCGCGATGATCCACTCGTGGGTCGCGGCGTAGCTGCGCGTGGTCTGCGTCTGGGCCTCGAGGCTGAGGCCTTCGCGCTGGTGCTCGGCGCCCGATACGCGGGTGTAGAGCAGCGCGTAGGTCAGGCCACCAGCGGCCTGCTTGATACCCTTCTTCTTCATTGCGGGCGGGGAGTGTAGGGCGTCACTCATCCTATTTAGTTGGTTTAGGCTGACGACTGACGCCCAAAGCTGAGATCTCGACCGAATTGTGATGCCCCGGCCGCATGCGCGCCCAAGCTCGCTGGTCGACAACCAGGCGTAGATGGCGTTCCAGCGGCTCACCGACGAGCAGGAAGCCCTGCTGTGCACGTTGTTCGACCTGCGTCAGGCAGGCACGATCCCGAGCGACAGCTTCGCGTTCAGCGTGCCGCTCACGGGCAAGCTCTGGCTGGCCCGCTCCAAGCCGTACCTGGCCATCGACGGCTCGCTCGCCGCGCTCGACGCCATCGCCAAGCTGGGCTACCTCGACGGCGCTCGTCGCCCCAGTGGCGCCTGGCACGGCTCGTTCACCCGCAAGGGCCAGGACTACGTCCGCTGGCGACGGCGCAACCCGGCGCTGCGGTTCGCTGGAGATCGCGCCGCGTTGATCTGGAAGGTGCCTGGGGTGGTCGGCCTCGCGGCCAAGGCGCCAGACGTGCTCAATGCCATCAAGGCGCTGCACTGGTAGCCCTTCGTGTCCACGGAGGCATCCCCGGGCGCCTCAGTTCAGCGCCGTGCGCGAACCAGGGTGGCTGTTCAAGAAGTAGGCCTCGATCTCGAGGACGAAGGTCGGGCTGGCCGCCGCACCCAGCACGAAAGCCAGCGCGACAACTTGCCGTAGGCGCTCATGCGCGGCCACCACCTGGCCCACCTCGGGATGCTTGACCGCCTCGAGCCCGACATCCATGTCGTAGTCGAGGACGGCCTGGTGCGCGGCTACCAGGGCGGCCAGCGTGCGCGGGTCCAGCCAGTCGGTGGCGGCTTTGTTGGCCTTGGCGACGTCCTCGGCCTGCGCCACAAGCTCGATCATCCTGATCGTCGTCGCGCTGGTCTCGTCCATGCTCAGATCTGCCTGGCCCGCCGGGGCAACCCGGCCATCGTCGCGTTGGTGCTGGTGGCCGCGGGCACGGTGGTGTCGTCGGTCTCGTAGCCGTGCGGCGTGAGCATCTCGCCCATGTCGCTGGCAGGCGTGATCGGCGTCGACCGCCGCCGCAGCCCGGCCATCGAGACGCCGTTGATGAACATCTCGCCCGTGGCGCCGTCGGCCCCTGTGCCGTTTTCTGAGTCGGCCCCAGTGCCGTTTTCAGATTCGGCCCCTGGGCCGCTCGAGGCGCCCGCGGTGCGCCCGGTGCCCGTGCCATCGGGGCCGTGGTCGACGGTGATCGGGCCGTCGTCGGTGACCGCGACGGCAGGCGTGCCGTGGGTGCTGCGGTCGGCTGGCAGCGCGTCGAGGGCCACGGCCTGGTGCTCCTGCCATGGCTCGACGGCGATGCGCCCGGCGCGAATCCAGCGAGCGAGATCCGTCTGCGCCTCGTCGACGATGCCCCGGAAGGCGATGCGGCCATCGTCTAGCTCGAGCCCACCAAGCCAGTGGATGGCTACATCCGGGAAGCGGTGACTGGCCTCGGCGGTGCTCAGGTGGCCCTTGCTGCCCGCCAGCTTGGCCTCCTGCGCCTTGGCTACCAGGGCCTGCAGGAGGCGCCTGTCAGCCTGGCTCTGCGGCTGGAAGATGGCCAGCACTTCGAGGCCCTCGGCGTTGGTGCCCTTGAGCATCGCCAGGTCGACGCCTGGCGCCACGGGCACATCGGTCAGCTTGATCGGTTTCAGGGCGGTCGGTACGGTCATGCTGGGCCTGGGTAGCAGGCGGGCACCGTCTGTGGCTAGCTGGCCCAGAGAAATTGCTGCCGCGGTGGCAATTTCCGGGCGGACCAAGATGGCGCGGTTCTCGAGCCGCTGGAAGTCGCGGAAGTAGCGTGGCGCTTCAATGTTCCGCACGGAACATTGGAATTCGCAGGTGCTGGCGATCCACATGTCCACGTTGACCTTGGAGTCAGGGTGCGTGGCGACAGCATTTCAAGGTTACACGCGTAACCTTGAATCCCCTGGTCGGGCTACTTGCGCCGCACCACGATGCCCGACGGGCTCGATTTCGGGGGACCGACCTGCCCGGCGGGATTGCCGCTCGGGTTGGGCACGATGACGCCCGGTTTACCCATGGCGTAATTGTTCTTGGCCGATCCCGTCTTGACCACGCTGGTGGATCTCGTTGCCATGCTCGACTCCTTTTCTCGCGGGTCGGTGTTACCTCACCAGCACCGCGTCGGCTAGCTCGGGCGCGTACTCGAGCACGACGTTGGCGACCGACACGCGATCCTGGCTCATCCCTGCTTTCTTTGCCGCCACCTCCTGACTCAGGCCGTTACGCGTTTCGCGTAAGACCTTCGCCACGGCCATCGCCCGCATAGCTCGGGGTGCGTTCCAGGGCCTACCCAGCCAGCGCCACCGTGGCCACCGTGGCCACCAGGCCTCGAGCCGCCAGGTGCGGCAGAAACGCACCCCGTAGCGTGTCCTGGCCGCGTCGGGCTACAGGAGGACGCCGTGGCGCCGGGCGATGTCCTTGAGCACCTCGAGGTCGAACCGCTCGAGCGACTCGGGCATGGTCGGCGTGCGACCCGTGGCGCTGCGGACCTGGGCGACCTGGCGCACCCAGGCGATAGCCTCGACCTCGAGGGCGTCGAACCGCTCGCACGCGTCGCTCAACTCGGGCGGGCCGCCGACCACGTCGTTCCGCTTCAGCTTGCCGCTGAGCATCTGGTCGAGGAGGACGTCGACTGCGTGCTGATCAACAACACCGTAAGCATCGTCTACGACAGCGCTAGGGACGACGCGCTGGCGTAGCTCGGCCTGGACGGCCTGGACGTCGCGGTCGCACTGGCGCTCGCCGTCCTGGCGCTGGATGCCTTCCCAGGCGATCTCGCCGTCCAGCTTGCCCACTTCCGCCATCAGCCTGGCCCGGCGGTCGAGCAGCGGCTGGACGCGCTGGGCGTGGTCAGCCGCGATGGCGCGGCGTGTGACGCTGATCGCCTCGAGGTGGGCTCGTAGCTCGAGGTCGGTCAGATTGCTCATGTCGGCGTTCTCGACCGCGGGCATTACGGGCGGCGCCACAAAGCCGAAGATGTTCCTGAATGTCGGCACTTACGTGGCCCCGCCCTCGAGCGCGAGGTTCCCGAACGCCAGCCGTAGCTGCGAGCCAAGGATCGTGAACATGCGGCTCGACTGCTCCTCGAGCGCCAGTGAGATCTCGTCGCCCACGCCCGGTGCCGCCCCTTCGGCGTGGATCTCGAAGTGGTTGGAGATGCTGATGCCACCGCCCAGCGCGGCTAGCTGGCCTGGCGTGAAGATGAATTCGTTGCTGCCTGTGCGGTTGGCCGCGAGCGTCAGCCCGGGTGGCAGGACACCGCCCGCGTCGTAGGGCTGATAGGCGCCGCCCGCGGCCAGCGAGCGGACGCCCGGGACGGCACTGATGTCGCCGTAGCGGTCTTGGATGTACCTGATGCCCGCGATGATCTGCGCGATGGGGTCCATCGGATTCATGCCTGCCGGGGTGTAGCGCGCCCGGTTGGTGCCCGTCAGTTGCATCAGGCCAACACTGGCGTTGCCTGCCTGGGCGTTGACGTCGGTCAGGTTGGCCGCCGCCGGGTTGCCGCCGCTCTCGTACTGGATGATCTGCGACAAGGGCCCAGCCCAGGCGCCCGGCACACCCGTGGCCCGGATGGCGGCGCTGATCCAGCCGCCCACGTCGCTGGCACCGAAGACGTTCGACAGGTTGCCCAGGAAGGCCAGGATGTCGGGCAGGCGCGCCTCGAGCCCGTTCAGCAGGCCCTGCATCAGGTTGTTGCCGATCTCCGCGAAGACGCTCGAGGGCGAGTGGATGCCGAGTGCGTTCCGAATCTCGCTCGGGATCTTGGCGGTGATGTTGGTCTGAATCCAGCCCAGCACGTCGACGCTCTGAATGCCCCGGATGAGGTTCTGCATCATGTCGGCGCCGATGGCCAGCAGGCCGTCCTTGAGCTTGCCCAGCGTGCCCAGCGTGTCGGTGTGCAGGTCGCTCCAAAGCTGGATGATGCCGTCGATGGCGGGCTTGACGGTGTTGGTCCACAGGTCCATGACGCCCTGGCCGAAGCCCTCGAGCACGGGCTTGATCGCGTCCCAGGCGCCCGTAACGGCCGTCTTGATGCCCTCCCAGGCCGCGTTGACCGCGTTCCTGAAGTCCTCGTTGGTGTTGTAGGCGTAGACGAGGATGGCGATCAGCGCGACGATGGCCGCGATCACCAGCACGATGGGATTGGCCAGGAAGGCCAGGTTGAGCAGCAGCATCGCGCCGCGCACGGCCATGATCCCGGTGCGCAATAGCTGGAACGCCTCGTAGGCCTGTTTGAAGAAGCTGATGATGCCCAGCGTCGCCTGGATGGCCTTGAAGGCGGCCGCCAGCGAGACCGCCAGGCCGACCACGGCGAAGAGCACCGTCTTGTTCTCGCGCAGCCACCCGGTCAGATCCGCGAAGCTCCGGGCCGCCGTTTTGACGGCGTTGCCGATTAGCTCGAACCAGTCGATGGGCGACTTGTCGTCGGTCACGCCCATGACGTCGGTGACGATGCCGACGATGTTCGAAAACGCCCGCCCCAGGTCGGCCAGGACGGCAGTGGCCAGCACGCGCAGCTTGGGGATGGCCGCCGTGATGGTCGGCAGCCAGGCCATGACGCTCTGGCCGAACTTGATCAGCCAGCCGACCACGCCCGAGATGTCGATGCCCGTCAGCTTCTGGAAGGCGATGCCGATGCTCACGAGCATGCTCCGGGCGTCGCCGCGCAGCAGGTCTTGGAAGGCGTAGCTGAGCCACCTGCCCACGTCCTTGAGCGTCGGGATGAAGTCCATCAGCCGCTGCAGGAAGGGCTGCATCGTCTCGGCGGCCTGGTCACCGAATGTCTGGCGGATCAGGTCGTAGATCACGCCGATGGCGCCCCGGTCGCCCGTGAACGCCTCGTGCAGCGCCCGGGCGCCGTGGGCGAAGCGCAGCAGGTTGGTGCCCGCGCCAGTCACGAAGTCCGCGACAGCTTGCCCGGCGGTCTCGGCCCAGGCGGTGAAGGCGTCGCCGCTGAGCGCGTCGGTGAGGTTGCCGACAGCGTCCTTGGCCACCTTGAAGAGCGGCTGGAAGACCTTGGCGCTGGTCAGTTGGATGGCGTCGCTGAGCGTGCTGGTCAGGCCCGTCCACGTCTTGGCCTGGCGGGCCATGGCGCCGTCGAAACGCCCCAGATCCTGGGTCAGCGCCCGCCATACGACGTCGCCCTTGGCGCCCGCTTTCTCCAGTTGCTCGAGCTTCTGGGCGGCCTGCGGGCTCAGGATGGCCAGTTCCTGCAGTCGCATCCGCGCTTCCCCGAACGGCTGCCCGGCCTGGATGGCGGCATAGGCGCGACCGAACCAGAACGACACGTCCTTGATGTCGCTCGAGGTGGCGGCGGCCGCGTTGCCGAACAACGTCAGGTTCGACATGGTGTCCAGCGCGCCGCCGCCGAAGGTGCGCAGCAGGCGGCTGGCGTCGACCACGGGCTGGGTCTCGAAGGGGGTGTCTTTGGCGAACCTGAAGAGGTCGGCCACGTGGTCGCGGGCGGCGTCGGCGCTGCCCATCAAGGTCTCGAACTGCAACTGGCTCGTCTCGAGCGTCGCGTTCATGCCGATGATGGCGCCCTGGACCATGCCCGCGCCCTGGGCGACCAGGCCAAAGGCCATCGAGCCGATGCCCTGGCCGACGCCCTGGAGGATCTGGTTGCCCGCGCCGCGCATGCTCTGCGTCAGGTTGCGCAGCGGCTGCGTGAACCGATCCAGCAGCGTCACGGGCGCGCTCAGCCCGCGCCTGACCAGGCTGGTCGCCGTGCTGATGATCGACGCCAGACCGCGTCAACAGGTCGGTCACTCGAACTACCACGTCGAACGGGTGCTTCGAGATGCGATTCAGCGAGGCTTCTGTCTTCTCGACATTGCGCTGCACGCTCGTCAGCGCGGCCTGGCTCTGATCCCTGACCTCGACCTGAATAACTTCGTGGTAGAGATTGGCGGCCATCTAGCTGTCTGCCTTGGGGCTGGGAGTTTAGGCGCCGGGCCGAAATGAGCCCTGGGGCGGCCGCTCTCCTCGTGTTGGCGTTCTAATGCGAGTGTCGGGCCGACACTCGCATTAGGCAGCAGCCCAAGCTCGAGGACAGGACTCAGTAGCCCGGCTCATAACCCTTGCGGTCGAAGTACGGCACGGCCGTCCAGTCGGAGTAAAGCCCGGGCCGTCCTTCCTCGACCACCATGTCCGCCAGCGGGGCCGCCAGGTCAGCGAGGTGGTCCTCGAGGAGCTTGACGTCGGCCACGGCGCGCTCGAGGCGGTGGTCTGGAATGTTCGACGAGGTCGTCAAGATCCGCTGCAAAACCTTGGGCAACCGCAGCTTGTCGGCCACGTCGACGCTCGGTCCTGGCGCTGGTCGACCAGGCCCACGCTGGGTGTGCTTGGGGTGGCCGCTGGGCGCGATATCTGTGAACACTGGCGCCTGGTCGTCGTCGACCTCGAGCCCACCGCTGGGCGCGTCCGTAGCGCCACCCGTTGGCGTGTGCTGAAGATGGCGGTGCGTCGATCCAATCGACAGGCCGTAGGTCCGGGCAACCTGGCGGATCGACAGGCCAGCCTGAAGTTCCGCCGTCAGCGTCGCGCTGAGCGGATGCGAACAGGCCCGGCAACGCGGTGAGGCCATCTAGTTGCCGCCCTCGGGCTGGCCGACCAGCAGGCGGTACTCGGTGCGGGCTCGAGCGGCATGCGGGTTGGACTTGACTCGCCGCATTACGAGTCGGCCTTCGCCCAGCATCTCGTTGAGCGCGGTCGACCAGGCACCGCCAGCGCGGAGCGACCAGGGGATGGCGGCGTGGAGCGTCTTCAAGGGCACGTACTGGTTCGGCCGCGCCGACAAGTACAACTCGATCCTGAGCCGGGTCTCCTGCGTCGGGTCGGCCGCCGCGCCGGGCAGGATGTCGCGGGCCAGGTTGCTGACGAAATCGCGGAAGGACATGCTGCGCAACCTGAAGCCCGGGTTCTCCGCGAGGAACCTGTCCTGGCAAGCGAAATTGCAGAAGATGACGGGGTCGGCCGTGCGGACCTTGTAGCGCGGGTCGGTGATGGGCGCGTTGCCGTCCCAGGCGCAGATGGCGGTGTTGCGCTGGGCTGCTCGCCCGTCAACGTCGCACCGCACGCGGACAAACCAGCCTTTGCCTTTCGCCTCGACCTGCGCGAACTCGATGCCCACCTCGGTCATGGTGACGGGCGGGCCGAGACGGGGTCCAGGCCTGGCTCGAGATCTCAGCCGCGACCCGCGGCCAGCATGGCCTCGACGGGCAAGTGGCCGATGGCGTGGGAGGCGATCTGCGTCTTGGTCAGCTTGAACTGCTCGGCCACCACGCGCTGCGGCACCCGGTCGAGCAGCGCCTGATCAATCGCCGCCCGCTGCGGACTGGTGCAGACCCGGCAGCGCCACGACCGTCGCGCTGCGCCATAGCGCAGCGCCAGATCGACGAGCAGCTTCTGCAGCGGGATGATCTGCCACGTCTGTCGGGGCCAGTCGCGCTGGACCTCAGCGGCACAGTCCGGGTGGGCGCAGACGACGACGGGCTCGCTGCCGCCGCCGCTGACCAGGGCCTGCCAGTCCGTGATGGTGGCCGCTGGCGCACCACACATCGAGCACTCGAACCGCGTCAAGAAGCCGCCCGAGCGCCGCGCCGTCATCACCAGCATGCTTGCGCTAGTCTGTCCGCTCGAGGCGAAGCTCGTCTAGAGAGGGCCATCTGGAACGACCAGATCCATGAGGCTGATGCGCGCCCGTCGTGAGCGTCGTGGACGCCTCACTTTTGGTGGCTGAGCGAGACGGTCGGCAGCGGCGACGTGAGACATCCGCGACAAGCACTGGCGCCCTCAGTCGGCCTTGAGCCGCGACAGCCAGTTGATCTCCCACGTCTCGTCGTCGTGCCGGGTCAGATCCACGCTGAAGCGCTGCCCGGGTGCCAGGTGGCGTTGCCAGCGCGGCGGCATCATCGGCACCCAGAACGGCATGATCGCGTGCTGTGCGCCAAGCTCCTGGCGCGCCTCGAGGCAGACGCACAGGCCAGCCA
>Ga0209593_10000604_pt1 | contig 16496 bp, 10 predicted proteins | sample PPLLaktember2015_3_FD_187260 | JGI IMG/M metagenome (GOLD analysis project Ga0209593, IMG submission 187260) | Freshwater sediment microbial communities from Prairie Pothole Lake near Jamestown, North Dakota, USA - PPLs Lake P7 Core (6) Depth... | ecosystem: Environmental > Aquatic > Freshwater...
GTGGGCATTTTGTGCATATAATTTAGGTATTGATTATTTATGACAATCAATCATTGTATTTCAACGAGGATAGCACAAAGTGACCCCTGATTTGATACCCCTGCCGGAGAACAGCCCGATTGTGATTGCAGGCCAGGCAGCCAGCAAAGCTGCCGCACGTCAGGTATTCGCAGACTATCGGGCAGACAAGGCAAAGAATACCATCAGGCGTCAGGATGCAGATTTACAGCTATTTGCAGATTATCTGAAAGCGACAAAGATACCTGTTGGCGATTTATCCACGGACCCGAAAGCATGGCAAGGCGTGACATGGGAATTGATCGAAGGCTTCGTCAAATGGCAGTTACTGGAAGGCTATGCGGTGAATAGTGTGAATGTGAGACTGTCCACAGTGAAACAGTATGCACAACTGGCATTGAAAGTGGGGGTGCTGGATGTTTCAGAATATGCCATGATACGAACCGTCAAAGGATATAGTCACAAAGAAAAACCGAATGTGGATGGCACACGCAAAGCCGAAGGTATCAATACGCGCAGGGCAACGAAAGCACGCATGACGCAGAAGAATAAAGGGCTGGTAAGAACAAGCAAAAAACCGGAGCCGATATTCCTAACCAAAGAACAGAGAGACATGATTACAGCCAGTGACGGAACGCCGCAGGGCAAGCGGGATGCTTTGATTATGTGCCTGATGCTTGAGCACGGCTTGCGAGTTGGCGAAGTGGCAGTGTTGCAGACGGTTGACTTCGATCTGTCCGCAGGGACGATCACATTTGAACGCCCCAAGACGAAGACACGCCAAAAGGATAGATTGACTGAAAAGACCCTGCAAGCCGCAAAGCTGTATCTCAGAATCGCGCCAAAGACCGGCAGTATCTGGCGTGCCAGTGCCATGAAGAACGAAGGCAGAGCGAAGAAGGGTCAATTGACCAAGCAAGGCCTGTCAGTAGGGGCAATCTATAAACGTGTAGAAATGGCGGGACGGAAGGCCGGCATTGAAGACTTATCCCCCCATGATCTACGGCACACATTCGCAGAGCGGGCAAAGCACAACCCAACCCAGATATTACAAAACGCAGGTGGCTGGAACAGCCCGGCGATGGCTCTGCGCTATCAGCAACCGGATGAGATTGCGAATGAAGGATTGGTCTTAGAGGATTAGCAGGTATGACAACCATGCCCAATCATTTTGTAATACGAAATATTATACCCATGAGTGCTTGCTTACCCCGCTCTCATGGCGAGAAGAGGCTGTCTCGACGTTTTTGTTGGGCAATTTGTAAGGTACCTGTCATGTCATCCCCCAAAGGTCATAAGTAGAATCAAATTGGAGGCTTCCTCAAAATGATGTCATCAGAAAATAAAGGAACGATACTGTATATTGAAGATAATCCCGATAATCGTTTACTCGTAAAGCGCGTCCTGCTTTCCGAGGATTATGCGTTGCTTGAAGCAGGAGATGCACATGAAGCCTTGAATGTCTTAGCGAGCACACATCCAGACCTGATCCTGATGGACATCAATATGCCCGACATGGACGGATATAGCTTGACCGCACAGATTAAGTCCATGCCAGGATTTGAACGCGTTCCAATCTTGGCTCTGACCGCAAATGTGATGCGTGGTGACAAGGAAAAAACATTGGAAGCCGGATGCGATGGCTATATTCAAAAGCCAATTGATATCGATCAACTCGCCCGGGAGATCGAAAAATATATTATGAGGAGACCCAATGTCTGAAAATGTAACAGATACACAGCCCATCAAGAAACCAACAATTCCCAAGGATGCAACGGTTCTGGTTGTTGAGGATAACGTTGCGAACTTTGTCCTGATTGCCCGGATGTTGGGATATTTGGGCATCCACTGTGAGTGGAAAACCTCCGGTTATGAAGTCGTGGAATACGCAGATACTTTACAGCGTTTAGACCTGATCTTGATGGATATTCGCCTGCCCTATGAAGACGGGTACGGCGCGCTGAAAAAGATCCGCGCCTCGAACCGGCTCAAATCGATTCCGATCATTGCCGTGACGGCCGAAGCCAGCACCGATCAAATGAACAAAGCAAAAAACTCGGGTTTCGATGGCTTCCTCGGCAAGCCGCTTGACCCAGACAAGTTCCCCGACCAAATTCGTCGCATCTTAAACGGAGAATCTGTTTGGGAGTTTAGTTAATCTTTGAGCTCACAATGAGTGCCAAGCGTCTAAACAACGATCCTTTTTTCATTACTGCCTACTTCATTGCAAACGGGAATTGTCTGGAACTCGTCCAGTATTCAGACCCGCAACGCTATGAGGCGACAATTCCACGCGGAGTTGAGCTTTCGCTAAGTGCCATGGAAAGTTTTCTTAACGATGGCGCCGTGCAGATAAATTTACAGGACACTTCATCCCTGCCTCCGCCTTTGGAGGTCTATACCCGCCAATTGGGATGTGAGGCAGCCGCGTATGTTCCCATCCTTCACAAAGGAAAACTGCGCGGCTTTGTGTTAATTGGCGCGCGAACCGGGCAGGAAATAGACGAGGAGATCGTCAATACGTTTGCCAGAACAATCCGGCTGACAACAAACGCATTGGAATTATCGGCTTCCCCGACCGAGCCGCTCAACGATCGCCGGTCGCTGGAACGAAAAGCCATTGATGCTCTGGCATCGAACAGTGCCAATATCGATGAATTACATTCTTTTTACACCCTAATTCATGATCAGGTTCGTTCAGTAATTGGAAACTATGGATTTGTGATAGCGCTCTACGATCAGCAAACGAACGCCATTAATATTCCCTATCTTTATGAAAACAATGCCTTTTCCTCTGTAGATATTTTTCCATTGGGAGAAGGCTTAACTTCCGTAATTATCCGCACCCGCGAGCCGCTTATGCTCGTCGAGGATACTGAAAGGCGAGCAATTGCAATGGGTGCCAAAATTACAGGAAAACCAGCTTTATCCTGGCTAGGTGTTCCATTACTGGCGAACGGCGAAGCCATAGGCGCAATTATTATTCAGGATGTCGAACATGAACGCAGCTTCGATGAGGAAGACCTGCGTTTTATGGTTTCCGTTGCAAACCAGGTTTCAGGTGCCATCCATAATGTGCGGTTGGTCAATGAGAGCAAAAGAGCGGCATTGCAGTTTGAAACTGCCGCAGAAATCGCACGCGATATCAGCAGCTCACTTGATCTGGATGAACTCTTGCAGAAAGCCGTCGAGTTAATCAGATCCCGCTTTGACTTTTATCACGCCGCGATCTTTCTCAAGGATCTGCCAGGTGAATTTGTCGTGATTCGCGAAGCCACAGGTGAGGCAGGCGCGCAGATGAAACGCGCCGGTCACAAGCTCAGCGTTGGAGCAAAATCGGTGGTTGGTTTTGTAGCTGGAAAAGGCGAGCCATTGATCGTTAACGATACAGCGCGCGATGCCACGTATTATCCAAACCCGTTGCTGCCTGAAACACATGCCGAAGCAGCCATACCGCTAAAAGTTGGTGACCGAATTGTTGGCGTCCTGGACGTGCAAAGCCAGCAGGCTTATGCATTTGCAGAGGAGAACTTGCGTACTTTGCAAATCCTTGCCGACCAGCTGGCGATTGCTGTGGTCAATACTGAACTGTTCGCTGAGACCCAGGAACACCTTGCACAGCACCGCCTGTTGCATCACATTACGACGACAGCTGCCTCCGGAACAACCCTGGATGAAGCTTTGCAATCGGCAGTCAATGGACTACAGGTAACGCTTGGCGGCGACCGGGTTTCCATTTTATTGGCGGATCGTGAAAAGAAGATGCTGGAAGTGAAGGCTGCTGTGGGTTATGCCAGTAACGTGTTCGATCTTCGCATCCCACTCGGAAGCGGAATCACCGGCTGGGTCGCGGCACACCGCCGAACCTTGCGTATTAACAATGTCTTGCAAGACGCACGCTATATTGAAGGAAGTCCCAATACCCGTTCTGAAATGGCAATTCCTCTCTTATATCGTAGTGAACTTCTGGGTGTCCTCAATGTGGAGAGTGAGCAATTTTCCGCTTATGCTGAGAACGATGAGGAGTTGTTGGGCACATTGGGCGGCAGCCTTGCGGCGATCATTGCCAATGCGAGGCTTTTGGAGCAGATCCGCGCCCAGGCTGACCGTGAACGCATCTTGTTCGAGATTGCAGATAAAATCCGCCGCACCACGGACATGGAAACAATCCTTTCAACAACTGCCAGCGAGTTAACGCGCGCAGTTGGCGCGACCGGCGCCTGGATCAAGTTGGGAGTGTCACCGTCCAGCAAAGATGAGAAGAGCAGGCCAAACAATGATTAAACGTTTCTCGCCCAATCAAATGCTGCATCGGGTTGGTGGATGGTACCTGACCCTCGTCATTGCAGCTGCTCAAATTATTGCCTTGTTGGGGGCAGTCCCTGGCATTCTCTCCATACGAGCCAATACTGAATTTGGCGAACCACTGTTACGGACTTTTTCCAGCCTCGTCCCCTTCCTGATCATTATCACTATTCCAATTCTTGTTGGCATCAGTCGAAGACTCATACCCACCGCTCTTAAGAAACTTGACGTCTGGGCCGATGATACCATCCGCTTAAAACCGGAAGATGAGCTTATCGCATGGCGTGAAATTACCAGCCTGAGTTGGCGCTATGGGATTGCCGCCGCCCTCGTGATCTTTGTTGTCGATATATTGCCTGTATTTTTCATTACCTTATTTCAAACAGAATTGGTTTCTTCGGCATTCCAGCCAACTGCGCTCAACGGGTTGGATCCGGTTTATGTTTTAACCGGTGGAGTCGTCGCTTTATTCGGCTCCGTAATCCTTGTCATTTTAATGATCGAACACTTCACATTGCCCATTCGGCTGATTCTGCTTCCAAAAGACTTTGACACACAACTGCAAGGTCATCACGGACTTTTACTTAATGGGAAACTCCTGGCGCTTACTCTGGCACTGATGGCGATTGCCATTTTATTGATTGCGCCGATCGGTTACCAGCATACTATTCGTGTTCTTTATGGAGAGATCAGTTCCATTGAAATCTTGCATGGCCTGCGGTTTCAATCCGTTCTTTTCAGCGTACTGGCGTTCCTTCTCGGAGCAGGCTTCGCGTATTATGTCTCCAAGGCAGTTTCGGATCCTATCTATGATTTGATCCAAACCTTCAATAAAATCGAACAAGGTGATCTTACCCAGCGCGCCCCTGTCACGGCAACAGATGAACTTGGCATTGTCACGGTGCAGTTCAATCGCATGGTCTCCCGCCTTGAATCACTGCAAACCACACTCGAAGAACAGGTCGCGGAACGCACAAGACAACTGGCAGCAACAAATGAAGTGGGCAGAGTGGCTGCGACCAGTCTTGATCCTGAAAAACTGCTGGCCAAAATAGTGCCTCTCTTCCACGAACAGTTTGGTTACTATTTTGCAGCAATCTATCTCCTGGATCCAAGTGGAAGATGGGCTGAGTTAAAAGAAGCGACCGGTGAAGCAGGCAGAGTACTCAAGCAAAACCGCCACCGCCTTGAAGTTTCCGGAAAAAACATGGTTGGGGCAGCGATTCGTGAACGGACCCCGCGTATTGCACAAGTAGCTTCAGACGAGAAGCAGAGGTTTGAAAACCCTCTTCTGCCATACACACGCTCTGAGGTGGCTCTGCCGTTGATGGTCGGTGAACATATACTTGGCGCGCTGAACGTTCAATCCACGAAGGAGGCAGACTTCGGCCCGCAAGTCATCGAGACGATGAAAAATATGGCGGGCCAGGTTGCCATCACGCTTGAAAATGCCCGTCTCTATCAGGAAGCGCAACAAATCATTAAAGAAATGCGCGCAGTTCAGCAACAATATCTGCTGGAGGGTTGGAGCGGATATTCCAAAGAAAGTCAGAACCTGGAGTATCGGATTGGTGATGAAATTGATGAAGATTCCAAAAAGCTTGAGGTCCCCATCAGCTTACGCGATCAGACCTTTGGACAGATCATACTCGAGAGAAAAGAAGAATGGACACCTGACCAGCAAAGCCTGGTGGATGCGATTGCTACTCAGGCTGCGATCGCCCTGGAAAACGCACGCCTGGTCAGCGAAAGCCGGCAGATTGCGTTACGCGAACGCATGGCGGCTGAAATTAACTCGAAGGTCTGGGCCTCTGCGACGATTGATGGTGTCTTGCAGACTGTGATCAAAGAACTGGGCCGGCGATTGGATGCCTCAAGTGCAATTGTGGAGCTTCATCTTGATGAAACCATAGGAGATGAGGCATGAACAACCCGTCTTCTTCCCAGCAAACTCAGGGCAATGAACTCTACACGGACGTCAACTGGCGTGAACGCTTTATAAAAGGCGTCCTGCGGGCTTCCTGCGTTCTGGGGTTTGCAGCGATTATTGGTTATCTAATTAGTCACGATGGGATCAACAGGTGGCTGGCAATCCTGGCATATGTAATATTGGTATTGGTGACGTTTACCAATATTCCCTATCTCATTCGAGCCGGTGTATTTCTTTTTCTTTTATATATTTCGGGGTTCACTTCGCTGCTTGACTATGGCCTCGGAGATGCCGCTATTCTCTTCCTGGGCTTCATTGCAATGACTGGACTGCTGTTCTCCCTGCGCACGGGCATGTTATACGCGATCGTTATTGTGGCCGTGACAATCCTGCTTTTTGGCTGGGAAAACACGTCTCTCCTGGAATGGTTCACTTCAGTTGGTATCCTGGGGATCGTTTCCGGGATCATGGCCTACGGATTGTGGAAAACGCAGGAGGAATTCACAAAAACACAGGCAGCCGCGCACCAAATGCTTGGCGCACTTGAAAATGAACGTTCCATGCTTGAAGGGCATGTCGAAGAACGAACGCTTGGATTGAACCGCAAAACAGAGCAACTTCGTGCAACCTCCTACATCGCACGCAAAACAGCAGAGGTTCAGGATCTGGCTTCCCTTCTGGATATGGTCGCCAGGCTGGTCACTGATCAATTTGGTTTCTACCATACCGGCGTCTTCTTGATCAACGAGACTGGAGATCAGGCTGTACTCCAAGCCGCCTCATCCAACGGCGGACAGCAGATGATTGAAAGAGGTCACTCATTGTCTGTGGGAACTCAGGGCATTGTCGGGTACGTCGCTGCGCAGAAAAAACCACGCATCGCCCTCGACGTGGGAGCGGATGCTGTTTTCTTCAACAACCCGGACCTGCCGATGACTCGCTCCGAACTTGCACTTCCACTACTGGTCCGAAATAAAGTCCTCGGTGTGTTGGACATTCAATCTGACAAGCCACAGGCTTTCAATGCTGATGATATTGACGTTCTGCAAACCCTCTCAGATCAGGTTGCCATCGCAATCGAGAACGCGCGTTTGTTGGACGAGACCCAGGCCGCGATTGTGCAACTTGAAGCCCTGACAAGCCTGCGCACGCGTGAAGCGTGGGGGCAAAAACTTCGTGAGAGGAATCGTGTCTTCACGTACACCCCTCTCGGATTGCGGGCTGAAAAGCTGCCCCAAGATGAAGACAAGGCAGTTAGCGCTCCGATCATACTGCGTGGGCAGAAAATAGGAAGTATTTCAATTGCACGAAAAGGTGACGCGACCTGGAGCAAATTGGATAAAGATCTGGTCGAGGAGGTTGCGAGCCAGGTTGGACTGGCGATCGACAATATTCGTCTCCTCGAAGATGCCACCCAGCGAGCCAAACAGGAACAGACCCTCGGCAAGCTTGCAACGCGATTTAGCCAATCCCTTGATCTGGATACATTGCTTCAAACTGCCGCACGTGAACTGGGACAACTTCCTGACATCTCCGAAATATCCGTTTTTATTGGTCAGGACGCCCAACAAGCTTCTCAGTCCAAGCAACGCTCAAAGCGCAATGTGAGCTAATATGAACCAGACCCGCAACCCACAAATTGACATCGATGCTGTGAATGAGCGTCTCGGCCAGGCGTTTTATTCGAGCAGGCGTTATAACCCTCCTTTGATCGCAGTGACAGGAATAGGCTTCATTGCCATTTTCCTGCTCACACGATTATTCGGCATTCTTGGGGAATCAACTCCGCAATTGCTGTATATCGGCGTCCTCACACTGCTATTTGCCATCATAGAGATCCCGATGCTGGCTCTTGCCCAACAGAATAAAGGGATTGCTGTAAATCTATATGCAACAGCGATTGCCGGATTGTTTGCTGTTCTTGTAACCTTCCTGTGGCAGGGGATTGCGCCCATTGCCATATTGATTGCAGCAGTGACACCACTCCTGGCAATCCGTGGTGGAATGCCGCGGAAATATTTTTCAAGACTCTTGCTGCTGTTCACTGCTGCACTGGTTGGTATTCTTTACGTCAATGGAAATCCCCCGGTTGAGCGCCTTCAGAACAGCAGTTCAGCCGCCATTGCCAGCATTGTTTTTCTTTTCGCAACTGTTGTATTGCTATTAACAATTACACTCGTTTCACAGAACAGAAAATTCCAAAGCTTGCAAGGTTTGTTGCTCACATCCTTTGTAGTGATCGTTACCATACCAACCGTACTGACAGCCGTATTATCCGCCATCGGAGCATACACGCAGAGTCAGACTCAAACTTTTAACACTCTCGAAGCAATCACTATTCTCAAAATAAATCAGCTTGAAACTCTGCTGGCAAATTCCCAAAATGACACAAAAACATTGTTAGCGGATTCAAGATTTACATCGAATGTACTGGGCATCCTTACCACTACTACCGAGATTAATCCAATCCTCGAGCAGAACTTCAAGCAGGTCGCGCGGTCACGAATGGTCGATGTTTTGGGGACTCAAGATGAAGCCTACAACGAGATCATGGTATTGGACACTCAAGGAAATGTCGTTATTTCCACGATCCCGAGCAGAGAGGGGACCAATTTTCAAAAACAGACTTTCTTTAGATTGGGATTAGTAAGATATTATGCTGCGTTTGTAGAGGAATCATCTTTCGGAGCTGAAAACCTGGTCACTGCCACCCCCATATTTGATACAAACAGACAAGACATGCGTGGTGTCCTTGTACTTCGCTCAAACGCTGCACTTATGAAAGAGATCATGGAGAGCACGCCCGGGTTTAGCGAGGCAGAAACCTACCTTGTTAGCAGCAATTTTAGTCCAGTCACTAGAACGCGTACTCCAATTGATATTGTGAATACCCAGGCTGCCTTGGAAGCCATTAATAAAAATGTCGTTGGTGGCCAGGCCATCTACTCGAACTATGCAGGTCAGCAAGTACTTGGGTATTATGAGTGGTTTCCATCCATGGAATTAGCTGTTATTGCCGAAGTTCCGCGAAGCTTCGTCATTAGCAGTTCATTAAACTCCCTGGCAGGGAGTGCCCTGCTGGCCCTGTTTGTCGTCGCGATCGCAATCATAGCTGTTGTCATAGCTGCCCGCACAATTGCCGACCCAATTACGATACTTGCGCAAACCACGGAAAGTTTTGCAGCGGGCAATTTTTCCACTCGCGCCGTCGTGGATCGCCAGGATGAAATTGGCAGGCTCGCGCGCGCTTATAACCAGATGGCAGTACAACTTCAGGAAATCATTGGAAGTTTGGAGCAGCGGGTGGCGGATCGTACGCAGGATCTGGAAAATCAGACCCTGCGCCTGCGCGTCGCGGCAGAAATTGCACGAGATGCCGCATCCATGCGCGACTTGCGCGAATTACTTAATCAAGCCGCCGTATTGATTGGTCACCGCTTCGGCTTTTACCACACGGGTATTTTCCTACTGGATAATGACGAGGAATATGCTGTACTCGTCGCTTCTCCCACCGAGGCCGGCAAAAAAATGATCGAGAATAATCATAAGCTTCGTGTGGGAGAAACAGGAATTGTAGGGCGTGTGGCAGCAACTGGAGAGGCTCGCGTCACACTGAACACTGGGACTGACGCAGTGTATTTCAATAACCCCTACCTTCCAAATACAAACTCGGAAATGGCTCTACCTTTAAAAGTTGAAAATCACGTCATCGGCGTGCTCGACGTACAAAGCGATCAAACGCAAGCATTCAATGAGGATGACGTTGCCATCATGCAAATCCTGGCAGATCAGCTTGCCACCGCCATCGAGCGTACCCGCCTGTTACAGGAAGTGGAAGTAAACCTGAAGGAACTGGAAAGTGCATACGGTCAATTCACCAGTGAAAATTGGAAAAAGTTGTCGGCCGGCAGTTTGGCAACCAATAGAGGCTATCGCTTCGACAATGTACGGGTCGAGCCCGTCATGGAATTGACAGAACTGGCTGACGCCGCCTTCAAAACGGGAACGCTCGTTAGTTCCAATGGTAGTACTCCCAGCGCCGACAAGGAACATAAAGTTGCCATACCAATCAAGTTGCGTGGGCAAACGATTGGTGTCATCACCCTCAAGCTCAAGGAGGATTATGACAGCAACACAATCTCAACCATTCAGTTAGCCACAGAGCGCCTGGCCGCAGCCATGGAAAGCGCCCGTCTCTATGAAGAAACCCGCCTGCGTGCGGATCGCGAACAGTCCATTTCGAGGGTTACATCCGCCATTAGTGCATCCACTGACTATGAGCAGATCCTTCAAACCACCGTCAGAGAGCTCGGCAGTATTTTAGGCGACACTGAAGTTGCCATTCAGATCCTTGAAGAGCCTACAGCCGGAAAGCGGGCTGAACAGAAAGAACAATAAGATGCAAAACGCTTTTCGCAAACTCTTTGCCCCGCCAGTTTTCCCTGAAGATGAGGATAAAACGCGTTCAGCCTCTATCCTGAATATCATAGGCTGGACTTTAATCGGAGTTTTGACAGGCCTCCTTCTCATTCGAAACATCGCTCCCCATGCCCCAATTCGTGGCAGTGTTAATTTGATTTTTCTGACGATCATTCTTACCACCGCATTAACCTTGTACATTTCTCGTCAAGGATATGTGCAAGCCGCTAGTTTAGTCCTGATTACGATAGGCTGGATTGGGTTATCCGGCTTCGCATGGGCGGCAGAGGGCATCCGGGATGTCGCTGTCTTTGGATTCTTCCTGCCAGTCTTGATGGCCGGCCTGCTCCTCGGGTGGAAAGGAGCATCAGGTTTTACAGCAGTTAGCATTCTTTCAGGCTGGGTCTTGGCTTATGCAGAAACAAACGGATTGATCAGTGCAAAATTGGGCACCCCCGTAAACTTCGCCATTGACATGACAGGTATCTTCGTGATTGCCTGTGTGCTCATTTCTTTGATAATTACCAACCTTCAAAAAGCTCTTAATAAATCGCGTTCAACTGCACACGAGCTCTCCATTTCAAACAAGGAATTAAGCAATCTGCAAATTGACCTCGAACAACGTGTTGAAGAACGAACCTCTGAACTCAAGGAACGTGCCTCCCAACTGGAGACCGTTTCAAGCGTCGCACGAACGATCGCATCGGTACAGGATATCGATACGCTTCTTCCAGCTATAGCGAAATTGATCAGCCAACAATTTGGTTTTTATCACGTTGGTATTTTCCTTTTGGATGACAAGCAGGAAAACGCGATTCTGCGTGCATCAAACAGTGCAGGCGGCCTGCAAATGCTCAACAGACAGCATAGTCTGCCGCTCGACCATCACAGTATTGTCGGATATTCCGTTTCGCACGGTGAGCCTCGCGTCGCCCTGGATGTTGGAACTGATTCCGTTTATTTCAACAACCCGGACCTCCCGGAGACCCGCTCTGAGATGGCTTTGCCTCTGCGGGTAACTGGGCGAATCATTGGCTCCCTGGATGTACAAAGCACACAGACGAATGCTTTTTCACATGATGATATTAATGTACTTGCAACATTGGCGGACCAGGTTGCCATCGCCATTGAAAATGCCCGCTTGTTCGGTGAAGCGAGAAACGCATTAAATGAATCAAAAGCGCTGTTTGAAAAATATACTCAACAGGAATGGAGCAGCTTTACACGGCAGGCAAAACAAACCGGATTCGTTTTCGATGGAAAACAGGTCATTCCATTGGATAAAAATATAAAACGTGAAGCGACCAAAGTCGTCGCTCAAACAGGCAGTCTCTCGCTGGAAAAAGAATCGGACTCGATCGGAATCCCCATCAGATTGCGCGGACAAACGATCGGCGTGTTAGACGTACGCTCGAAAAAAGGGGCTCGCCAGTGGAAACAGGACGAAATAAGCATCCTTGAAGCTGCGGCCGAACGCGCCGCTCTGGCTCTTGAGAATGCCCGCCTCGTTGAAAGTGCCCAGCGACGTGCTGCCCGTGAACGCGCCATCGGAGATATTTCCACAAAAATTGGCGCGGTGAGCAACCTGGAGTCCATCCTGCAAATGGCAGTAGAAGAACTGGGCCGCAGGATCGGCGGCGCAACAGAGGTTTCTATTGAAATCAGTAACGATGACGGTCAGAATGGCCAGTAACATGATTACAAACAGGTAAAGCTATGTTGAAACAGGTAATCGGAATTTTTGTTCCTCTCATCAAAATCCTCGCTCCTCCCGTCTTCCCTGAAGATGAGGATAAGACGCGCCGAGCCAGGTATGCCAACGCGATTATCCTTGTCTTTTTAGTGATTGTGATTGGACTTGAAACACTTGGAAGAATTCTTTTACACGATACCAGCTTCTCCGTGTTCCATCAGGCTGTGATCGGCGCCACCGGGCTCTTTATCGCGGGCCTAGTACGGTTAAGACAGGGGCATGTTCAATCTACCTCAGTTATGCTCGTCATTCTTGTTTGGGTCGTATCAAATGGAGTAGCCGCATTTGGTTATGGAGCGCAAGACGCCTCTTACATTGTAAATTTCGCGATTATTTTGATGGCCGGCTTATTGCTGGGCTCGAGAGCCTCCGTAATCGTTACAATACTTAGCATTCTCTCAGGGTTTGGCCTGGCATATTTTGAACAATCGGGACAAATTAATCCCCTCCCATATCCAATTCTAGCTTTTGCTGGGGATATGGCCATCGTCTTGGGTTTGAATTTGGTCGTCATCCTTATGTTGATTGGTGGCTTGGAGAACGCCCTCAAAAAATCCAGGCTGAGTGTGGAAGAACTGGCCTCCGCGAACGCCATCCTCAACTACACACAAAGTGAACTGCAAACCCGCAGCACCGAGTTGGTCGTTGCAAACAAACAGCTGGAGAATCGTACTCAAAAGCTTCACGGCATTGCCGAGGTAGCACGTACAACTACATCCATACAGAATTTTAATCAGCTTCTTCCTGCCCTTACCAGCGCGATCAGCGAACAATTGGGATACTACCATGTGGGTCTCTTTTTGCTTGACGAGGAGAAACAATATGCCATCCTGTGTTCTGCCAGTACGGTTGACGGATTGAGGATGATCAACCATGGATACCGCGTGGCAGTCGGTAGCATAAGCCCGATTGGTTACATCGCTCAGACTGGAAAACCGCGCATAACTCGCAGCAAGAATGAAGATTCAACGTTCCTCGACAATGTCGATTTCCCTGAAACCCGATCACAGATTGTGCTGCCACTTGGCTCCGGCGATAACGTCATTGGAGTACTAGATATTCAATCACGGGAAGCCAAAGCTTTTAATGAAGATGACCTGGCCACTCTATCCATTCTGTCGGATCAAGTTGCGATTGCGATTGGAAATGCTCTGCTCTATGAACAATCACAAACAGCCCTACGTGAGGCGGATATTACCTCACGCGAGGCATCCAGCCAGGCATGGAATGAATATGGGAAGACCCTTCAAACCAGAGGTTATCGCTATGACGGGATCAAATCCGAGCCTTTGAAGGATGCGAAACAACCCAGAAGGGAAAGTGATTATTTATTGATCCCTGTCCAGTTGCGCGATCAAACAATTGGGTGCTTAAAGCTCAAGACAGCTGATCCATCGCGTCAGTGGACAGACGATGAACTTGCTATGGTAAGAGCAACTGCAGAACGCGTCGCGCTGGCACTCGAAGGCGCGCGTCTCCTCGATGAAGCTCAAAAGCGCGCCAAGCGCGAGTCCTTCCTTTCAGATGTGACAGCCAGATTGGGCACCTCATTCCAGCTGGATTCAATTCTGCGCGATACGGTTGAGGAACTGGGACAAACCCTCCAAAACTCAACCGTCACGTTCCAATTGGTGAACCCATCTACACCTCCTGCCTCAGAACCGGAGAAGTCAAATGGCGCATCGACCGACAGGAATACAGTGGAGTAAGTCATGACATTGAACGAGCCCCTTAAGAACACCGGGAATCCCACTAGCGAGTTTGTACGTCTCGCGCGATTCCTGATCAGCCCGCATCCGTCGGTTACAGAGATTGGAGAAAAAAGGCGCGCACAGCTTTTAGCGACAGTCTCCTTAATCCTTACTGTGGCATTTCTTCTAGGGCTGCTTTCTGGCGGCTCCTTTGGGGCGTTTACCACGTTACTTGTTATTTCATTGGCGTCCTATGGAGTAAGTCGCACGCGCCACTATAACGCCGGTTCCTATTTCTTCGCCTATGGGCTTACCTCCCTTGCCTACCTGAGACTTTACATGGGGACAGCCAGCGGATTTGAGGAAGACATCACGACAATAGCACACGTTGCCATTGTTGTGGCAAGTATTTTACTGCCAGTGAGAGGACTTTTTGTATTAGTTATTCTGTCAGCAATTGCCACATGGGCCGCCCCTGTATATTCGCAGGTGCCCATGCCTTCCGATGGTTTTGCCAGAACTTCAGGCGTTTTCATGTTCATCGGCTTCATATTAATTGGAGCCAACGCTTTTCGTGCCTGGATCGAAAGAGCGCGCTTAAAAGAGGTAAATGATATCAACCATGAACTGGAAGATCTTGCAACAAATCTTGAGCAACGCGTGAACGAGCGCACCGCCGAAATCGAAAAAGCGAATGCTCAAAATTCACAGCGCGCCACTCAATTGCAGACGATCACTGAATTGTCAGAATCCATTGCACAGGTACAAGACTTGAATGAACTCCTTCCAGCCACCACAAGACTGATCAGCGAGCGCTTTGGCTTTTACCATGTCGGCATCTTTTTAGTGGATCAGGATCGCCAATACGCAATTTTGCAAGCCGCCAACAGCGAAGGTGGAGAGCGGATGTTAAAACGTAACCACCGCTTAAGACTTGGCACGGGTGTAGTCGGCTTTTCGGCACAAACCGGGCAGCCCCGCATCGCCCTGGACGTTGGGGCTGATGCCATTTTCTTCAACAACCCAGACCTCCCGGAGACCCGCTCTGAGACGGCTCTGCCGATGAACTCACGCAACCAGACCATCGGTGTTCTCGACATTCAAAGCAAGAAAGCGAATGCCTTTTCAAGTGAAGATTTGGAGATCTTGACGGCACTTGCTAATCAGGTATCCATCGCATTGGAAAATGCTCGTCTGTTGACTGAAACTCGTGCGGCACTCGCGCAGGTGCAGGAAGTGTATAACGCATTTACCCATGCAGAATGGAGCCGCACGATCTCACAAACTGCACAGGCCGGCTTCCGCTATCAGACTGGTCGCATCGAAATGCTGGAGGATGCGCTCCAAAACCCTGAAGTTGTATCAGCCATGCAGAGCGGCGAAGTTGCGGCGAACCAGCCCAACGGGTCAAAGGAAAGGCGTGCCACTGTGGCTGTCCCCGTCAAACTCAGGGGTGAAGTCATTGGTATCCTGCATATCGAATCCAATGACCCGGTCAAGGAATGGCAGGATGATGAGATAAGCCTTGTGCAGGCAGTTGCTGAGCGCGCCGCGTTTGCGATGGAGAATGCGCGCTTGTTCCAGGATGCCCGCCGCCGTGCTGCCAAGGAACGTTTGATCTCGGAGGCAACTTCCCGCATCAGCAGTGCCTTTAACGTTGAAAACATTCTACAGACCACAGCAGAAGAATTGGAACGTGTGCTGGGTGGGTCTGAAATCTCAATTCAATTCCAGAGCAAGGAGTAATTGTGAATTTGAATCAAAGCCCACTCCCCTCTGAATCACAACAACCACGCAAAACCTGGTTAGCGCTGGATATGCGCGCGAAGATCGTAGCAGGCATCCTTGGGACTGGCGCATTAGCCCTGGCTGTGCTTATATTCTTTGTCCTCAACCAGACCCAGAAAGTTGCGAACGCACTTGCAGAAAGGCTCGAGGCCAGTGTTAGCCAACTGGCGGAAGAACAGTTGGCAAATACGGCTTTTGTACAAGCCGAACAGGCAAATCAATCCTTTAAAGATGTAATGGAAGAAGTCAGCGGCCTGGCTGGGAATTGGGCGGCACTCCAGGGCCAGAAGGAAGTTGTCAGCCAGCGCACCTATTGGGATGCCAGTACCAATCTGGTCCAGTGGGTTGGAGGTCATTACGGCAATTCGGCAAACGACCTATCCTCGATCTTTATTCCAACCGGAGTGCCAGTAAATGAATCTCTGGTGACAGACTTGAATACATCTGCTTATCTTGATTTTTATGCCCCGCGGATCATGGAAAACTATCCGTCGCTGCTTGCAGTGTATGCGATTGATACAAGAGGAGTCACACGCTATTATCCGAATATTAATTTGGCGTCTCTTCTTCCGTCAGATTTTGATGCGACCGA
>Ga0209593_10000605_pt1 | contig 16488 bp, 24 predicted proteins | sample PPLLaktember2015_3_FD_187260 | JGI IMG/M metagenome (GOLD analysis project Ga0209593, IMG submission 187260) | Freshwater sediment microbial communities from Prairie Pothole Lake near Jamestown, North Dakota, USA - PPLs Lake P7 Core (6) Depth... | ecosystem: Environmental > Aquatic > Freshwater...
ATGCCCCGGCAGGCGGCAAGCCCCAAGCCTGACACGACCGCCTGACCTCCAGAAGCCCCCTTGCGGGGCTTCTTTTTTGTCTTATCCTGACGCTATGCCATTGCGCCGCACCCCACGACCCAAATTCGCCCCTCCGCTGGAAGCCGCCTTGCGGCGCGATATCGAGCGAACGCCCGCGCCGAGACGCGAGCCCGACGATGGCGAGTTCCGGCCGCGGGTCCCGAAGAACCTGCTCGATGCCTACATGGCCCATCGGCTCGCCAAGACGCCGGACGAGTACATCATCTTCGGTGTGTGGGGTGTCACCGTCACCTACGGCGATCTGAAGGATTTGGTCGATGAGTGCGATCCGACGCGGCGCGAAAAAGAGCAGAGCCGTCGCCGTCTCAGCCAACACAACGAAGAAGACGGCGATCCCCTGGCCTGACGACGTCCCGCTCGATCCGGTCAGATGCACCGAAGCCCTCTGGCTCGCCAAGGGCAACGTCAAGCAGGCGGCGCGCATCCTCGGCACCGACACGGCCCGGCTCGGCTATCTCATTTCCAAGGACGAAACCCTGCAAACCGAGCGCGCCAAAGCGGCCGATCTCGTGCTCGACCGGGCGGAGGGCAACGTCATCAAGGCGCTCGACGACGACACGCACGGGCTGGAGGTGGCAAAATGGGTTCTTACAAACGGCGGCCGAAGCCGGGGTTGGGGGCAGCAAGCGAGCACCCCGCTCGGCCTGACCTTCGGAGCATCGCTGCCGGGCTCCGGCGCGATAGCGATCCGCTGGCAGGTGGAGGACCCGACGAAGACCTGATGCGCATCTTGACGGAGGAGTTGCCGGGTCACGCCGACAGCGACTACTGGAAGACCGTCTGTCGCATTCTGGTCTACGTCGGCCGCACCCTGGATCGGCTGTGAAGAAGTTCGCGCAAGATGCCCCGAGCGAAGAGAACGCCGTCCCCGGAACGCACGGGCCGGCGGAGGAGAAGGCCGCCCACTTCATGCGGGCGATCATGAAGACCTGCCTGGAGGCATGGCCGGACGCGCACATCACGATCTTCATCGGGGCCAATGACAGCGGGAAATTCAACTACGCCAGCAACGTCCATCGCGCCGATATCGTCGCGATGATCCGCGGCTTCTGTGACCGGCTGGAGGAGGAGCAGTGAAGCGCAATCCTCAGATGGTCAACGATCTCGCGCAGCACGTCCTCGCAAAGCACTTCGACGCCATCGCGCGCACGACCGATCTCCTCGACGACGAACTGGACAGGTTCGCCTTCCTGATCACGATGATGGGCTCGGAACTCGCCAGCTTCGTCTCCACGCTGGCGTACACCAACCCGGACTTTGCCAAGCTGCCGGAGCGGATGCGCTTCGTCGCCGCGAACTTTCTGCTCTACCGCGCTCTCGGGCTGAAGATCGATGCTTTCCCGACGACGCAGGAGATGTCCGATCTCTTCGCTGCCATTCAAGGCTATCCGGAAGTGAGACTGTCATGAGCGAACGCAACGCCGACAATGTCGTCCTCTCCCTCGGCAAGCTGCTCAAGCGCGCCGAGCGCGACGGGCTCCTGTCCATCGTCTGCATCGTCGTCCCCTCCCATGGCGCGAAAACCGAAGTCTGGAGCTTCGGCGAGAGCGTTGAGGAGGGAGCCGCCGTCGACCGGCTGCTCGATGAGGCGAAGAAGATCATCCGGAGCCGGGAGTGAGCTTGCGCGGCTACGCCCTCGTCTCGGGCGTCGCCCTCGGCTTCGGGTTCTGGTTCCTCGTGCTGCGATGGTGGCTCTCGTGAGGAAGAAATATTATTGGGAAATCATGGACTACGGCGGCATTCGTTACGTCGAGGCGAAATTTCTCAACGGCTGCCTCGTCACGGTTGATTTTATTGGCTATTGTCTGTTCCTGGCGGCTGTCGACGTCTCCAGCCGGCTTCTGCCCTGCGCCGAGCGGATGATCGCCTACTGGAACGAGCGCGCCAAGGCGCCAAAGATGACAATGGAGGAGGCGCACACCGCTTCGCTGCGCGCCATGCTGGACAAGCTGATGAAATGAGGCTGCGCTACCGCATCGCCTACTGGCTCCGGCTGCTCGCCTACAAGATCGAGCCGCCCGCGCTCTTCGACGGCAAGACCCTCAGCGATCTGATCCACGATATCGACCCGCAGGAGACGCCGGTCAAAGAGACGCTGACCGATATCATTTACAAGAACGAGCCGGAGGACACCCCCGCTCTCGACCCGAAGAACAATCGAGGCTTCCTTGGCTGAGATCATCATTCCATACGTTCCGCGCAAATGGTTCTGGCCGCTGCATCAGTCGCAGAAGCGATGGATGGTAACAGTAGCACATAGACGTGCTGGCAAATCGGTCGCGCAGGCGAACCAACTGCTCCGGGCGGCGCTCCGCAACGGCCGCGCCTTCCCGCCGCCCCGCTATGCCTACATCGGCCCAAGTTTCGCGCAGACGAAAGACCTGATTTGGGGGTACTTCAACCAATATGCGGGCGTCATTCCAGGCACGAAGTTTTCAGAAAGCGAACTTTCAGTCACTCTCCCCACGGGCGCGAAGATCAGTCTCTATGGCGGCGCGCAGGCATACGAGCGCATTCGCGGTTTGTATCTCGACGGTGCAGTATTGGACGAGTTCCCGCTGCTCCACCCTGAATGTTTCGACGTTGTGGTTCGCCCCGCTCTTGGGGATTATGGTGGATTTGCCATCCTCTCAGGAACGCCGCAGGGCCGAGATCATTTTTTTGAGGCTTTTGAAAGAGCGAAGAAGAACCCGGATACATGGGACGTCTTTGTTATTCCCGTTACGGATACCACGGCTTTGCCTCCGGACGAAGTCGAGGAAATGAAGCGTCAGATGACGCCGAACCAATTTGCTCGGGAAATGCTGTGCAGTTTCGATGCTCCAGTCGAAGGATCGTACTATGGAGACCTTATTGTCGAACTTCAAAGCAAGGGGCGGATCACCAAAGTCCCTTATGATCGACGAGCCGGTGTCGTCACGGGTTGGGATATTGGAATGCACGACAATACGTCGATCTGGTTCGGTCAGCGCATCGGTAAAGAGTATCACATCATCGATTTCCTCCAGGACAAAGGGAAACCGCTGGAATACTATGTGGCGATGCTTCAAAAGAAGGGTTATCAGTATAGCGGCCACATTCTCCCGCATGATGTCAAAGCCCGAGAACTGGGTACTGGACTATCAAGATACGAAGTCCTCCAACAACTCGGCCTCGACGTCACCATTTGCCGAGATCATAAAATCGACGATGGCATCTCGGCTGTAAGAGCCTTTCTGCCCTCGTGCTGGTTCGACGAAGGCAACTGCGATCCCGGCCTCGTGAGCGTCAAAGCCTACCAGAGCGCCCCGGCGATCAACCTCGGCACGCAACATGCAAGACCATTACATAACTGGGCCTCGCACGCTTCCGACGCGCTCCGCTACCTCGCCCTCGGCTTCGATCAGGTCGCCGGGTGGGCCGGCCGGAATGCCTTCTCGGCCGCCGGCCGGGGCCGCTGGCGGTTGCCAGGGCTCGCCCGTCTGACGTAGGCTCCCGGCGCCGAAGGAAGTTTCCCACCAGGGCTCTCGTAGGCAGAAAAGCCCCAGCCGCAGCCCCCCAGCCTTAGCGGGGGCTTTTCTTTTTGCAACATCTCATCATAATGCCTCCGCCTTTGGAGGTACTGATTTGGTCGCTCAGCCTCTCCAACCGGGGATGGACTTCACCGAACTCCCGTTCGATGCGGCTCTCCCGGCGACGACCCGCGAGTTCCCCCGCGTCGTCGATGCCTCGGGCGACGCCCCTGCCGACGAAAATTCCGAATATGCCAGTCGCGTCAGGGGGATGATCTCCGACGCGCGCGAGTTCAACGCCGAAGTCCTGATGCCGATCCGGGTCCGCGGGATCAAGCTGTATCTCGGCATCGAGCCCTCCCTCGACGAGGCCGTCGGCTCCTCGACCATCGTCAAGACGGAGGTGAAGGACACCATCCTGTCGATGCTGCCCTCGCTCATGAGGATTTTCACCGGGCAGGACGGCGTCACGAATTTCATCCCGAACTCCGAGCAGGGGGCGCCCCAGGCGGAGCAGGCGACCGACTACATCCGCTACGTCTTCTTTCAGGACAATCCCGGCTACATGCTGCTTCAGGACGTCCTGAAGGACAGCATGATCAAGGCGATGGGCGTCGCCCGTTGGTGGACCGATCAGAACACGCAGGTCGTCGAGGAAAGCTACGAGCGGATGTCGCTGGAGCAGCGGCAGTTCCTGATCTCGCAGCCCGGCGCCGAAGTGGTCCGGATGGACCCGGTCCCGGCGCCGCAGCCGGACGGCACCATCGGCCTCTCGTTCAACATGGTCGTGCGCTACACGAAGCGCGCGCCCATGCATCGCTGCGCCGCCGTGCCGCCGGACGAGTTCCGCATCAACCGGCTCGCGACCTGCGTCAAGGACGCGGCGCTCTGCGGGCAGGAGCGGTTCGCGACGAAGACTGAGCTTCTCGATCTCGGCGTGCCCCCCGAACTCATCACCGACAATCAGGATTTCTCCGGCGGCGACATGCGCTTCGGCGAGGAGCGGATGCTGCGGAACATGGGCTCCGACAGCCCGTTCGGCCGCGACAGCATGGAGCCCGTCGTCCGCTACGGCGACTATTACATCCGCGTCGACAAGGACGGCGATGGCCGCGCCGAACTCCGGCATATCACGACCATCGGCGACAACGATCAGATCGTGATCGATGAGCCGGCGACGCGCGCCAAGTACGCGATTTGCTGCGTCGATCCCGAGCCGCATAGCATCGTCGGGCACGGCGTTGCGGAGTTGTGCGCGGACCTTCAGGTCATCGGCACCAACATGCTGCGCGGCGCGCTCGACAGCCTCGCCTCGACGATCTATCCGCGCCTTGTCGGCGTCGATACGCTGGTCGACTGGGACGATGTCCTCAACACCGCGATTGGCGCACCAATCCGGGTCAAGGATATCGGTGCCCTGACGCAGTTGCAGTACGACTTCAAGGGTGCCGAAGTCTTCGGCATGATGGACCGGCTCGACGCCATTCGTATTCAACGAACGGGCATCACAGAGCAGTCAAAGGGGCTTGATCCTAAAGCCTTGCAGTCTACGACGCTGAAGGGCGTCGATATGCTGATCACGGGCGCGCAGGAAAGAATTGAACTGGTTGCGCGCACGGCCGCCTCGACCTTCATGGTCGACCTGATGAGCGGCCTTCTGCAAGAGACCGTCGACAACCCGGTGCCCGAGCGTGTCGTGCAATTGCGCGGCAAGTACGTGCCCGTGAACCCGTCGCAGTTCGATGCGACGATGGCGTGCGTGCCGAACCCGGCGATGGGCCGGGGCTCCGACATGGATCGCTGGATGATGCTGCAATGGATCGGGCAGCAACAGAAAGAGATCATGATGTCGAGCCCCATCAACCCGCTCTGCGGGCCGATGGAGGTGCGCAACACCTACGAGGACACGCTGGCGCTCGCCGGGATGCGCAACTCGACGCGCTACTTCAAGGCCGTCGACGAAGCGGCCGTCGAGAAGTTCATGCAGGGCATCGCGGCGAAAGAGAACCCCGAGATGGTCTACGCGAAAGCGGAGGCCGACAAGGTCCGGGCGTCGATCATCAAAATCCTCACTGATAGCCGCGTGAAGGTCGAAGACTTGTCCATGGGCGACGACCGCGAGCGCGACAAGACAGAGGGCGATCAGATGCTGAAGGCGGCGGAGATCGATGCGCGCTACGGCGCCGCCGTCGATACCGCCGCCATCAGGAGCCTATGGGCCGCCCCGCGCGTCCCTCCCGCCGGTATCGATGCCGGCGGTGCGTCTGCCCCTGGCGGCGGGGCGCCCATCGACGGGGCCGGGGGTATGCCTCCCACGATGGCACCGCCCCCGGTCCCGGACGAGAAGCCGGAATTGCCCACGCGGACGGCGCTCGGCGCCGGCCCGCCCAAACTTGCGCAAGGAGGGATGCCTGCCGGTCTCCTCTCGGGAAGCCCGTTCGGAGGCTGAGCGCGCCGCTGAGGCGCAGTCTCTGCTCGGGCACGCTGTCTTCGCTGAAGCTGTGACGCAGCTTCGTCGTAACCTGCTTGAGCGCCTGTTGGCGCTCCCCGCAGGCTCGCCCGAAGTCATCCCGCTCCATATGCGTGCAAAAATGCTGGACGAATTAATTGGCGAGTTGCGAAGCATCGCTAACGCGATTAAGTTCCGCCGCCAGAAGGAGAGTGCCTAGTGCCCGAACGCATAGCAGGCACAGAGGGTCTTAGCGAAGCAACCGATGCGTTCCGCACGGCAATGGATGCTGAGAGCCCGTCCCGGTCTGTTCGACGCACCGCTCGCAAGAGCGAGGCGGAAGAGGACAATCGGCAAGACCTAGAAGACGTTTTCCCGAACAGGCAGATGGACAGGTCGGAGGCCGAAGGCGGCGCAGACGACGATCCGGAGCCTGTCCGCCGTGCGCGCGCGGAGCGGCAGGGTGGAAAGCAGAATTTCGGCGAAGTCGAGGACGAGGACGAGGGCGAGGACGACCCCACTGAGGGCGACGATCCGGAGCCGGAGGACGAGCCCGAAGACGAGCCGGATGAGCCGGAGGACGAAGACGAAGAGGAAGGCGAAGAGCAGACCGCTGAGTTCAATCCGAACCTGATCGTCCGCGTCAACGTCGACGGCAAACCCATTGAGGTGTCGCTCGGCGAGGCGCTGAATGGCTACATCAGGCAGGAGACGTTTCATCAGCGCGTCGGTGAAGTCAGCAACGCCGCGAAGGTGCTCTACCAAGCCAAGCAGGAACTTGACGGCAAGCTCGCCGAGCACATCGATCAGTCGAATGCGCTCTTGCAGATCGTCGAGACCTTCATGCCGCAGGAGCCGAACTGGGAAGAGCAGTGGCGTGCGAACCCGCAGAATGCGTCCTACCTGAAGTTCCAGTGGGACGAGATACAGAAGAAGCTGGATAGTGTCCGAGAGAGCCGGGCTCGCGCGGAAGCCGAGCGCGCGGCGATCTACCAAGAAAGGATCGGGCACTACATCAGCGCCAATCGGGCGAAGATGGCGGCTTCACACCCGGAATGGCGAAACGAGCGCATCTGGCGGCGCGATCAAGAGAGCATGTATCGCACCGCCTACGATGAGGGTTACAGCCCGGAGGAAGTCGCTCAACTCTACGACGCGAGAGCGATGAACATCCTCCTCGATGCCTCGAAATACCGCCGCATGATGAAGAACAAGCCGAAGCCTGTTCGTCAACATGCAACCCCGACACGGCAACACGGCGCTACCCCCCAACGCGGGAATGTGTCGAGAACCTTTGATCGGGCTGAGAAGCGTCTCAGCCGCACGGCCAGCTTGAAAGATGCTGAGCGTGCTTTCCAAGGGATACTCGACCGCGAGGGATAGCACATGGCAAAAGTCGCCAATGCGTTCACAACGTATCAGGCGCAGGGCAACAGAGAAGACCTCTCCGACAAGATCTACAACATCGACCCGTTCGACACTCCAGTGGTGTCCATGGCGGGGCGGCGGACAGTCAAGAACCGCACGTTCGATTGGCAGACAGAGTTCTTGCCGACGGTCGATTTGAACAACGCGCGCGAAGAGGGTTTCGAGTTGCAGCGCAGGGCAGCGACGCCGACGCAGCGTCGGTCGAACGTCTGCCAAATTTCGAGCCGCGACGCCACGGTGTCGGGCTCTCAGGAAGCCGCCGACGCAGCCGGTAAGAACGGCGAGATGGCGCATCAGATGGCCTTGCAGTCCAAGGCGCTCAAGTCCGACGTCGAAGCGATCTCCTGCTCGCGGCAGGAGCGCGTCGATGGTGACGACACGACGCCGACGCCGCGCAAGACCGAGAGCATCCCGCACACCATCGCGCGGACGCCGGACAAGCTCGCCAACGCGAACGCCGCAGTGGTGGGCGTGAAGACGGGTCTGCCGACGGTCGCGGGCGGTGCCTGGGCGGCGGTCGCCGGAGCCTCGCAGATCGCCTTCGATGAGAAGACGGTCGGCGATGCGATGGAGGCTGCTTACGCGCGTGGTGCCGAGCCGACGAAGCTTGTCGTGCCGCCTGCGATCAAGCGGACCATCTCGACCTTCAAGGGTCGCGATAGCTCGCAGGTCATGGTCGGCAAGACGGAAGTCGTCGCAACTGTGGACGTGATCGCAACCGATTTCGGTCGCATCACCGCTCTACCGTCGCGTTGGCTTCCGACCGATCTCGCGCTCCAACTCGATCCCGAATATGTCGCCATCGCCTTCTACAGAACCTTCAGGCAATACCCGATTGCCAAGGTCGGCGATGCCGAGACGCGGATGATCCTGGCGGAGTGGGGGACCGAAGTTCGCAACGGCCTTGCACACATCGTCTACAACGGCGTGAAGCAAGGGGCGACCATCCCGGTTCCGTAGGATGGCGGACCCTCTCGTCTACTTCTCGGCGGGCGGCACCGTCCGCCGGGAAATCCACGTCGATCCGGACAACCCGTATCGATTTACGCAGGTCACATCACTCTCCTATCCCGACGACTTCGCGCAGCGCAATCGCGAACTCGGCGAGGAGCAGAAGGGATCGATGAAGCTGATCGCGCGCGGCGTGCCTCTGTTCGTCTACGAGCAGAGCGAGCGCGAGCAGTGGGACGAGAAGCGTTGGGCGCAATGGCTCAACGATCCCGACAACGCAGCATTCCGTGTCTGGAGGGGGACGGTCTGATGGGACAGTACGGCACCCTCTTCGGCGGCCCTGGCGCGGCAGGCGGCGGTGCCTCGACGGCCGGCGCGAGCGCCAACACGACGCCGGCCATCACCAACGCGGCCGGCAAGCTGGAAGCCTGGAACCCGCAGACTATGTCGGGCATCACGCCCGACAAGCCGGCCGTGCAGCACACCGACTTCCAGACCGCCGGCATGGATGCCGGGACAGGGCTCCCGAGCTACATGACGAACTGGCTCTCGGGCGGCGCCGTCGGGCCGCCGCCGACGCTCACGCAGCCGGGCTCGACGGCCGCTCCGGTGACGCAGGGCGCCGCTGAGAAGGGCGCCGCCTACGTCGACAAGCGCAAGCCGGGCACCGGCCCGCCGCCGGCTCCGCCGCCGACGGCCAAGACGACGACGCCCACGACGACGCCGAAGACGACCGCGCCGACGCTCTCCTACGTCGCGTCGCAGCCGAACAACTACGTCGTGCATGACCAATACAATTCCTCGCAGGGCGTCTCCTCGCCGGTCGCCTCGCCGCAGGGCTCCTCGCAGCCCTACTGGATCGATCCGAAGACCGGGTATCGCTACGCCGACGCTGAGGGCAAATATCCGCTCAACGGCATGACCGGCCCGCTCGGGCCGAACCAACCGAAGCCATCGGGTCCCGGCTACGGGCTCAGCTACTGGGGGCAGGTATGACGATCCTGTCCGACTTCATCGCCAGCGTGAAGGAATGGGTCGACGACGCCGATCCGCCTGACACGCTCGTCATGCAATGGGTGCGCCTCGCCGAGACGCGCATGAACGACGAACTGCGCACCGATGAGCAGGTCGTGCGGCAGTATGCGACCTTCGACGACAACTGCGCGGTGATGCCGGACAATTGGCTGGAGACGCTGTACGTTCGCCCGAGCGGGCAAAAGCCCTTCGACTTCATCACCAACCACGACTATTGGATGCTCGGCCCGGCGCCGCTCTATGCGGCTGGCGACAACCCCTATCCGTACAACGGCAAGGGCCATTACACGAACATCGGCCGCACGATCTTTGTCTGGCCGCCGGTCGATCCCGCCGCGCTGACGAAATTCGAAGTCGCCTACTACAAGAAGCTGACGCCGCTCGGCGACGTCGCCGACGACGTCTTCTACCGCTACCCCGGCATTTATCTCAACTGCACGCTGGCGGCCGGCGCGCCGTACCTCATCGAAGACGAGAGGCTTCAAACGTTCTCGGCGCTGGCGACGGCGCAGATCAAGACCGCGAACGACAGTTCGCATCGTGCGCGCTTCTCGGGCTCGCCCATCGCTCCAATGATAAGGTCGTTTGGCTAATGGGTTTCCGCTATGGCACCGGCCGCTACGGCATGGGCTTGTATTCGTACAAGGCCGATTGGTGGCAGGAGCGCGTCTGCGGCAACGATCTTTGGGTCAAGCAGGAATGCCTGCCGCGGGACTGGGGCGCCCCTGACGTGCCTCCGGCGCCGCCGTGGGCGCCCTCGCCGCAGCAAGCCGTCGTGAAGCCCCCGAAGGTGCCGCTATGGCGAGCGACACGCTAACCCCGTTCCTCGGCCTGACGAAGCCCGTCGTCAACGATGAGGCGGGCGAAGACCTATGGGGCGAGAAGTGGAACCGCAACGCCGATATCCTCGACGTCTACGCGCAGACGGCCGGCGGCGTCTCTGAGGCGCCCCTGGACGGTAAAGCCTATGCGCGGGCGATGAACGCATGGGTCGCCACGCTGACCGATGTGCAGATCGCCGATGCGATCTCCGACGGCGTCGGCACGGTGAACTGGTCGAACCTGCCCGGCAAGCCGGCGACCTTCCCGCCGAGCGCGCATCAGCATCCGATCTCGGACGTCGTCAACCTGCAAACGACGCTCGACGGCAAGCCCGACGATTGCCCGGCGACCGGCCTCTACTACATCCGCGCCGGCAACGCGGGGCAGCCGGGCACGCAGGCTTGGTACAACCTCGCGACCAACGGCGCGGTCCAGTGGAGCAACGTCCTCGGCAAGCCGTCGGAGTTCCCGCCCGGCCCGCACACGCATCCGACGTCGGACATTACGAACCTCGACACCAAGCAGGCATCGCAGGACGCGGCGATCAACACGAAGATCGGCGACGCGCCGAACGACGGATCGCAGTACGCACGGCAGTCGGCCGGATGGTCGAAGGTGACGGGTGGCGCGATCATCTCCGACACGGCGCCGGTCGGCGCGCTGCCCAATTCGTTTTGGTGGGAGAGCGATACCGGCGCGCTCTTCATCAACTATCAGGACGTCGACACGACGCAGTTCGTGCAGGTCAACGCGCCGGGGATGCCGGAGGCGCCGAAGGACGCCAAGCCCTACGCCCGCAGAGACGGCGCGTGGTTCGATATCTCGGGTTTCGTCGACGTTGGCGAGATGGACGCGGCGCTCGGCAGCTATCTGCCGCTGGCCGGCGGTGCGCTGACGGGAACGGTCTCGTCAACGGCAGTGATCTCGGCGTCCATCAATGGCGGCGCTGGCACCTATGCTCTCTTCGGGGCGAACGCGGGCGCGGGCGGCGGCGTCTATGGGCAGGGTGCGGGCAGCATCTACGGCATCCTCGGCTACGCGGGCGGCTATTCGCTCTACGGCAACGGCTCGATCTATGTCACGGGGACCATCACCACGGGCGGTTATATCCAAGCTGCTTCAGGGATGCAGGTCAACGCAAACTACATCCTCGGCTGGGGTGGCGGCAACACATGGACGATCCCGAGCGGCGCCCTGTTCGAGTTCGCCTACAGCGGCACGACGCGCTTCCGTCTGGAGCCGACGATCATCCGCAGCCTCGTGGACAATAGCTGCGCCCTCGGCACCGGCTCCTATCGCTTCACGACGGTCTTCGCGACGACAGGCACGATCAACACCTCCGACGAGAATGAGAAGCAGGACATCCGGCCGCTCGACGAGGCGGAGCTTCGCGTCGCTCGCGCCCTGAAGCCGCTGATCTGCATGTATCGTTGGAAGGACCGCGTCGACGAGAAGGGTGCCGATGCGCGCCTGCACACCGGCATCATCGCGCAGCGGGTCATGGAGGCATTCGCCGCCGAAGGGCTCGACGCGCGCAACTACGGCCTCTTCTGCGTCGACCCGAAGGTGATCTATCACCCGGCCGTGCGGGACGAGGACGGCAATACCATCGAGGAGGAGTGGGAAGAACCCGACGGCGTGCGCTACGGCGTGCGCTATGACGAGATGGCGATGTTTATTCTGGCGGGGCTGTGATGGCATTCGATTTCCCCGCCAATCCAACGAACGGTCAGACCGTCACACTGGGGACGTCGGTCTTCCAATGGAACGGCTCGGCGTGGAACATGCAGTCGGGCAACATCGGCCCGCAGGGACCGCCAGGGCCGGAAGGGCCGCAGGGACCTCCGGGCACGGCCGGGCCGACGGGCGGCGTCACCATCGAGATCAGCGACACGGCGCCGCCGACGCCGGCCGAAAAGTCGATGTGGTGGCAGTCGAACACCGGGGCGCTATGGGTGCGCTTCAACGATGGCAACTCGGTGCAATGGGTGCAGGTCAACTCTAACCTGATCCTGCCGCCGCAGGACGGCAACGAGTACGTCATGCGCAACGGCCTCTGGCGGCTGAAGAGCCAGACGCTCAATCTCGACGGCGTGAGCGCCGCTGTCGGTGCGCCGGTCGCCGTGCCGGTCGGCGCGCGGGCGGTGAAGTTCTCGGGCTTGATCGCGCTTAACAATTCGGCGACATCGATCCAGCCGACGCTACGCTGCTCGCTCGACGGAGCGACCTTCCTCGCGGGTGCATCGGACTACGGCTACTCCGGGTCCTACTTCCCAAGCTCCAGCGCGGCTGCGACGAACCTCCCGACGACGGCAGCGGCGTTCGCGCTCCTCGGCATTCAAAACACCACGGCGCTGTTCGGTTGCCGTATCGACGGCTCGATGAACCTCGTCCGGCAGGGTAATTCTTTCCAAGGGCATTCATATGGCTCGTCGCTTCAGGCAGCGGCGCATTACCAGAGCCTCATTCAGTTTTGGAACAATGCCAACTTCGGCGCGGCGCCGAACGCCATCAAAGCTTTGAGCTTCGGCTGTCACAGCGGCACCGGCACGATGTTCGACAGCTATGTCGATCTGGAGTGGGCGTACTGATGTTCGACTTTCCCGCCTCACCCGCTGTCGGCGACGTATCGAACGGCTACGTGTTCAACGGCGTCGGCTGGTCCGGCGGGCCGGCGATCCCGACGCCGACAGAGCAGTTCTTTATCTGCGACGGGATGGCGACCCTCGACGTGCAAGTGCCGGCGTGGGCGAAGGGCTGCGAGATCAACGGCGCCATCTATATCAGCAACACCGCCTATCTCATGGCGCGCGTGTCAATGGACGGCACGACCTTCCTCGCGGGCGCATCGGACTACATCTACAGCGGCGCGCAGCATAACTCGCAGGGCGGCGCGTCGGCTTACATCACGTATGCCGGGGCAGGCACGACGGGCTTCACGCTTTCGGCGACCGGCAACAATGGCGCCTACCCGATCAACGTCAACGCCGAGATGATCCTCGCGCGGGCGTTGTCAACGCAATACATCACGAGCAAGAGCTACGCGAAAAACTACAACTCGACCGCCAGCGCCGGCTATCTGACCTACTGGTCGCAAGACCTTCTCGGCGGTGCGCCGATGGGCTCGGGATTGCAGGTCAAGGCGCTGCGCTTCCTCCTCACGTCGGGCAATTTCGGCCCCGGCTCATGGCTGCGCATCAAGTGGCTCGGCGGCGAGGTTCCGCAGACCAACGGCACTGTGCCCGAAGCGCCCGCCGATGGCTGGCAGTACACGCGCGTCAACGGCGTCTGGCGGCCGACAGAGCGCACGTTCGTTCTCGACGGGCTCTTGCAGCAAGAGTTCATCGTGCCCTCGTTCGCGAAGGGCGTGCAGATCAATGGCTCGGTCTATACCGGCTCGGCGTCAGGACTGCCGGGGCTGCATATCTCCACGGATGGGACGAACTACATCGCCGGGTCGACGCCATACACGGTGATGGCGATGTACCACGACAGCGGCACCTCGCCCTATTACGGCACGCAGGGCGCGGTTGCGGCGCCGTCGATGCAGTTGGGCTTTGGCGGCGACAACCTCAATGTCCCGCAGAGCTTCATCGCCGAGATGGGCTTGGTCACGGCGACGACGATCATCGGGTGCCGCGCGCACGCCACCTCCTATCGCAACACGGCGCCCCTTGGAACGCGGACGGTGCTCTCGTTCAACTACACCAATGTCCCGGCAGGGACGCAGCGGGTGCAGAAGTTCCGGCTCATCAACGGCTCCGTCGTGACACCGACGCTGGCTTTCGCCGCCAACTCTTATTGCACTGTGAAGTGGCTAGGCTGATGCATGACGAACCCTGCCCCTCCCCCACAACAGCCGTACCGGAACGGCAACGGCCGGCTCGGCATGATCAGCGGCATCGCGGAGCTTGTGCGCGGACTGACCGTGCAGAACATGCTGACGCTCGCTATCCTCGTGCTGATCGCGATCCCGTCCTACTTCGCCTACGTCTTCATGACCGATCCGTCCTTTCGGCACGAGTTCATGTCGACGGCGCATGTGATCGACATGGAGGTGCCGTGCCTCGTCATCTCGGGGAACGTCGTCGGCCTCGGGGACAAATGGACGGTCGCTGTCGGCTACGAGAGCCGGGGGCAGATGGAGCACATGATCGCCATCCGCTCGCCGGGGACGTCGCCGAACATCACCGAAGCGCGGACAGCCTGCGAGATCGCGCATACGGAAGCAAATATGTTGAAGGGCGCACTTAGAGAGCGCGACGCAGCGGCAACGAGTGGTAAGTGAACGCTGCCATGTCGGCAGCATAGGAGAGGAGAGCGCAATGGGTCAGTTGTATCTTATTCAGGTCGTCGGCGCCGTCGGCGGCGGTAGCCCCGATCAGGGCCTGCCGGGTGGCGGCTACTATCCCGACCAGGGGCTTCCGGGCGGCGGCTACTATCCGGATCAGGGCTTGCCGGGCTCGCCTCCGGGCATTTGGCCGAACCCGCCGGGCGGCGGGCACCGTCCCGATCAGGGGCTGCCGGGCTCGGGCGGGCGGCCGACGCACCCCATCGCGCCGCAGCCGCCGCAGGTTTGGCCGCGTCCGCCGGGCGGCAGCGCCGGGCAGCTTCCGTCCTATCCGGGGGGCCCTGCCCATCTGCCGGCCTATCCGGGCGGCCCGCAGCCGCTGCCGGCCTATAGCCAGAGCCAGATCGGGTCGCCGCCGGCCTCTGTGGACGACGGCAAGGGCCAGTGGGTCCTGATCGCCCTCGGCGGGCAGTGCATGTGGGCCTGGACGCAGCCGTCGGGCGATGCCGAAGTCGAGCCGCCGGAGGGTGGTGGCGAGCATCCCGATCAGGGGCTGCCGCCGGGCTCGCCGGGCGCTCCCGATCAGGGTCTCCCGCCGGGCGCCTCGACGAAGCCGAACCCGGTCCCGACGCCGATGGGAGCCCCGAAGCCGGGGCAGCCGCCGCAGCGTCGCTGATGCTAACGGCCGGGGCTCCGGCCCCGGCCTCCTTACTCGGGTGCGTTGCGGTGAACCGTGCAGCTATCGAGGACGTCATTCGCAACCTCCGCCAGTGGGCTGATGCCTATCCGGAGGAGATGTTTCGGCCGCCGACGGCGAGCGAGATCGCGTCGGCAACCAAGGCTTTTCCCGGCCTTGTCGACAAGGTCTCTGCCGCGATGGGAAGGCATGTTCGGCAGCGGATGCGCGAGTACGCCGATACTCTGGAGAAAGCACTCGGAGAAGAGGATGTATTATGATCACGGCACTCATCACGTTGCTGATCATCGGGCTCGCTATAGCCCTCTTCTATTGGCTATGCGACGTGATCCCTATCCCTCAGCCCCTCAATCGATGGGTCAAGATTGCCATCATCTGCGTTGGAGTGATCGCGCTGATCGTTGTGCTGGCGAAATTCGGAGGCATCGCGCTCGGGTGAAGGACGACAAAGACCTCGAATGGGTCGGCGTCCTGCTCTGCCTCGCGAGCGCGGTGCTGGCGGTTGGCCTGTTCGTGGCCATCGCCCTCTATTGGGTATGAACGAAAGTCGAACGGGACGGTGCGGAATTAGGCTTTTTATTTGGCAAACTGTGGCGGCGGTGCGGCTATGCTAACGGCAGGGCAACGGGGTATCCTCCACACGGGCGCGAACAGTGCGCCTTTAGAGGTACACCCACATGAAACGCATCCTCCTCGCCAGCGCAGCGGTGCTGGCGCTCTCTCTGCCTGCGCTCGCGGGCTCGATTACCTTCGGCGGCCAGGGCTCCTCCTCGGCCTTCAATCAGGGGCAGGTCGCCTCCTTCGCGCTCGGCCTCTCGGCGGCCGGCGGGACGACGACCAACCAGACGACGGCGACCGGGACGGGCGCTGCGGCCGGCGGCGTCGCTGGCGTGCAGATCGGCCCGAACACGGCGACCTTCGGCCTCGGCGCGGCGGCTGGTACGGGGACGTCCTCGTCTTCGTCCGGTTCGTCCGTGACCTCGGGCTCCGCCCTGATCGGAGTGTCGGGCGCGGCAGCCTCGGGTTCGACCGGGGGCACCGCGACCGGCGTGGGTGGCATCACCGCTACTCCCTAATCCTTGTGGGGGCGGGCCAATCCGCCCCCCTTTTCAGCAACGAAAAACAAGGATCGTCTCGAATGAACATCAAGCGGATCGCGATGACCAGTGCGGCGTGCGCGGCGCTGCTCGTCATCCCCCTCTCTGCCTTCGCGCAAACTTCGACACAGACCGGCCTTGTCAAT
>Ga0209593_10000606_pt1 | contig 16466 bp, 11 predicted proteins | sample PPLLaktember2015_3_FD_187260 | JGI IMG/M metagenome (GOLD analysis project Ga0209593, IMG submission 187260) | Freshwater sediment microbial communities from Prairie Pothole Lake near Jamestown, North Dakota, USA - PPLs Lake P7 Core (6) Depth... | ecosystem: Environmental > Aquatic > Freshwater...
GTTCGACAGAGGATGATTGGCCTGCGTTTTGTATCGTGGATCGATGGTTGTTGATTGGTTCCGGTGTGGAACCGCTCAAGGAATCGCTGGCGGTGTATAAAAAGAAAAAAGCCAATATCTCGGACGGATCGATATATCAAAAATTGGAAACCGGTTTCATTAAGAAGGGTTTCTTTCACGTCTTTGTAGACCCTGTCCAATGTTTCAAAGCGTTGGCATCGCATATCGATTTCCTGGCAGAATCGGCGACGGATTATAATGCCGCGGATGTGGAGAAAAAAATTACGCCGGCTACCGATGTATTTGCAGGGATCCCGGCTTTTGGAATTTTTATGGACCTGGAGAACGCAAACCTCAAGGGGCAGGTGACGTTTGTCGATAGTAAAAAATAATAAAACGCTGTCCGCGCGTTTTCTTTTTGCATGCCGGATACATTGTAAATATTGTCAGAACCTTTTTATAAAAAGGTTCCGACACCTCCAAAAATTTTATTTAAACGTTGGATTTTGGGGACGTTGGGCATTATTTCTATTTAGTATTATGTGGATATTCACTGAGTATAACCAGCCCATAACGGACGAACTCCCCATCATTCTTTCAAATAAAAACACTAATCAAAAGTTTTCGAAAGTCCAGCCCATAACGGACCAACTCCCCATCCTTCTTTCAAATAAAAACACTAATCAAAAGTTTTCGGAAAGTCCAGAAAACCCTTTTTCAAAAGGGTTTTTTGGTCAAATACTGGATAAAGACGCGGATGGTTTCCCGGATGAGGCGGAGTTGATTACGGAGGATGACCGGTCCAGTTTTCGCCGGTGGTTTGTGACCATTGCCGAATCTCAATTTTATTCTCTTCACAATCATTGGCCCGATGTGCGGAGGGATTGTACCGGGTTAATTTGTTTTGCGTATAAAGAAGCTTTGAAGAGCCACGATAAAGAGTGGTTAAACCGTTTTAGATACATTACTAATCCGGCGATACCGGACGTCAGGGCGTTTCATTACCCGGATGTGCCGGTGATTAAGACCGATCTTTTCAGGACATTACCCGGTCCTTTTGTAGAGAAGGATTTGGAGAACGGTGTGTTTCAGCCTGTGGCTACGGCGAAAGTATTGATGCAGTACAATTGCCGGTTTATTGGAAAGGAGTTGGATGATTCCGCAGCCGATGGCGACCTGTTGTTTTTTCGTTATGATGTCGATGAGAAGGTCGTATATCATGCTATGATTTTAATTCGGAAGTTGCCGGGAAGCCGCGGCGGCGATAGAGATGATAATGATAATGATGAAGAAGAAGAGCCGGACGGGTTATTGGTTTATCACACCGGGCCGGAGGGTTCTCAAACCGGTGAAGTGCGGAAGCTTCGCATCTCTACGTTGAACCGTCACCCGGACGATATCTGGCATGTGAAACCTGGGAATCCGCATTTCCTTGGATTTTTCAGGTTGAATATCCTGGAATTTAACCTCGTTTCGCTTTCAGTAAATCGCTCATCGCAGGATTCCAGGAACCTCGCCCTCCGTGAGGGCTTTTTTCAAAGAGGTTTCTACTTGAATGGAGGACGCATTAAATGATTAAGAACCGATTGATTTTATTACTCATATGTATCGTATTGGCGGGTGTGGGTGTTGTTCAGCTTAACGCCCAGCAGCCCCGGTTTTATATTTCTACGGACAAGATATTCGGTCCCGGTGAAGAGGCGACGGTAACCATCGAGACGCGCGGGCTGGAATTCATCGACATGCGGGTTTACCGGCTCGATGACCCCGTGCTTTTTTTCCTGGTGCAGTCCGATTCGCATCAGCCGCACGAGGACAATGCGCTGGCCGGTCCCAATGTCGTTACGATTCTTCGCAGTGTGATCGATACGGACCAACCCGAGCTCCGCAGTTTTTTGCGCCGGTTTTTTACGTACCGGTTTCGTGCCGACATGGTGCAGCAGAACAATGACCTCTCCAATGTAGCCGTACCGGGCCAGAAAAAATCCATCAACGCTTCGGTGGAAACGCTGGGAAAATATCCGCTGGTGCGTCATTTCCGTTTTAATCTTGTGACTGATCCGAAACAGGAATTCGATGAAGGGGCCAATGAATGGAAGTATGAAAAGATACCGATATATGAAAACGAACCGGGTGTTTACCTGGTGGAAGGGGTGAACGGTACGCACGCCGGGTACACCCTGGTGGTGATTTCTAAGGTCGCGCTGATTACCAAACAATCCGGTACTAAATTGTTGTGCTACCTGGCGGATAAAATTTCCGCCCAACCCATCATGGATGCCTCGTTGACCGTTATCGACACGCAGACGCGGAAGCAGGTCGCAGCGGGTAAAACCGATAAACAAGGCTTGTTTGCTGCCGATATCAAAAACAAAGCTCACATTACCGTTATTGCCCGCAAAGACAACCAATTGGCCATCATCGATCCCACCTTCTTCCCGGTTTCCATCAACCACCGCAAGGTGTATATTTATACCGACCGTCCCGTTTACCGTCCTTCCCAGGAAGTATTTTTTAAAGGTATCGCCCGGGATGTGCAGGGAGAAACGTATAAAACCTTGATGAACATGCCGGTTAACGTTAAACTCATGGATCCGCTGGGCAATGAAATCAAAAAAATGTCCACAACCCTCAATGATGTCGGTTCTTTTTACGGCAGTTTCACCCTCAGCAGCGAACCCGCCATCGGTACTTACAAAGTCATCGCCGAGATCGACGGCAAACCTCACCAGGGGGAATTCAAAGTTAAAGCCTACAAGAAACCCTTGTTTAAAGTCGATCTTTCTTTGAAAGGTTCCGGTTTGAAGGAGAACAAAGTCCTCGCTTCCGTATCCTGTAAGTACTATTCCGGCATACCGGTAAAAGATGCGAACGTCAGTTATTATGTTTTCCGCACCCGGTTTTACATTCCCTGGTGGATCAATGAAAATTACAGTTGGTATTACAGCGAATCGGAGTACCACCGCACCAACGAAGAACAGGTGGATAACGGAACCGGGAAATTGGATTCCAAGGGAAAATTCACCTTCAGCTTTGAAACCAAAAACGAAGACAAAGATTATACTTACCGGGTGGAAGTCCGGGTCCTGGATAAAACCGATTACACCGCTGTGGGCGAAGCCTCCATTCGAACCTCCAGCGCCCAATACGAAGTGGCCATCCGCACGGACCGGTTGGTTTATCCTTCCAACGGCAATATCGTGGTCTCGTTTTTTACCCACGATATTTACAATAAACCCGTTAAAACCGGCTTCGAATTCAACGCGGTAAAAGTCACTGCGGGGAATGAGAAAGATAATAAAGGAAAAGCGGGTCCCGGTGAAAAAGAGGTATTTAAAAAACACGTTGAAACCGACGCTTCGGGCAAGGCAACGGTGACCTTCAGCGTGAAAGAGAGCGGGTATATCGTACTGAATACGAAAGGGCTCGATTCCTTTAATAATATCATCACCAACAGTACCTCCATTTGGGTCTCCTCCCCGGGTGAAGCCGTAAGTTACGGTGGAGAAGGCATTGAAATCGTCATCGACCGCTGGAGCTACAGGCCCGACGAAACGGCTAAAATCCTCGTTCTCTCCCGCATCCCCAATATTCCCTTCCTGTTCACCATCGAAGGCGGCGAAATCTACAATTATAAAGTCGAACGCTTCAAAGGCAACGCCTGTATGATGGATGTGCCGCTCAAATCCCTCTACTCTCCCAATGTTTACCTCCAGGCTGCGGCTATTTTCGACGATCATTTTTACCTCGGCAAGAAAAACGTCATCATCCCCCCCGTGGATAAACTCCTCAACGTCTCGTTAAAGACCGATAAAGAAGTTTACCGCCCCCGCGATACCGTGACCGTGGATGTGCAAATCACAGATTACAAGGGCCGCGCCGTGCAAGCCGAACTCTCGTTGGGGGTTGTGGATGAAGCCATTTATGCGGTAAGCCCCGAACTGGCGGTGGCCATGCAGAAGTTCTTTTACCCCCGCAAACAAAACGCCGTACGCACTTTTAACTCCCTCACCTTTAATTTCTACGGTTACAGCCAGGAAGTCAAGAGCGATTTAGCACGACTGGAAATGCGAAACGAAAGCGGGTTATCCAGCTTCAAAGATTCCAAGAAATCGACTCGCAGGATATTTAAAGATACCTGTTTCTGGACCCCGGCAGTCATGACCAATAAAGAAGGAAAAGCCACCATTACGTTCCAATTGCCCGACAATATCACCCAGTGGCGTTTAACCGCCCGGTGTATCAATTATTTTACCCAGGTCGGAACCGGCTCGGGTAAATTCATTTCAAGGACCGATTTCTTCATCGTAATGGATCCTCCCTTGAGTTTTACCCGCGGCGATACCGTTGAAATCCCCGTTATTATCCAGAACCGGACCGATAAAACCGTAAGCGGCCAACTTCAATTCGACCTCGACGGCGGCGATATCGTGGGAGATTATGATAAAGCCTTTACCATTAAGCCCCATGATAATGCCGAAATCACCGTGATCACGAAAATTAACGGTAGAAAAGAGATCAAAATAACCGCCGGTGCCAAAGCAGGCAATTTGAAGGATTCTATCGAAGCAGTCGTACCCATTACGCCCTACGGAGTTGAAAATTCCCTTCATTCCGGGACTACACTCAATAGTGGTGTAAAACAAGGAATCCTCAAATTTAACCTGGCCGACGAGGCGATCCGGGATTATCACGACGCATCCCTGTATATTCACACCGGGATTTACCGGGCGCTGCTCGATTCATTGAATTACCTCGCCCAGTACCCCTACGGCTGCGTGGAACAAACCTTGAGTTGTTTCCTCCCGGACCTAGTCCTGGATCACGTTTTGAAAAACCAAAAAATCGAGAATAAACTTTTGAAAGAGGAAGCGAAAAAATTCATCGATGCCGGGATTTCCAGGCTCATCCGGTATCAAGATCCTGGACACAACGGATGGGGCTGGTGGGGTGAAGATACCGGAATCGATCCGTCTATGACCGCTTACGTCATGTATGGACTCACTATCGCTAAAAACCTGGGGTATTACGTCCCGGAAGAATCATACTCCAAAGGCCTGGATGCTTTGGAAAAATCCTTAGAAAAAGTTACTCAAGGCCATGACACTACCCGGACATTGGCTTTGTACGCTCTCGCATTGGCTAAACGCCCCATTCGCTCCATGAACGACGATTTGTATAATAAACGTGCATCTTTACCCACTATCAATTTAGCCGAGCTGGCCCTGACCCTTTGGGAATCCGGGAATAAAACCGGGGCTAAAGCACTGGGCGATCTCATCCTGAAACAAAAAACATCCGGAAAACTAGCCGCTAAAACATATTGGGAAGGAGGGGAAACCGCCGATATGGTATTCCAACTACCGGAGGCAGCCACAGCCATGGCAATCCGGGCCTTGCTGAAAACCCATACCAATGCACCGGAAATCGAAAGCGCAATCAGTTGGCTCCTGGACCGGAGAATCGGAATGGCGTGGGAATCCACCCTCGACACCGCTTTGGTTGTGTCAGCTCTTTCCGACTACCTGGATGCCAGGGGAATGAACCTGGCCGAAAATGAAAAAGACCAGGTCCGCATCCGCGTAAACAAAAAAGAATGGCAAACCGTTCCCACTTCCATCCTCCATTCCGATAACGGCAATAGCTTCATCACCATTAAAAAAGCCGATTTGATCAAAGGCGAAAACACCCTGGAAATCGAACGAGAAACAACGGGCCCACTTTATGCCAACCTCTGGCTTTCGTATTACTCCAGCCGGAAAGATGTTAAAACCGTTTCAGGCCCACTCCTCATCGACCGGCAATATATCCAGGTCACCAAACAACCCGATTCACAGGTACTCATCGCCCAGCCCTTCACGGATCCTTCCAATATCCGGTTCAAACCCGGTGAAGAGTTCCTGGTGAAACTCATGGTCACCAACACCCAACCTTTCGAATACATGATATTGGAAGATTTTATCCCCGCCGGTTTCCAGATCATCGAGGACGCCAGGGGATATAATTTCCGGGATAACTCCATTAACCAAAACCTGGAACACCGTTTCGTTACATATAAAGAAGCCAGGGACAACCGGATGGTGTTTGCTTTCAAAGAACTCCCAAAGAACGGCCGGTTGACCATATATTATTTAATGAGGGCTTCGTTGAAAGGAAATTACGAAGTAAACCCCGCTGTGATCCGGTCCATGTATTTAAATCACCAACGCGCTCTATCCGACCGCCTCAGCATTAAAGTTAAAGACGCCAAAGAGAAGGTAACACAATGAGCACGAAAAATACCAACCTTTTCGCAGTCCATATACACCGCAGCCGAAACCGAAACAGTAAACGCATCTGCAACCGCTTCCCGGTACTGGCTTTCATAATAATATCCATCGCGTTTACCGGGACCTTTTGCACTTGCGAAGCAGCCGGAACAACTCCCGCTAAGGTAGTGGAAATCGTCAAACCCATCAGCGGATGGTCCGGCGATAGGATTTTGGAACTGGAAGCCAAAATCAACGACCCTGGAATCGATTTCGCTTACCTGGTGGAAAACGGTAACGAACGTCGAGTACGGGTCCGAGAAGGCAAAGTCTCCGAAAAACTCGTCCTCTCCCCCGGCAGTAACCATATCATCGTCCAGGTGGAAAAGAACGGAACGATTTACTCCGATTGGGTCAACCTCTTCAGCGATGTTCCCAAAAAAGATATCAAAATCATCCTCACCTGGGACACCGACGGCACGGATGTCGATCTCCATGTGGTTAACCCTTCCGGTGTCGAATGTTATTACGCGAACCGGGAAACCAAAGAAGGGGGTAAACTCGATGTGGATATCGTCGACGGGTACGGACCCGAAGTCTTTACCCAGACCGATGCAGGCCCCGGCGAATACAGGGTTTTCGTTTACTATTACTCCAGCAACGATAAACCCCAAACCGTGGCCACCGTCCAGGTCATCTTGTTCGAGGGCACCGATATGGAGAAAAAATACTACTTCCAAAAAGTACTGGTTAAAACCAATGACTCCAGCGACGTGGGAAACTTCAACGTTCAAAAACTGGAACGTGAGAAAAATTAAGAGTTTTCTTACTTTATCCATAATCGTTGTCGTTATCTTTGTCGCTATCCTGCCGGTTTTGGTTTCGTTTGCCGCGGTAATAGGAGTAAATACGCCTGCCGAGGAGAGCGGCACTCCTCCACTGCCGGATGGTGCACTGGTTATGGATGCGGGTACAGGCGAAGTTTTATACCTTCATAATCCCTCGATCGTCGTTGAAAAGAGTTTTTCTCCCGGTTCCACCCTCAAAGTATTCTCCGCTTTGTATGCACTGAAAGAAGACATTACCCGGTCCTCCACTGTCGTTCAATGCAAAGGTTCGGTCACCATCGACGATAAAAAGATCGATTGCTGGTTTCGCCCCGGTCATGGTTCCGTGGATTTATACAAAGCCCTCGCTTATTCCTGCAATATCTATTTTTACGAAGCTGCCCGCCGTTTCGATTTCCCCGCTTTCTTCCAGTTTCTTCGCTCCTTTGGTTTCGGTCGTAAAACCCGGATCAACCTTCCCAATGAAAACACCGGCTCGATCCCCCTCGCTTCGGAAATGCCTCGCGTGGAAAAGATAGAAGCAGCCGCAGGGAATACCGATGCCATCAAAATCACGCCCCTTCAATTGGCTGTCGCTTTCAGCGCCGTCGTCAACGGCGGAAGTATCGTGAAACCCTTCATAAAAACAGGAATACAAAACGAAAGAGAAAGAGAAATAGAAGTAGAAAAAGAAAAAGTCGACGGAATAGCCGACCATTTGCCGTTACTGCACGATGCGTTAACCCAGGGTTCGACGTTTGGAACCAGTGAAGGGTATCATTCCCTCACCGGTGGTTTTGCCAAGACCGGTACTGCCCCTTTTAATAACGGTTTGCGCACCCATGCGTGGTTTGTCGGTACGGTTCCCCTCCCTCACCGAACCCTCGTCGTCGTGGTGTTTATGATGGATGGAACCGGGAACAAAGACGCTTTACCCATCGGGCTTCGTTTGGCGGTGGAATGGAAAAACCGCCTCACCGATTCCACACCCGTCACCGTTTCCCTCTTTTCACTTCTAAAACCTCGACAATTAACCATCGACGCGCCCTCTATCTCCATCGTATTAAAGAAAGATCCTTCCGATCCTTCGAGTGTTTCGGGTATCGGCTCGGATTCTGTGTCCAATGTGTCGTCTGTGTCCAATGTGAATTCTTCAACCTCTGTGTCCAATGTGAATTCTCCAACCTCCGTGTCCTCTGTGTCCTCTGTGGCAAAAAAAAACCAAACCACGCAGGGGAGCCCTGTGGCTAAAAGTAATTTTTACCCAGATTCCACAGGAAATGGCAGTGAAATCGAAAAAAAAGGCCGCAGTGTGGAGCTCGCTTTATTACCCAATGGAAATATCCGCGTTCTGCTTGACGGCAAAGAGACCGGCACGTGGGGGCAAATCGATATTCGCAGTATCGATCCTGTCGGTTTGGTGCGAGTTAAGCAGGAGAAGTTGGAAGACAGGTATTATCCTGGAACGCTTTTTGTTTCGATTGCCGGGACCGATGATTGTTTGGAGGTGATTAACTCCATTTCGTTAAGAGAGTACCTCATGGGGGTGATCGGCAATGAGATGGGTCCTTTCGAGGAAGCTATGAAAGCCCAGGCTGTTGCGAGTCGGACATATGCGCTTAAAAATCTTCGGAGGCATGGGAATTATGATTTCTGCGATACCACGCATTGCCAGCATTACACCGGTTTGCCGCTGCCCAAAGATTCCAATATTTTGTCAGAACCCTTTTGTAAAAGGGTTCCGACACCTCCCAAAACTTTTATTAATAATAACAATCGGTTAGGAGGGATTGAACTATCGACAAGTCCAGGGAAACCTGGCGTCGGAGTTTCGATTGAAAAAATCGAGAAAGCCGTTGAAGAGACCGGTGGGCTTGTGTTGATGTACATGTTCCCGCCTCCAACCAATAATCTTAATAAAATCAATAACCAAAAGCTTTTAGGAGTCCAGGACCCTTTTCACGAAAAGGGTCCTGGTCGTCGAAGACAATCTTTGAGTACATTATGCGAAATCTATTATCATTCTACGTGTGGTGGTTTTACCAATGATTATGATGGTGTGTGGGAGGATCGGTCCGTGCCGTATTTAAAGAGTGTGGATGATGCCGGGAGGTGTGCGCGTTCGCCGCATTACCGGTGGAGTTTTGAAATCGAAACCCGTTCATTAATGGAAATCGTCGGTGAGTTGGTGCAAGAGGTGCCGGTGGACATTGAAATCCGTGAGATTTCGACAGGTGGGTGGGTGAAGTTAATTGCTGCAATCATGGCGGATGGTCGGGAGGTTTTGATGAATGGTGAGGAGTTTCATATATTAATGGGTCGCCGGTTGGGTTGGAACAAGGTTAAGAGTGCTAATTTCGTGGTTCGGAAAGGTTCCCGCAATATTGTATTTTTTGGGAGGGGATTGGGTCATGGGGTTGGGATGTGTCAATGGGGAGCGAGGGGGATGGCAGAGAAAGGGGTGGGTTATCGTGAGATTCTTTCGACTTATTTCCCCGGGGTGATTTTTGATTATTACACCAGTCACTATTAATTCCTGTGAAAAATTATGTTTGCATTTTTTCTGAAATAGTATATAATATTTTTATAGCAATGTAAAAATCTACTGAAAGAGGAGGCAGTTAATGGCATTAGTGAATCCAGACAGGGTGGCAAAAGTTATCCGGGATGGTCTGGCACAAAATGGTTTGATCACTCCCGATTATTTAAGAAGTTCCTTTTCTCATGTATCTCTGCCCAGCTCTGAATATGAAATCATCTCTAATAAAATAAATAATTCCTTTTCGGGTAGACACAATATTACCCATCCCGTTAAAATGAGCTTCCCAGATACTGAGGTTATAAACGAATTAATTGAAAAAATATCGAAAGCCCCTGCAATTACCCCTCCTTTCAAACCAACCCAAAAAATACAAAAGGTCCAGGTCATTATGAGAATGGGTTATAATATGGGGATTCAGAGGAATCTTCGAAATAAAGCTATAAGCATAGATGAACGTTGAGAACGTTAAAATCTTTATTGCATCTTCGTCTGAACTCGAAGAGGAAAGAAAAAGAATACACGAAATCTTCGACAGACTTAATAAATCCCATAAACATCTCAATATTGAACCTGTAAAATGGGAAACAGACCTGGAAAAAGGGAGTTCAAAAAAGAAAACCTTCCAGGAAGATATCGATGTGGACCTGGAATCCTGCCAGGTAGTTTTAGTACTGCTTCATTCCAAACTGGGCCGTTTTACTCATAATGAATATAAACTGGCATTAGAAAAAGGGAAAAAAATCTACATATATTTTAAACCTTTTACTGCGAAAACTTCTAATGAAGGCACTACTTATCAAGCTGTCCTGGCATTTATAGATGAATTGAAAAAAGAAGGCCGAACTAGCTTGCAGGATTACGATAACATCGACAAGTTCAATTCAATAGTATACGAGGATTTAAATGATTATTTTTTCAAACAATATCCTAAGAATAATGAAGACAGTGTCTTAGAAAAAAAATCCACAGAGTACGACCATTACCTTGCAGACCTGGAAAGAAGCATTGTGAACAAAAAAGTTTCTACCTCTCAACCCATATTCGATAAAGCACTTCCAGACCTGGAAGAAAAGCAACTGGTCGATTTTTTCTTATTGGAAAGAGTACTTGAAGCCTTCGAAGACGCCCAATATACCGGAATTGAAGAAAAATTAACTCGCCTTCATTTGATTGGACTCAATCACTATTTAATAAAAGGAACATTTTTATGCCTGGGTAAAAGTATCCATATCCCTTATGTTTGTGTCGATGCAACCCATTGCAAGTTTTTTGTATACGATGATGTAAAAGGCCTTAGGCCGGAAATCAACCAATGGGTGGATGGGAATTTGATTCAACAGTATCATGCAGTAATCCGCCATTTGAAAAGAAACCTATACCTCATCCGTGATATCTTCTCCGATAAACCCGAAGATTATGACATACCGGAAATCGTTTTCCGAGAATTACTGGCCAATGCAATTATTCACCGCGAATATAGTAAAGAAAAGGACATTGCGTCCTTTATCCAGGTCGAATTGTACCCCGATAGGCTGGAAATAAAAAATCCCGGCAATTTCGATGATGCCATCGATATAAAGGCACTCGACAAGATAGAGAAATCATATATAAAAAACCTTGAAATCTCATTGATCTTCTTCCTGTATAAGTTTGTCGAAAGCGCAGGAAAAGGAATAAAAAGAATCCAGGAAATATTAAACGAAAACCGGATGAAACCCGCAGAATTTTCCCAGGACAAAAGAGGAAACTATGTTAAGGTAACCGTATATAGAAAAAAACCCTCTTCCGGTTTAACCGTCCCAGTTCAGTCATTATTAGCCGATAAAAAAAATGTAACTACTTTATTGAGCCCTCTTCCTGCACGGGTTGTCGAACTAATCGGCCGTACAGAAGAACTTCAATCTATCGCGGAATCTTTGACTCATTACAGGAGAATCCTATTAGTGAATGGCCTTGCTGGGATCGGTAAAACCGAAGTTTGCAAACGTTTCTTTTTCGAACATTACCAGGAATACCGTTATGCAGCCTGGATAGATTGGGTAGGAAGTATAAGTGATTCTTTGGTTTATACGCTGAGTTCGGATAATTCAATAATGATGGGTATTGCCCCCCAGGATACCCTTGACATCCGCTTTAACAAAATCCTAAAATTCCTGTACGGGTTAACCGATTCTTTTTTAATGGTCTTGGACAACATAGAGTACTCAGATAATGATGAACTAGAAAAAATCTTAGCCCTACCTCCAAATATTAAAATCCTTGCCAACTCACGGGGTTCAATTGAAGGCGCCGAAAATATCTTTTTGAATTTTTTATCCCTGGATTCATGCAAGGAAATTTTTTATCGATTTGCAGGGGGTAAGAACGAAGAAGAATATGTTGAAAAAATAATCGAGCTGTGCGGAAGACACACCCTGACAATCGAACTTCTTGCTAAAACAGCTCACAGCGCGGCACTCACTCCCAAAAAACTCTTTGAGCTGCTGAGTCAAAAAGGGTTCAACCTCAACAAAAATATCCATGAAAGAATCAATACTTTCTGGCATAGTGAAAAAGAAAAACGACGATTCTTCGACCACCTGATAAAAATTTTCGATTTATCCAATGTATCGGATAAAGAGTATTTCATATTGGCAAACTTATCAGTATTACCTTCCATCTACATCGATATCGAAAACATTTGCGAATGGATGGAACTTACTACGAAAGATTCGATTAATGAATTAGTGGATAAAGGATGGCTTCAGCGGCATGAAAATAGAATTTTTATTCACCCGGTACTCCAGGAAGTCATTCGATTCAAAGCAAAACCAAGTGCTGAAATATGCAAAAGCCTTATAGTATCGATTTCCAATTTACTATATTTGGAGCCAGGAGAAAATCCGATTTTAAAGAAAGATTTTTTAAAATTTGGAGAGACTATTTTAGAAAATATCGATGAAACAGATACGTCTATTGCCATACTCTCCAACAATTTATCCTCTCGTTATATGGACCTGGGCCAATCGGAACGGGCGCTGGAATTTCTTTTAAGAGCTAATAAAATCTATGAAGCAGTATTGGACAGACACCATCCCAATTTAGCGACTTCCTACAACAATCTATCGCAAATTTACCAATATCTGGGTCAAATAAACCGTGCACTGGAATTCCAATTGAAAGCATTGGAAATTCGGGAAGCGTTATTAGATAAGCATCATCCCGATTTAGCCACATCTTACAATAATTTATCTCTCATATACCAGGATATGGGAGAATTGGGCCGGGCTCTGGAATTTCAATTGAAAGCTACTGAAATCTTTGAAGCAGTTTTGGATAAACATCATCCCAATTTAGCGACCTCATACAATAATTTATCTACCATATATTTTTCTTTAGGCCAACTGGACCGAGCTTTGGAATATCAATTGAAATCAATGGAAATGGGGGAAGCAGTATTAGATAGCAATCATCCATCCTTAGCTACATCTTACAATAATTTATCAGCAATCTTCTTGGAGATGAAGGACTATACTTCAGCATTTCAATATGCCCAAAAAGCAATCGCTATTATGGAGAAAACCTTTCCCAACGGTCATCCCAAATTGAATCTCACGAAACAAAACCTGGAAAGCATAGAAAAGGCCCAAGAAAAATAAAATCCAAAAATTGTTGCATCCGAAAACTAATTTAACACCACCTTCTCTTCACTCTAAGAAGTACGCAAGAAGTTTGGGAATGGAACTCGCGTCCTTAGTGAAGAAATGCTTTTGTATTGAAAAAATTCTGAAATAATGATATAGTACTATTATGGACAAAAAACAAAAAAAGAGATTCGAATTCTGGAAGAATTCGTCAAACGATGAAATCAATACTGCTGCTGTTTTATTGAAAAATAAAAAGCTTCGTCAATCTCTTTTTTTTGTTCATCTCGCATTGGAAAAAGCGTTAAAAGCACTTTTCATTAAAGAAAATGGAGGACATCCTCCTATTACCCATAATCTTAAATATCTTGCAGAAAAAATAAACCTGGAACTTCCCGACAGCATCGAAAATTTCCTTTTAGAAGCAACTGCATTCAATATTGAGTCAAGATATCCGGATGAAGAAACTCCCTCCCTGGATTACAAATATGTTAAAAGTAAGTATAATGAAGGCCTGGAGATTTTAAAATGGTTACAGAAGAAATCGGAAGAATAATTCTCGAATTCGGCAGGATGCTTAAAGAAAATAATATTTTTTATGATTCGCTGGTACTTTTCGGTTCATATGCAAAAGGGAACTTCCGAGAAGACAGCGACCTTGATATTGCAGTTATTTCATCTGATTTTGGAAAAAACAGGCTTTTAGAAAGAATTAACTTGATGAAGATTTCATCGAAAATCGATTCCAGGATCGAACCTCACCCTATTTCTTTGAAAGATTGGCATGAAGGATGGAAAGAAATCGTATTTGAAATAAATAAGACGGGCATAAAAATCCCGGCTTAATTTTTATAACAGCGCATTGTTGGACAACCCGGTTTTAGTTTCTTTCCGCTTTTTCATCGATATGCTCATTACTTCAATGATAGTATTATCAACATGTTTTGTCAATAGGTTCGCCCGACCAAAATCCACCGCCTAATTTGTCTTCGACGACCAGGAAACCCTTTCGTGAAAGAGTTTCCTGGACCTTCCCAAAGCTTTTGATTATAATAATAAAAAAGGGGACAGTCAAAAAAAACCACTGCGTGTGGAAGGGATAAAAAAGGGGACAGTCAAGAATGTCTTTCATTGTTTTCGGGTAATGCAGCGGCTGACAATTAAGGAAGCCGCCGGATGCTGCACAGCGCCATAATGAATCCCCGCCGTGCGGGGTTTCTTGACGGTTTCTTGACTGTCCCCTTTTTTTCATGCGGTCATCGACATTATCTTTATTTTCTTCCAGGCCCTCGAACTTACCCTAAAGAAAGTTCTTTGGCCCACCACAACACCCGCGATGGTTTCTTACAAGAAAGATAGGTTTGAAAAAAAATCTATCTTGTATTATAATAAGCACTTCACCTTCATTTAACATCTACCCCGTAAGGATAAGAAAAATGACAAAATCAACGATCACCGATAAATCGGAAACAAGCATTACTTTAAGAAAGTCCAAAAGATTCCCCCTGCTTAAACAACGGCCAGGTTTATTTATATGGCTGATAGTGGCGATATTGGTAGTATTCGTGGGTTATACGAATGGAGCGAATAAGCATCGGCTTTTAATACTCAACGATGGGGTAGAAGCCATCGACTTTTTAAGCCACCTGGAGCAAGAAGTGGTCATTGAATTGAACAAAGCACGCACGGACCCAGCCGGGTATGCGGTAGTCCTGGAAGAGTTCAAAAAATATTACTTAGGCAGGTATATCCATATTGGAACGAATACACCCATCGAAACTAAAGAAGGCGTCGCTGCTGTGAATGAAGCGATTGCCTTTTTGAAATCCACTACCCCGGTACCTTTATTGAAGGTTTCCCGTGGGATTTCCCGTGCGGCTCAAGCACATACGAAAGATCAAGGTCCCAAAGGCTTAATGAACCATGAGGGCAGCGATAACAGCACCCCCGGGGAACGGATGAACCGCTTTGGCACCTGGGAAAATACCTGTGGAGAAAATATCGATTACGGCAACCACACCGCCCAGGAGATCGTGATACAGTTGATTATCGACGATGGTGTCAAAGACCGGGGGCATCGAAAAAATATTTTTAACCCTAATTATCGAGTAGTCGGTTTGGACATCGGCCCCCACTACAGCTTTGCTACGATGTGTGTGATCGACTTTGCCGGCGCCTATATTGAAAATGAAGATGACTAACCCGCATTTCTTTACCTTTCATTATTGTATAATACATCAAATATGCTGTTAAGACAAATTTTTGTCTTCTTTTCTCTTGATTTCCGGTTGGCGGTATAGTAAAACTAATAACAGCTCCTCTCTGTGTTTCCTTGTGGGCCAGTAAGGGCCAGGCATGCCTGGCCCTACCCGATGCTTTTATATAGGAGAAAAATATGACAGATATGGAAAGTAAACACCTCACTGAAATCAAAGTCGACGAACTGGTTTTGCACTTAAGGACCCCTCGAACCAAAACTTTCACTTTCGATGAAAAAAACGGGGTTTAACGTGCCTTCGGCACGGGGAAAAGACGAACCGCTGATTACACTGATTTAAAAAGATTAACGGATACTATTTAAATGAACGATCAACTGCCTCTTGGCTATTTTCCACAGGTTCGTCCGATCGGCCAGGTAGCTCTTGATCGTGTTCAAATTCAAGTGCGACCAGTCTTCGCCCTTGAACTCCTTGTCTTTCAGGCCCGCTCCGCTTTCGTCGAATTTGTCGATGTCGTCGATATAAATAACGCACTCGCTCTTCACGAAACCGTGGATCAGCCGGATCTCTTCGAATAATGGAACCTGGTTTTCCGCGGTCGGTCGGTCGCCTGCGTAGCCGGTATCGACCTTGTACCCCTTCCACTGGCTGGCCTTCCAGTCCGTTGAACGGTCACCGCTGAAATGGGCGTCCAGGTAGAACAGGCAGGGACCCTGGAGTTTTTGAACCAGGTCTTTCAGGACGGTCTGCGAATCTCCGAGCAGGACCTTGATCCCGGGATGTTTTTTTAATCGAGTCACGGCTTTCTCGAACAAATCCCGGTTGATTTCGATGGTGTAAACCTCGGGAAAATGCCGGTTCAACTTCAGGGCGGAATCGCCGAACAGTGTCCCGGTCTCGACGGCGACCCGGTAATCCCGGCAATTCACATATTTAGTAACATTTCTCATATGAAATTTCATAGAAGAGCAATTATTTATACAACTTTTCCAGGTTCTTGTTTTTCT
>Ga0209593_10000607_pt1 | contig 16464 bp, 10 predicted proteins | sample PPLLaktember2015_3_FD_187260 | JGI IMG/M metagenome (GOLD analysis project Ga0209593, IMG submission 187260) | Freshwater sediment microbial communities from Prairie Pothole Lake near Jamestown, North Dakota, USA - PPLs Lake P7 Core (6) Depth... | ecosystem: Environmental > Aquatic > Freshwater...
CGCAAGTGTATGCTCAAGACATCATAATGCAGAAGCTGCAACATGCTTTTGACCATTGCTTCACAGCGAAATGGTGGCCCCAATTCATTCGACGCGAGGTAAGGACATTGGACGGAGCCACAGGGAAACCTTTGGTTCCGTTCAGTCTGATTAAAGAGTGGAAGGATGTAAGTGATGTGTTCAGAAAGAACAGTCAACACCCAATCCCCACCATGCCCCTCAGTTACAACTTGTTGGACCTACCTGATGGAACACCGGCAAGATTTGTTGAACCTGCGGGGGACGCAACGCTATTCACGATCTATCCTCTCAACGCCACCGACGAGATAGTTGTAGTTGGCAGAGAGCGCCCACTAGAAGAGTTCAAACTCACTGATGTTGTGCCCTTCGATTACATGGCACTGTGTTACTTTGCCGCCTGGGATTACCTAGTTGATGATGCAAGTAACGCAGGTGCTGCTTCTAAGATGCAAGGGCTGTTCGACAGCAGGATGAAAGCTCTAGAAGATGCAGAGTTTGACAACGTAGTGCTATTGAACCCTCGTTCTGAACAAATCCCATCACAGTGGCATTAGCATGAGACTAGAACAGATCATACCTAAGAACTTCAAGATCAGCCAGAACCTGCAACAGACTACGTTGCGGGAGTTTAGTGGTGGGTGGAATGTTCTAGACGATGATATGAACCTAGGACATCAGTTTGCTAAGATTGCATACAACGTAGCAGCAGACAACGATGGGAGTGTAGCAGTACGACAAGGGTATCGGTTGTTTGCTAAGTGCAGACCTCTTCTGTCGTCAGATGCGTACGCAGTAGACGCTTACTACTTCAATGGTGCCCTCGTAGTGGTATTCAGCAATGGTGAGATCTGTAGAGTACTTGGAAATGGATCAGTGGGTCTTATCTGGGATGCCGCAACCGCTGCCACACTCCCTGGAGCACCGACAGGGTGGACCGCTCCCGTGGACTTCGTTTCCTTTGCTGAGTTCAACGATCATCTTATCATCTGCAATGGACAAGACAAGCCCCTTGATATTAATAACCAGTTTTATGTTGAGTATCTACAAGACGCGGCGACAACTACTAACCTCAACGTCCCAATTTGCAAGTACGTGACTGCTATCTCCCGTTACTTGGTTATGGCCGGAGATCCTTTAGAACCTGATAGAATACATATAAGCGCGAAAGATGCACATGGCACGTGGTACGGTGATCCTGAGCCGAATGATGGTACTCGCCTCGATGTTGGCTCTATCCTACCTGGCGCTACAACTATACGTGGACTCCTTGGCTTCAGAGGTAAGCTTATAGTGATGTTCGCAGAGGGACTATTGTTTGGGTTCCTTGGTGAGTATGATGAGAACGGTAATCATACACCCAACTTTGAGGATGGAGTATCAGGTTATGGTAGTATTAGCCACAGGAGCGGCGTTGCTTACGGTGATGATGGTTTATTCATGGATCTTGAAGGAGTACCGAGCATCAAGCGTACTGCTCTATCAACTAGCTTCAAGCCAGAGAGGCTGTCGTACCTCGTTGACCCTGAGATTAAGAAGGCACTAAAGCCACTCTCATTTGAGGCAATGGAGAACCATGTCTTTAGTGTCTACAACCGATCCGCTGGTCAATTCATGCTCTTCGTTCCTAACGCAGAGACAGTTGCCGATACCACCGAAACTCGTGCATTCGTCTACAACTACAGACCCGCACTTCGGCAAGAGTGTTGGTCGTTGTTTGGTAACTGGAATTTCACTTGCGGAGTTCGATCCCTTACAGGCAGAGTGTTTTTCGGTGACAAGAACGCCGACATTTGGGTACTAGGTAGCGACGATGATCCAATTTACACCGATAACGGTGCTCCGATCCCATTTGATTGGGAATTGCCTTGGTTGGACTTCGGACAGCGAACAAAGAGCAAAACATCGAAGCACATATCGTTTGATACGCGGGGTCTGTCAGAGTTCGACGCCCGAATGTACGTTGATAACTTTTATACGAATAAGGGTGTAGACAGCCCTGCACTGACTACTGAGTTTAGTGGCGGTGGACAGGGACACTTCGGTGAAGGACCACAACCTTACGGCGGTGGACGGAACACTGCTCGTAAGTGGCACTATGTATGGCCTTGCAAGTTCCAGATAGCGAAACTTAGGTTCAGTGGATTGAGCGACGCAGGATTAAGCTTTGTGTCGATCTCCCTGCACTATCTCCTTGGGGGGATCAACAGATGAGCATTTATGGCTACACCTACAGTGGGTTCAAGTTGATCGACTTCAACTCGGACAACTGGCATGACGACGAGTGGTACAACTGGACGCTATTGGATAGCATGTTCCAGGCATCATTCGGTGATGTGCCTCTACCTGTTGTCGGTGGCACTGCTAACGCTATCACGCTTGACTTTACACCTGACAGGCCATTGATTAATGGTCTGACTGTTGTGTTTGTTCCAACACTGTCTCCAACTGGTGCAGTGACACTCAACGTGGATGGACAAGGACCAAAACCACTAGTCATTCTAGGTAATCCTGTTGTAGCAGGGGACTTCCTTGCTGGTGAACCTGTTAAGGCGATCTATAATGGCACTGTGTTCAACACTGTCGCACCGCTTAAGAAGTTCTCCCAGATCAACATCATTGCAGGACCGAGTGGTGCTACCGCTCTCCCCGCTGGCAATGATTTGGTTATCTCACACTCCGACGACGCTGGCATCAACATACTTACGCCCGCAAACAAGATCGGAGTATTGGCCTTCGGTGATCCCGGTAATGCCGCAGCGGGGTATGTTCGGTACAATCACACCTCGGACATACTATCGTTCGGGCGTAACGGCGTTGATGCTCTAACCTTTGATAGCATAGGCATGTATCTACCTACTGGTAGGTTCGGTATCAATGTCACTGGTGCTAATGACTTCGTGATCCTAGAGAGTGCACCCAATGTGATGCGCTTAGGATCAAGTGGTGCATCCAATGGTATCAGCATTGATCTTACAAGTGGATTGGTTACTACGTCAGGTGGCCTCACTGTTAATGGTCCCCTCACTGCAACTTCAATTAGTGGAGCTGTCAATGTTGGTGCTGCTACAGGAGTGCTTCCGCTTGCTAATGGCGGTACTGGTGCCGCCGCTGCTCCTGCTGCTCGTACTAACCTAGGATTAGGTGCGTTAGCAACAAAGAGCAATGTCAATGACGCTGATTGGAGTGGTACAGATCTATCTGTAGCCAACGGAGGCACTGGTGCTAGTGATGCACCTACTGCACGTGCAAACTTGGGTCTAGTGATTGGTACGAATGTCCAGGCACAAGATGCTGATCTAGCTGCTATCGCTTTGTTAACAACTACAGCCTTCGGAAGAGGGTTGCTAGAGGTAGCGAACATCGCTGGTGCGCTAGACTACATAGATGCAGTGGGAATTATCTCTGCTACATTCAGCAGCAACTCATTCAACGTTAAGTTTAACCTCCCCGGTGGTATCACAATGATGGTGCAGGGGGGTGTAGGAACACTAGCTGGCAACACCACTGCTACTCTTTCATTCCCTGTTCCATACTCGATAGCACCTGTCTGTGTAGTTAGTGGTGGTGCTGGTAACACTTCTGATACTGGTGAAGTGCACTCGTACTCTGCTGCTTCAACATCAGGTATCTCTATCGTCAATTCCACTACACCCTCCGGTACATACAACTGGATAGCGATTGGAAGAGCATAATGGCTAGCTATTACGATGGTGTACAGCACTACCTAGAACAAGGGTTGTTCAATCCCCCTGTGAACCCTACACCTGCGCCAACAGCCGCTGCACCACCATTACCTCCCGCAGTGGAGCCTATTGATCCTGCTAAGTTAGCACTAGCTAAACAAGCAGCGTTGCAGCGTGCTGAGTTGAACATTCGTGCACAGGGTCTTGATCCTTCGTTGTACATGCAAGCCATTGCTGCACAGTACGACCAAATGACAAGTCAAGCGTCACTCGCTAAAGATCCTTACTCGATCTACAGTGACGACATCGCAACAAATGTTGTGAAAGCTGAGAACGCTACCAAGCAGAACGCCTTTATGGCTGACTTCGAGAAGCAGTTTGGTGTTGGTGCAGATCAAGCTGCGCTACCTAGCACTATCTTGGATGATGCTATCAACAACATCCTTGGTGAACAAAAGACAGAAGCACAGCTACAGCTAGATCGTGGTAAAGCTAGGGGCATATACAATGATGTGGGATACAACGCCGGAGAGCAAGCCATTGGAACAGCAGAAGGTGCAGCGAGATCCGAACTTGGTGCCCTTGGTAGCGGTTATGTGGATCAGTGGCGCGGTGGACTTAATGCGATTGACGACCGCGCTTTCAATGCTTACCAGTCATTTCCTACTGGCAGCAGTGCCTTCTCCCTGGACCCGTACATCACGGAGCGAAATGACTACCTTACCCGTACGAAGGCAAACGCGGAGGGAACATTACGCGGTGGGTTAGGTGGACGCAACTTCTTTGACTTTGGTAAGATCGGTGGCAAGGTTGGTACTGCTCAGGGAGCACTCAATCTCCGTGACACTGATGTAGCTACTGCACTTAACGAACGTAGACGACAGAACTCACTAAGCAGAGGGCTTGGCTCTCAAGGAGCTTTCTAATGGCACTGTTAGCTGACCTTGGTGCATTGTGGGCTGGTCACAAGGGTGACAAGAAGGCCAACAAGTATGCCAAGAAGGAATACAAAGCACAGCAAGAGCTAACTAAGAAGCAGGGAGGGATCTCTGACTATCTCCAGGAGCTTGCTAAACAGGCTGTTGGTACTAACTCGGACATCTACGATCCTAGTGGTGGTTACACTCGTTACAATCCTGTTACGGGACGGTACGAGTACGCACTTGGCGGTGGGCAGCAAGATGTCCAAGACGCTTCTTATCAAGAAGAGCTTGCTCGTAACACTCTAGATCAACAGATACGTCGTCAAGGTCTTACTGACTTCGAGCGTATGCGTCAAGAGAGTAGCAACCGCAGAGATCGGTCACTGCTTGACATTGATGCAGCCCGTCGCGGTATTGGGAGGGTTGACCCCCGCGATGTGGCCGGACAGCTTTTGACCAGTAGGACAGGCCAGATCAATGCAGGATACGACGATGCTGAACGCGCTGCGAGAACGATGCAACTCCGTACTGGTTCTAGTGCAGTTGGTGACGCTCTTAGTAGTCTTGCGCGTGATAGGGTCCGTACACAAGCGAGCATTGGCACACCGGGCCTTGAAGGCATGGAGTTTGCGGAAGGGATGAACCAAGGCCGCGATGAACAGGCTTATGGTATCTACGGACAGTATGGGGATGAAGCACGCAACTGGTATGATGCACAGTTTACTCCATCTAACTACGAACAGTTGGGTAGAGAGAACGTCAACAAGCAACAAGAGTTTGACCTAGCCAAACTCGACCTTGGTATGACTGGTGCATCCAACGCTGGTAGTGTACTTGCCAACGCACAACGTGGACAGACAGGTGCTTACGATGCATTCGTTAAGTCACGCGTTAAGTCTCCGTTGCAGAACCTGCTCACTGGTTACAGTAATGCAGAAGATGCCGCTGCTAAGAAAATGTTTGCCTTCGGATAGGATTTAAGTAATGGCTGAGGAAAGCATCCTACAAAGAACAAGGCGCAAGCGTAGTACAACGCCTATACCTGTGCCTGAAGCTGCACAGTATGGAGTGTTTGCTCCTGGATATGCAGGGTATCTGCAAGCTACTGCTGGTGCTAGTGGTCCTACTGATAGTGCTGCTCTAGCTGCTGGTAACGCTGCTGCACTACGCATGAACGCTGATGCTGAGGCGATGAATTATCAGCGTATGCTTGGTCGTGCTCAGGATCTACAGATTGATGCACAGAAGCGTGACCTTCTCGCTGAAAGAGAGAGCGACATTGGTGAGCGCAATCTTGACTACACCAAGGAAGGCATTGGTGGTATTGAGACACTGGAAACTGATCCTAACACTGGTGAGAGTTACATCGTACGCAACCCTGTACAGCAACAGGTTGGCAATGCTTACAACCTCAACATGAAGCGTGCTGAGACTGTAGACAAGTTTGCTACTGGCTTCAAGACGATGGGTGACACTGGTACTACACTCTCCAAGGAAGCCAAGCAACACATGTTGCGTGATCCTATCACTGGTGAGCTTCCAGAGCTTGTAGAAGGGATGAACGTCGCTGACGAGATCAAAGCTAACACAGAGGACACTCCAGAGGATCGGTTGCTGCGTGATACCACTGTTGCAAAGATCAATGCAGAAAGCAAAGACGGTGCAAAGGTAGAACAGATCTTTAACCCTAATGGTATATCAATGGGGTTGAAGTGGACTGGTCCTATTGAAGCTATTGTAAGAGCACAAGCGGAAGCTCGCGCTGCTGGTATTGATCCTGCAACTGGTAGAGTGGTAAAGCAGCGACCGCCGCCACCTGCAAGCCCTAATGCTGGTGCACAGGGCGGCGGTGCATCAGCTAACGGAGCCGCTGTAGTACGTGGTGATCTTAGTGATTACCGCGATGTAGGTTATGATGCTATCGAGAACAGACTAGAGAGGAAGTACAACCTTCCTGCTGGCTTGATGAAGCGCATCCGTGTGTACGGTGAAGCAACCAACGCTAACCGTGTGTCACCTACAGGTGCACGGACTGTGTATCAGATCTTACCATCTACTCGCCAACTGTTTGGTAACAAGTATCACATTGATGGTTGGTCTAGTCCACAAGCTGCTGCTGAGATAGCTGCACTACACTTGAAAGAGAGCATTGATCGCGGTGAAGATCCAGTAAGAGGCTACTACGGTGGACCCAAGGGTAGTCCGAAGCACAACGCGAAGGACACAGATGCGTATGTGAACAAGGTCAACTCAGGACCAGCTTTTGCGTCTACCAAACCTTCTGCTGATCCTAACAACATCCGTGTTACAAGGCTCAGAGCACTACCATTTGTAGCTGATGTCAGTGTTGCTGACAATGGAATTATCACAGCTACGTTGAAGAATGGTAGAGTGGTGAAGTATCAGAATGGAAGGCGATTGAGTGGCTAGACCATACATGCCTGGCCCTGCTGCACAGGCGTACAAGTTCTACAACTATCTGAACGCTCCTGCTGAGACTTGGAAAACAAGACTGAAGCAGGGTGCTGCGATGGTGCTTGAGAACACTGTTGCTAACTCTGCATCGCCAGATGAAGGTCCGTATCGTCCTGCGTTCATAGATCAGATCCTCGGTCTACCGGGGTTCGTTAAGTCATTCACTGCTAGTGGACAAAAGAACACTGCGAAGGACGAGAACAAGCCATTCAGCGGTGACACTGCTATAGAGCAGCAACTCAACCGCAGTTACAAGGGTATGGGTACTGCTGAGAAGCGTGCTAATGCTATCATGGGTACACACTCACCACAGAACTTCGATGAGCTGTTGTGGAGAAGCCTTCCCTCTATCCTCAGTCCTAAGTCTGCTGTTGGGTTGATCCCCAAAGCAGTGAGAACAGGTAAGACTGCTACTAGACTTGTCAAAGCTGGTGAGAGAGTTGCTAAGGCTACTCCTGGGTTCATCAAGAAGCCTGCTAAAGTTATAGCTGAGGTTGCAACACCCTTCCGACAGACCAAGATGAGCACTGCATTACCACTTAATGCTACTGTGACTGGTCTTATGGACATTATGATGGACAAAGGCACCACTTCTGATGGACAGGAGTATGACGGTGCTATTCCAGATGTCATTCGTGGTTTGACAGGCAGAGACAATGCTCCCATTGGTTCGTCTAAGGCTGAACAAGCTGAGTTAGCACAGCTAGACCAACAGATGTTGGATGATGCTTACGAGAATGGTGAGATCACAGATGAAGAGGTTGATGCGTACATCGCGTCGCCACCTGGAGAGGAAGAGAAAGCTGCTACAGATCACAATGAGTGGATAGAGAAAGCTAAAGATGCAGGGATGCTCGTTACTGCTGCACTAGGTGCTACAGTTGGGTATCACGGGATGCGTAAGCTTGCTAAAGGTCACGTTGCTAGACGACTAGCAGCGATTGATGATCCTCGCAATGTAGGTAAGTTCGACGACCCTGATACGTATGCAGAACATGCACCTATTGATGTAGATGCAGGGCGTCCTGAGCGTTCTGTTGTACCACCGGAGCAGGGTGGAGAGCCTGGGTTTGAGCCACAGTACACAGGTACTAAGTGGGAAGGACGCGAACACGGTCTAGGGGATCGTGCGATCGGTGGCATGTTTGAAAAGACACGCCCGATTACCACTATGGCTGATCGCTTCCTTGGTAGGAACCAAGCTAAGAAGTTTGGCTTCCGATTGGATGCACTTACCAACTCTTCTATTCAAGCTAGGTTCTCGCACTGGTTACGCACTGGTGAAGCTCCAGGTTCTGATATGAGAACACAGAGTTTAAGTGCATGGTCACGTAGCTATGCTACTGAGTTGGATGGTGATGAGCAGAAGAGAGTAAGTGATGCTCTACTCGCAGCTTCGTCGTTGGATGATATACGTCGCACTGGCGATCATGCTTCTCTATTCAAAGACAAGTTTGGGAATGATGTAAACCAGACAGATATGCAAGCACTTGTAGACAGTGTACGACAAGATCCTAAGTTGGGTAAGTACTACACTCAGGTGCAGAAGTTCTATGACGAGAAGCTACAGTATGAGGTACAGCGAGGGCTGATCTCGCAGGCTGACTACGATAAGATGCGTAGGGAAAGGCCCAACTACGTACCACTTAAGAGCAACATGCAAGAGGAAGCTCCGTACTCTCCTTTCACCATGCGGTACTCTGCTAATGAAGATGCGAAGCAAGCTCGTAACATTGATCCTGAGACTGGTGTTAAGGGTAGTGAGGGAGTTGTTAACCCTGTCTCTATGCTGTTTGAGCAGTGGTCTGACACCATTCGCAGAGCAGAGACAAACGAGTTTCGTAGAGACTTCTTAGGACAAATGAGCAGTGCTGGTGCTCGTAAGGCTAACGGTGATCTTGTTGTCAAGAAGCTGCGCGACAATGAGACTGGTAAGAACATCCATGAGGTAAATACACCTAATGGTATAGAGCGTTACGACATCACCGACAGTCAGTTGGCAAAGTCACTGAACCTAAGTCCTCGTGAGACTGTTAAGTACCTTGAAGAAGCACGACAGATGTATCAGAACTTCACCACTGGTGCTGTTGCTACTGGTCGCAATCTGTTCGGTTTGGTTGCTGCTCCAATCATGGACAGTATGGCTGCATCTACTCTTGCAGGTAAGAGCCACAAGGTAGGACTTACCAATCGTATGCTCGCAGGTGGTCACATCGGTGGTATCCGTGCTTCCGGTGACATGATCGTACGTGAAATGGCTACACGTATGCGTATGCACATGATCCGTGAGAACTCTTGGCTCCGTGATATGCTCGACAAGATGCCTAATGGAGCAGAAAGATTTACTACGTTCTTAGAGAACCAGTACAGGAACTCTACGCTTGCTGACATGGATCGCATGGGTATCACTTCCAAAGCAGCTTGGGGTGCTGCTGATCCAACACATGTTATGGAAGGACTAGAAGGACAAGTACCTGAGTTTGCGCGCCAACAGTCACAACGTGTGATCGACGACATCAACGATGCACTAGATGATCCCAATGGTGGCATTGGTGCTATCCGTGGTCGCATGAGCAAGATCCAAAACCGTTGGGTCCAGGCTAAGACAATGCCATTCCTGCGTCAGTTTGGTGGACTGTTGGAAGGTTTCCACAACGGAGCGCGTTACGAAGCAGTACGAGCGAACAAGGGAAGAGTACAAGACCTCGATGAGTTTATCTCCGATATGCGGAGGCTGTCTGCTGATCCTTCTATTCATGGCTCTAGCAAGTTTGTAAACTATGCAGCTTCATCTAACCTCTATGGCCCTATCTCACTAGCTACAATGGCACAGATAGGGAAGAGGTTTAGAGAAGATCCTCTCAACTTCGGTCGCAACGTGATCCAGACAGGTGCAACTGCTGCTGCTATGCACTATGTCTCTCAGTACTACGACCAAGAGGCTAGAGATAAGCACAACAGCAAGACGCCACAACAGAAAGCTAACAAGCTCACTCTGTTTGGTGGTGCTGAGTTGCCTCTAGATCAGATACAACGCCTATTGCTTGGTACAGTGCTGCCAATCACTGACCAAATCAGTGGCATGAATGACGGTAACTGGAATGAAGATTTCATCGGCTCTATGAAGAAGATGATTGAGGGTGAAGGCCCGCAGATGAATGAGGAGGCATGGAAAGATTGGGAAATGCGCTTCAATGAAGCACTCAGAGCCAATATGCCTAGCTCTCTTATGTCTGTTGGTGTTAACCTGAAGCCTGAAGGGGGAATGCCTGGGATTAAGTACACTGGTGATGCTAGTAGCATACCACCACTGCAAGCACTAATGGCTATCGGCGGTATGGACCCCGGCATGAGCACTCTCACTGGTGAGGTTGTTGGTCCAAGGACACAAAGCATCACAGGTCTAGAGCCTGATGCAGATCGTCCAGAGAGTTTGCTTGGTTCACATCAAGAAGTGATTGCACGGACACTGTTCTCTACTGCTGGTGCAGGACTTTTGGAGATTGCAGAGGATGCGTGGAGGTTGCTGAACGACAAAGATCCTAGCAACGATAAGCGTGCTATGCAGATGGTTGTAGATCAGTGGAAGGAAGGTGCACAGAAGGGTGCAGGACCACTCAAACCTTTGTTCGGTGATCGTGCAGAACTGAAGAGTGCTGCTGATACCAACTATGCACTGTTGAAGGACAGAGATAAGGGCATTGAAGCTGCAAACAACTTCCTGTTAAGGGACTTTAAGTCTGGTGACTTCACAGGTGCATCACGCTCCAGCGCAAGACAGAGCCTGGAGCTTGATCCAAGTGCAGCAGAACTGCGTGCAGACTTGCAAGGCACAGAAATGCTGCACATAGGATCTATGGCTAACAGGTTGTACACAGACAACAACAAAGCTAAGGAAGAGATTAGGCACTTCACCAAGCAGATTGAAAGCATCAAGGCTGCAACTGACAAAACTCAGTCAGAGAAGAGTGCTTTAATCAATCCACTTATAGATGAGGTCAAGTACCGTCGCATGAACATGCTGCGTAGTGTGCGGGAGTACGAACAGACAATCTCTAAGGACATTGGTAGGCCATTTACCTTCGAGGACTTCAATCCTGAAGAGTACATGGGACCATTCATCCCCCCGCAGTAGGTGTAATCGCACTCAGGATGTTATCGAGAGCCTTGCTAGAGATCAGTCCCTGCTTGGCTCTCCATATTGTAGTGGGTCTGCCTCTACCCACGTTGACATCCTCAAACTTCTGAACCAACTCTAGCTCGTGCATTACGTCGAGGGCGGTTCTCGCGTGTTCTGCGTCCATAAATCTTTGCACATGCTTGGTGAGTTCACTGTGCTTGATGCCTCCGATCCCCGCCGCAAGCAACTTGTCTCGTATGGCGTCAACTCCCAAGACAATTTTGGAGTTTGCACCCGTGCCTTCAAATATGCTGGCACCATCTTCACGAGTATCTGTAATAACTTTAATCGCAGTGACAATGTGATTAGCTTGTATTTCCCAAGTGCCGTCACTAACAGATAGCAAAGCAGCCACACGGAGGATGTGACTATCCTCCCGGCTTTGGAAAGAAGCTCTATAAGGATCACGTTTCAACTCCCTGTTCTTATACCACGACTTAAACTTCGTCATTGCGCCGATACTAAGCGCAATGGTGGGATAACGCTTGGCCTCTTCTTGCACTCTGGACAAGTGACCATGAAGGGATTGCTTAAGTTCCAGGTTTGGAGCATCGGGCCAAGGAGCCGTTTTCTTAGGTTTCTCTGATACGACGAATACAACCCTAGAGGTGAAACCCCCCTCGATAACATCTGGATTAACGGCCCGCAGTAACCATGAGGGTGTTGATGCAGAAAGGAAGTTAATGTGTACGTCCCGAAGCACTGTGCTACCTCGTAGTAAGGTTCCACCCCCAACCCTGATTGAAGGGCAGTCGTATAGATCAGTGAGCAAGGTGGGCATTGTCTCAACATACTTCTCTTTCCCTAGAAACTTGACCATTTCATCAATAGCAATGCTTGCACGAGCACTACCAAACTCTATTGATTGCAACGCTAGGTCAAACTCCAACTTCTCAGGAGTGATCTTACTCTCTATGAGTTGGTTTCTCTCGTCACACATAGGACGGATGAAGGATACTGCTCTACGGACTGCTGTTGACTTGCGAGTGACTCCCGACTCTGCAACCAAGACACAGTAAAGATTGAGATAAACAGGAGCACTAGGACGATCGACAGCAATGTCTCGTCCCAAGGCGACTGAAATACACCATAACGCTGTCCAGAAGTCATAGGCGTATGGGGTTTCACTGTTTTCCGAAAAGGCAAGATATTGTCCGACAAAGCTATCCTCCCTAGCTAACTTCTTGTAGTTGAGCCTAGACATAAATCCTTTCAACCCGTGCCCGAAGGGTCGCACTCCCTCCAGGCAACGGGCGTTGGTTAGAGCTTCTTGATCTCTGGGTTCGGACCCTTGTTGTCCTTGTTGTCCTTAAGAGGGTTGCCCTTCTTCCCAAGATCCTCTGGCATATCCAAGTCGGTAACAGTACCGGACTCATCACCAGCAGACTTGTTGCGTCCTGTTGCACCACCTTCAGGCGGGGGAGCTTCTTCAGGTGTAGGATCATCAGGTGTAGGATTGTTGTCCTCACCGTTAATTGCACCACCGTCACGGCCATGTTGACCGGGGTTGTTTGCACCGCCACTTGACGATGTAGTGTCACCGAACACATGACCTTCAGTGACATCATGCAAATGCTGATTAGCACCCGCAATACCTTCCGCAGTGCACTGTTGCTCTGCTTCAGGGTCCATCTGTCGAGTTACAACTTCACGTTCTTCAACGCTTGGGCTGTCCACTCGCTTGCTGTCCTTGGACTTTGGGCCTGAGCGATCTTCTTCAACTTTCGTCATGCTGCTACCTTTCTGAGTGTGCTCCAGCGATGTACGCCCATATCATCTGCAACACTTGTTTTGAGGTCGCATGGAATAATCAACTCTCTAGTAACACCGTCCATGCCTTCGATGCTTAGAGGTTCTAATGCGTATTTCTTCAGTATTCTGCGTACGCGAGCACCGTCCCCACTAGCATTAAGGGCAACAAGTGCATCGTGGATGTTGAGACAGATCCTCGCAGTATCAGTAGGCCAGTCAGGGTCATTATGGCACTGGTAGATAATGCGAGCCACCTTGTCGCCAATAGTCGATTGGGGATAGAACGCAATGACTGGTTCGAGTGCGTCGTCTGAGAACTTCTCCTGTAAGATCCATCGTCTGCCATACGCGTTGTAGATCCTCCGCTGTTCCTGGACTTGCTTAACCTGCCATTCCCACCACTTCTGTATCTCAGGGTTAGTCTTGTGGTACTGATGCCATAAATACTCCGCAATCCCGTAGTTGGTTTGCAGGGTAGTAGCCAAACGATCCGGCATCATTCTGTAGTTGAGTGCGTGTCGGCAACGCTTGGCTATGTAACGAGTAGAGAATGGAGCGAATGGACCTTCATCACTTCTGTCGGTGGATGGTACATCCTCATAGGGCACGTTGAACATTATAGAAGCTAGTGCTCTATGACTATCAACGCTTGAGTCCTCAAATTGTTCCATCCATGCAGGGATCACTGCTCTGAAGCCAACTACTCTTGCTTCTGCTTGTTGGAGGTCGAAATAATTAAACTCATATCCTGGGTCTGCAATGAACATGTTATGCGCCCGTTCGGGTTGGTTCTGAAGGTTAGTTCCAGTTCCCCAACCTGTAGACGCTGAGGACAACCGACCGGGGGCACTGACAACACCAGTTTGTTTATACTCGCATCTAACTCGACGATCTTCATCTATCCTCATTTCTGCATAAGTGCTGCTAAACTTCTGCTCTGTAGCTAAGTTGTCAATGTGAAGCAGTAGGTTGCGGCAATCATCAGGAGTACGGGGATGATCGCGCATACGACGACGGTTCTCTTTATCTGTAGCAACTCCCCTACCGACAAGCTTGAGTCGCTTAAAAAATAACTCAGCCATTTGTTTAGGAGAACCAGGATTAGGACGGTACTCAGCGTCGCCAGTACAATCAGCGACCATAGCAAAGTATTCATTCCGCATCACTCCTATCTTCTCACGCATATCCTTAGCGATCTGCTCCTTCAACTCAACGTCAACAAGCACTCCGTGTACTGTCATATCGACTAGATGCGGTTGCAGGAACATCACATGATTGAAGAAGAAGTCTGACAACCCTTGTTGTGCTAATTCCCGCTCCATAGCCTGTTGACACTCTAGCATGAGACAGCAATCCTTAACATTGTAGCCCCACTCAGCATCAATGTCGCCTGTCTCCTTCCAAATCTTGCCTTCATCCTTATAGAAAGGGTGCGTCGTATACTGCGAAGTTAAGAAGCCCAACGAATGTGGCATCCGAGGGTATAGCGTATGGTGAGCCAGCATCGTGTCGAACCATATAGGCCCGAACCGCAGTCGGTCCAGGAAATACGTCCACGACGAGTCGTACATTCCATTTTGAGTAACAAGACGCACGAACGGATCGCTTACTAGCTTCTGGAGCCTTATCCACAGCAGTGCTTCCTCTTTTACAGTCCACCTGTTCGCAGACTTCGTTCTGAGATTAATACACATACCAACATGAGGGTCATTAGCAAGACCAACGCATATAGTCTCACCTGATGATGTCTCAATGTCGAGGCCAACAGGCTTACCTTCTGTTTGCATCTTGTCCATCCACGCCATTGCTTCCTCAAACGTGGGGTTGATGATCTCTTCAATCTCATGTTCTTTGAACTCACCTGTAATGACCTGATTGACACGGTAACAGTCGAACTTGAACATCACTTCGGCTTTAGCTTCCCGCAACACGTGTGCTGGATTGTACATTACAATGACTTTAACGTCTCGCGGAGTTGTGTTGGCATCACTATCGAGAGAAGTACTAAGTTGAACATCGAAAACAGAGCCGCGGTAATTAGTAATACCAACCAGCCCCGTAATGGCAGAGAGTGCATAATTCCCAAGACAGATAATATACTTAAGGTTAGGCAGCTGATTAAGCTCCCAAAGTAGTATACTAGTATAGTGACTAACCTCACCATGAGCTATCTTCTCCTTCATGTTGACCATGTTGACAGACAGAAGCTGACGCTTGATAACATTTGTTACGTACGTTTTCTGTCTACTCAATCCGTACTTGCGAAGGTTGTCCCACAGATACTTACCACTGTTCCCACACAGCGGCATCTTCATCGCGCGTTCCCGCTCACCTGGAGCTTCTGCTATCACTGCAACTTCTGCATTGAAGGCACCATCGCACCCGCAATCGACATCAAGGCCGAGTGCTTTGGCGCGTACCATTATCTCTCTGTTGATTTCCGCAATAGTTGTTGCCACTACGCTGTTTCCTTCTCTTCAATCTTCAGCCAGTTCTTAGCAGTGCCTTGACACAAGATCTTGAATAGATCTTTGTCAGCGCGACCACCGATCTTGTTGGGTATCCGCTTCACAGTGACATCAGGGTACTTAGCCTGGACTTCATCCCCAACATACATGCGGTTGTCCCAAGTTAACTCAACACCTGTTGCATGTATCTCTACAACAAGTACAGAGTCTTGACCAAAGAAGTCTATGATTGGCGAAAGATCAGCCAAGCGACCACCATCACTACAAACAACAACAGTAGCATGATGGTTACGCACGATGCGCTTCCGCATGATATATCCGAGCGCCTCTGGGCCATGCAACCTCTCCAACGCGTTGAACATTTCAATGTACGCCTGACGCGGCGATAGACCGAGAAAATCACCAGTAGGAGTGTTCTTCTCGTCCCTCCCGTCTCCATCGTAGTAGTCCCAACTGTGGAATGAACCATAGAGTGCGTGTGCACCCTTCTTTAGTGGCTCTGAGAACTTCATGTGCACAGGGTTCCACCAATTAGCGTTAATTCGGACGTACGAGAGTACCGCATTCGACGCAAAGTCCTTTCCGCAGTTAGGAGGGCCGTTGAATATGATGATTTTCTTCATTCTAGCCCCTCTTGTTCAAGGAAATACCCAAAGATCGTTGGTCGGTAATAAGGTGCAGATGTTGTCTGGCTCTGGAAGTCGCAGTGTAGAAGTTACGTCTGTTCTGCATAAAGCCAGTGGACTTGTTGAGCACATAGCACACATTATCGTATTCCGAACCCTGCGCTTTGTGGGTAGTAATCGCATAGCCAAGGTCTACGTCCTTTCGGGGATCAATCTCGACAATCTTACCGTAACGGTTCTGTACGAGCATAACGGGGGGTATGCACTGCTCTCTGTCTCCCAAGTCGAGCACAAGCTCACCGTCATTGGAGATTTCGATGATCTTCCCACTCTCCC
>Ga0209593_10000608_pt1 | contig 16458 bp, 1 predicted proteins | sample PPLLaktember2015_3_FD_187260 | JGI IMG/M metagenome (GOLD analysis project Ga0209593, IMG submission 187260) | Freshwater sediment microbial communities from Prairie Pothole Lake near Jamestown, North Dakota, USA - PPLs Lake P7 Core (6) Depth... | ecosystem: Environmental > Aquatic > Freshwater...
GATGGTGCTTGTCGCCATAATAAATCCCCACCGTGTGGGGTAAACAAAAGTTTTGCGGGGTCCAGGGGCGGTTTTACAAAAGAGCCCCTGGTTAGTTCGGGGTTGTTTACGTATCCGCGGGCGATGCCGGCGCCGGTGATGTAGAGTTCGCCTACTGCGCCCAGTGGTTGGAGTTTCATATTACCGGGGCTTAAAATATAGACCCGGATATTATAGGCAGGTTTGCCGATGGGGATATTGCCGTATTCTTTATCCACCGGGAAAGAAGTGGTTACAACGGTATTTTCAGTGGGGCCGTAATTGTTATACAACGTATAATCACGGGGAATATATGATCGCAATTTATCGCCCGCTGCGATTAAAACCCGGAGCGAATGATTTTCGAGGTTCATAAACTGTTCGCATAATTGGGTAGGCAAAAAGCTAAACGTGATCTGTTTATCTTCAAAATACTTATTTAAGAGAAGCAAATCCAACCGGATGGATTTATCGATGATATGCAGTGCGGCCCCGGAAATCAAACAGGGGAATATTTCCAGGATGGACGCATCGAAAGAAAGCGAGGCATATTGGGAGGTATGGTCCCGTGGGGTAATCGAGTAATAGTCACACTGCCAGGTACAGGCATTCACTAGCGAACGGTGCTCTACCAATACGCCTTTGGGCCTGCCGGTAGAACCGGATGTGTAGATGACATAAGCGAGATTGGAAGAACCGGGGGCAACCGGTGTAAAACGGGGTGCGGTTTCATCGTTAAAAACAGAAGTTTCTGCGAGGCTGTCGGGATTCAAGACCGATTGTGCGCCGCTGTCTTTTATCATGAAATCGATCCGCTGTTGGGGGTACGCGGGGTCTATGGGTAAATATGCGGCCCCGGATTTCAAAATCCCGATTATTCCAATAATGGTTTCAATCGATGGACCGGCCATAATACCTATAATCGTATCGACAGCCGCACCTTTTTGATGCAAATACGCAGCAACCCGGTTCGCCCTTTCATTCAATACCCTGTAAGTCAATTGAACCGGGACTCCGCCAAAACTCATACCGACCAGGGCGATCTGGTCCGGCACGGATTCGACGCGGTCTTCGATTAATCGATGAACGGCCTGGTCTTCGGGATAGTCGAACGCCGTATCGTTAAAGAGTTCGATAACCTGCTTTTTCTCTTCTTCCGACAGGATGTCGATATCTTTCAACCGGATCGAAGGATTTTTCCCCACGCAGGAAATCAATGAGCGGAAATGACCGGCCATGCGTTCGATGGTTTCGCGTCGGAAAAAATCCGAATAATACTCCATAGTTATATAAATATCATCCGCGCTCTCATGCACAAAGAAAGTCAGATCGAATTTTGTCACGGGGTTTCTGTAGTGTACCGCAGGGATATTTTCACCGCCCAGGGATACTGGGCTTTTTTCCCGGATTTGGGCAGGTTGAAAGTTTTGTACTACCGTCGACACATCGAAGAGGGGGTTCCGTGAAGGGTCCCGTTCGACATTAAGGCGGTCTACGATATCTTCGAATTGGACATCCTGGTTTTCAAAGGCGCGCACGCTGCCGGAAATGACTTCCTGTAAAAACTCGTCGTACGTCTTTTCGCCATGCGGGTTATTCCTCATGGGCAGGGTATTGACGAACATGCCGATAATGCGTTGGATTTCGGCATGGGACCTCCCGGCGATGCCGGTTCCGATGACGATATCTTCCTGGCCTGTATACCTGTAAAATAAGACGTTTAACACGGCCAGGATATTCATATATAATGTACCGCTGCGACGCAAGCCCAATGCTTTAAACCGCGATACGGATTCCCTTTCCAGTGCAAAACCGATCTCATCGCCGCGGAAAGTAAACGTACCCGGACGGGGATAATCGCCGGTTAAATCCAAACGTGGGATTTCTCCTTTAAATAAGTCTTCCCAGTACTGCTGTTGGTTTTTAATTTGACCCGACTCGAACAACGCATTCTGCCATTGGGAGAAATCTTTGTAATGGAGTTTCAACTTTCCCGGTTCTTCTCCATTATATAATGTGGCAAAATCCTCTATCAAAATCATATGAGATGTTCCATCCGATATGATATGATGAACATCGATGACCCAAACAAAATTTCCATCCGGCAGTTGAATTAAGCATGAACGAATCAAGGGCGCATGGCTCAACACAAAAGGCCGGATAAACCGGTTGATGATTTCTTCCGCTGTTCTTTTTTCGCCCGGTTCCTTTAATTCGACTTTAAAGTGCACCGACGCATGAACCCGCTGTACCGGGGCTTCATCCAGTTCGATAAACGATGTACGCAAACTCTCATGCCGTTGGATTAGTTTTACCAGGGTGTTTTGCAGTTTCTCAACGTTCACTTCTTTGCCTGCGGGTAAAATCATGGGCATGTTGTAACCGACGCTTTGGGTGTCCATTTGCTGGAGCACGTACAACCGTTTTTGAGCCGAGGACAATGGGTAATACTCTTTTTCTTCCGATGGATGGATTTCTTTATACTGTTCTTTCACGGAGCGGTTGATGAAAGTGGATAAACTTCGTACGGTTTGGTTATTGAACACTTCCCCCAGTGGGATTTTAACTCCTAATTCCTTGTGAACCCGGGATACCAGCACAGTAGCTTTTAAAGAATGTCCGCCGATTTCGAAGAAGTTCATATCGATGCCGATGCGGTTCTTTTCCAGGCCCAGCAATTCGGCCCATATATCGATCAGCTTCTCATCCACAGCATTTCTCGGCGCCGTACCGGTTTCCTGGGCTTCAAGTGCGGGTGCAGGCAATGCTTTTCGATCGACTTTCCCGGATATTGTCAATGGGACCCGGTCCAAAACGACAAAGGAACCGGGAACCATATATTCGGGTAATTCTTTGAGTAGGAAATTTTTTATTTCACGGGTATCCGGGGTTTTCGTAATATTCTCATGAAGTACTAAATACGCGCACAGGTAGCTATCCCCGTCCCCCTTTTCTATTCGATCGACTACGACTGCTTCCCGGATATCTTCATGATTTAATAACCTGCTCTCGATCTCCCCCAACTCGATTCGAAAACCCCTAACCTTGACTTGCCGGTCCACTCTTCCTAAAAATTCGATATTCCCATCCGACAACCACCGCGCTAAATCACCGGTTTTGTAAAAAGAGCCTCCGGCGGCCCACCTTTTTGTAAAAAGGTGGGACCAAAAACTTTTGGTAGGGTTATTATTATTTATGAGAAGGGTTTCTTGACTGTCCCCTTTATCTTGACTGTCCCCTTTATTGAAAATGTGGGACCAAAAACTTTTGGTAGGGTTATTATTATTTATGAGAGGGGTTTCTTGACTGTCCCCTTTATCTTGACTGTCCCCTTTATTGTTTTCATCGATAATTGTTAATCGATAATTGTTAATCGATAATTCTTTCTCATGCAGCGGCTGACCATTAAGGAAGCCGCAGGATGGTGCTTGTCGCCATAATAAATCCCCACCGTGTGGGGTAAACAAAAGTTTTGCGGGGTCCAGGGGCGGTTTTACAAAAGAGCCCCTGGTTAGTTCGGGGTTGTTTAAGTATCCGCGGGCGATGCCGGCGCCGGTGATGCAGAGTTCGCCGCCGACGCCGATGGGTTGGATGCTGTATCCTCCTTTGCCCAGGATGTATATTTGGGTATTATCGATGGGTTTCCCGATGGGGATATTGCCGTTTCCGGGTAAAACAGGGGTGGCGGTGGTTACTACGGTATTTTCGGTAGGGCCGTAATTGTTGTACAAAACAAACGGTTGGTCTTTATGGGGAACCTTCTTTAATTTATCGCCGCCGGTCAAAACAAGGCGCAGGCCGACGCAGGTATTTTCTTCGCTCCATGGGGTTTCCATCGATTGTTCGCATAGTTGAGTGGGAAAAAAAGTAACTGTGATTCCCCTTTTTATGATGAAGGATTTCAAATCTTCGGGTTCTAACCGGAGGTCTTCGGGAATAACTTCGACGCTTGCGCCCCCAAGGATATATGGGAAAAATTCCCATACGGAGGCATCGAAACCGAAACCGGCATACAATGTGCCGCGGTCATGGGGGGTGATTCCATAATAGCGAAGGTGCCAACGGCACAAATTCACCAATGACCGGTGTTCTACCACGACGCCTTTGGGTTTCCCCGTGGTCCCGGAGGTATAAATAATATAAGCGGCACCGGGAGGGAGCGAAGGAATAAAAGAAGAGATGCTGCGCGCAGAGCCTGTACAACTCGCAGGAACAGGGGGCCGGTTCCCTATAGCCTGCAAGGATCGTGCGTCGTCCTGGTATTTTTCTTTCACACCTTTCGATATCGTTCTTTTATTTTCATCCCCGGCATCCGGGGTATTTTCGTAAGAAATCTCTTCCCGGGTTTTATCGATAGTCAGCAGGACATCGTACCTGTATTTAGTCAATTCGTTTTCTATGGTATGGATTTTTTCGCTGATGGTCACGCCGGATATTCCCGGTATGTCTATTTGAAGGTCTTTCCAGGATTTGCGGGATAGAAACAGCTCGGAGGAAAAATCCGTTTTGGTGGAATATTCTTTCCCGCTATTTCCCGGTGCAATTTTGAAAGCGGCCAGGTCGCGGACCAGGTGTTCTTTTTTATCGACGTCCATGATATCGCCGGCGAATAAGTACCCGTTGTCTTTCAGCAGGTTTAAGGCTTTGCGGATCACTTTCTTTAAATAGTTATGGCCGTGGAAGCACTGGATAACACTGTTGATGATGACCAGGTCGAAATTCTTTTCATCGATGGTATCGATGTCATGGGCTGGAGTGCAGTGGAGTTTGATATTGGTATGTCCTTCCTGTTCGACTCTTTTCCTATTTTTTTCGATGATAACGGTGGACAAATCCGTACCGTAGTACAAACCCACCTGGGGTGCGAGGCGGTACATACTGATGCCGGAAGCGCATCCGATTTCCAGGACTCGCATTTGCTTGTGTAAGAGCGGTTCCAATTTCAGGCGGATATTTTCTCCGTATTCGTCCATTTCCAGGCGGGAGAGGGGTTCGCCGGTAAAACTGCTAAGCCAGCCTCCGCCCGTGATATCGTCTGTGGCTTTTTCCCCCACATGTTTCCACAATTCCACATCCATTAACTGGTTCTGTTCGGTTTCTTCTTCATCCCGGATGTTGAAACTATCGACACATAAATAACTGTGGAAACCGGGGCACTCCCATTGGAGACGGTTCAGAACGCGGACGAACCGTTTCTCGGAAACCAGTACGCGGATACCTGCATCATTAATAAGGTATTTGAGGCGTTCTCCCGGGAGTGAAGGGTCCAGCGGGATGTAAGCGCACCCGGCTTTTAATGCACCCAGTACGGCGGTACAGCGGTGAAATGACGGGGTTAAAAGAATGCCTACGCGGTCTTCGGGTAAAACGTTTTTTTCTTGGATTAAATACCGGGCGATCAGATCGGAGTCCCGGTCCAATTGGCGATAAGATATGAAGGACTCGCGGTCCACCACCGCTGTTCGATCTTCGAATCGATCCACTTGACCTGTAAAAAGGGCATGAAAGGTATTATCCGAAGGGTAATCGGTTAGGGTGCGGTTAAAATCATATAAGACTTGTTCTTTTTCTTGGGAGGTAATGATCTCGATGTGGTCGAGTTTAATATTGGGATTCGATACGACTGCTTCGACTATTTGGATAAAATGACCGGCTAAGCGGCGGATGGTTTCTTTTTCAAATACAGCGGCGTAGTATTCGATGGAGATAAAAACATCGTGGGGTTGTTCAAACACGAAAAAGGTCATATCGAATTTCGAAGTGGGGTTTTGATAATCGACGTTTTGTACAGCGGCGGAGTTACCGTCGATTGTTTGGGGAGAGGGTACGGGTTCGGGTCCGGTTCCCGGTTCTGATGTAGATGCAGGTGCCGAGTATTGTCCGTACCGGGAGAAATTCTGGACCACCATCATGATATCGAATAGGGGGTTTCGCGAGGCATCGCGTTCCAGGTTCAGCTTATCGATCAACTCTTCGAATTGTACGTCCTGGTGGTCGAAACCTTCGATGCTGTTATCTACGACTTCTTTTAAGAAAGTATCAAAACTCTTTGGGCCTTCGGGGTTATTTCTCATGGCGAGGGTATTGACGAACATACCGATGATACGCTGCAAATCGGCGTGGGGTCGTCCGGCGATACCTGTACCGATGATGATATCGGTTTGAGAGGTATAATGATAAAAAAGAACATTTAATACAGCCAGGATATTCATATACAACGTTCCGCCATTCCTGGATGCAATGGCTTTGAACTCCAGGGCCAATGCGCTGCCGATGTTAAAATGAATATTATCTCCTTCAAAGGTAAAAACAGGAGGGCGCAGGTGATCCAACGGGAGATTCAGCCGCGGGATTTCGCCCTGGAAACGATTAATCCAATAATCTTCCTGGGCTTTGATTCGACCGCTTTCGATCAGCCGGTTCTGCCACTGGGAAAAATCTTTGTATCGGATGCGAAGGGGGGGCAACTGCTCTTCTTTTCCACTGCAAATAGCGAGGAAATCTTCGGATAAAATGGAATGAGATGTTCCATCCGACACGATATGATGGATATCCACGACCCAGGAACATTCGCCGTTGGGAAGCCGGATCAAGGCAGAGCGGAGAAGGGGTGCGGCGGACAAATCGAAAGGCCGGATAAAATCCCGGATCAACGCGACTGCATGCCCAGTACTCTCCGCGGATTCGAAATAAACCATTTTAAATTCGATATCCCGTGGGTCATGTATGCGCTGCACAGGGGTTTCATCGATTTTTATAAAAGAGGTGCGTAAACTCTCGTGACGCTCGATCAAACCTTTCAAGCCCTTTTCAAGAACGTGCAAATCTACGTCTCTTCCCAGCGGCAAAACCAGGGGCATATTGTAACCGGTGCCTTGTGGGTCCATTTCCTGCAAAAAATACAAGCGTTTCTGCGCAGAAGAGAGCATGTAGTACTCTTTCTCTTCGATTTCCTCGATGGCTTCATAATGAACTTTGCTCGCTTCCCGGATATAAAGGGCTGTACCCCTCAATGTTCTGCGTTGGAAAATTTCGACCAGGGGAATCTTTACCTTCATCTCCCGGTGTATGATGGAAATCAACAAAGTGGCTCTCAACGAATGACCGCCGAGGTCAAAGAAATCATCATCGATATCTATTTTATCGCCGGGAACCGCCAAAACCTCTTCCCAAATCTGTGCCAATTGCTCTTCGACAGCATCCCGGGCTTTTGTTCGAGCTGTCCTTTCTTCCATGAGGGGTTCTGGTAACGCGCGCTTATCAACTTTTCCATTGGGAGTCAAGGGGATATCGTCCAACATCACGAAATACGAGGGAACCATATAAGAAGGCAAAATGCCGGACAAATAGCGCTTCAACTCTATAGAATCAAATTCTTTCCCACCTGTGCTGTCCGTCGAAACGACATACGCGCATAAGTACTTTTCGTCCCGGTCATCCTTTTTGACTATTACCACGGTTTTTTTCACCCTGGGGAGCAAGAGCAAACGGTTCTCGATTTCGCCCAACTCGACCCTGAAGCCCCTGATTTTCACCTGCTGATCCGCACGTCCCAGGAATTCGATATTTCCATCCGGCAGCCGCCGCGCTAAATCGCCGGTTTTGTAAAAAGAGCCTCCGGCGGCCCACCTTTTTGCAAAAAGGTGGGGCCAAAAACATTTGGTAGGGTTATTATTATTTATGAGAGGGGTTTCTTGACTGTCCCCTTTATTGTTTTCATCGATAATTGTTAATTGATAATTGTTAATCGATAATTCTTTCTCATGCAGCGGCTGACCATTAAGGAAGCCGTCGGATGGCACATCGTGCCATAATAAATCCCCACCGTGTGGGGTAAGCAAAAGTTTTGCGGGGTCCAGGGGCGGTTTTACAAAAGAGCCCCTGGTCAGTTCGGGGTTATTTAGGTACCCGCGGGCGATGCCGTCGCCGCCAACGATGAGTTCTCCGGCAATGCCGACAGGTACGGGGTTACCCCACCGGTCTGCGATATAAACCGTGGAATTGGCAATGGGTTTCCCGATGGGGATGTTCAGGTCGTACTCTTTGTCGATGAGGAAAGTAGTGGAGAACGTGGTATTTTCGGTGGGTCCGTAGCCGTTGATGATTTTTAAAGCAGGGAACCGCCGTTTAACCGGGTTTATATGTTGGGGGGAGAGGGCGTCGCCTCCGACTAATAAATATTTCAAACCATAAAAAATATCGGTATCGATCGCGGACATGTGGTTGAAAAGCGCGGAAGTAAGCCAGAGGATATCGATGGAGCAGGCCCGGATCATGTTTTTAAAGGTGTTGCTGTCCACGATCTCGTCTTTCCGGGAGATGTGAAGGGTCAGGCCGTTCAATAGGGCCCCCCAAATTTCGAACGTGGAGACGTCGAACTCTAGCGCGCCTGTTTGCAAGAGGTGGTCGACTTCTTCAAAATCGACGTAATCGGTATTTTTAACCAAACGTACGACGCTGCGATGTTCTACCATGACTCCTTTCGGTTTCCCGGTGGACCCGGAGGTGTAGATCACATAGGCCAGGGAATTGGTGGACGGATGCCGGTTGCCGGCAGCAGCCACAGAGGTCACAGGGGGACACAGAGGAATAACTTGCCTGTCCCCTTTTTTTCCCCCCAAGAATTGGGGTTCATCTTTCATAATCCCATTAGATAATACAATACCGGTGCTGCTGTCTTTCAACATAAAATCGATGCGTTCCTGCGGGTAATCCGGGTCAATGGGTAAGTAGGCGCATCCTGCTTTTAATATGGCCAGGACGCCGATGGCCATTTCCACGGAGCGTTCCAGCATGATGGCTGCGATATCGCCGGTTTGTGCTCCTTGTGAAGCGAGTATACCGGCCCATCGAGTCGAGAGTTCGTCCAGTTCTTTGTATGTAAAATGATATGCTGCGGGATTTCCCGTTGAATTAATTTCATTCCCTGCTGCAGCCTGGGCTTCGGGAGCAGTAATAGAATACGTTCCTTTTAAGCCTACGGCAAAAGGTTTCCGCTGGACTTGTTCGTGGAAGAGTTCTATGATGCTTTTTTCGCGGGGGTAATGGGTATAGGTTCGGTTAAAGTCGATGAGAACGCGTTGTTTTTCTTCTTCGCTAATAATCTCGATATCGCTAATCAAAATACGGGGGTCGCGCAGAACCGTTGAGATCACCTGGCGAAAATACCCGGTAAAACGGGAGATGGTTTCTTCTTTAAATAGGCTTTTAAAATAGTCGAAGCTTAAAAATAATTCGTCTCCTCCTTCCACAGCGATGAGGGACATGTCGAATTGGGTAATAAAATCAGTTGTCTCCCCGGCAGTATTGGCAGCAGGGCGGTTCATATTCGAATCCGCCTGGTGGGCGTTTACTTTCGTTTTTTCTTTTTCGTTGGTTTTGGCTTTCACTTCCGGGGCATCCATGTTTTGGAGGATAAACATGACATCGAAGAGGGGGTTTCGGCTCAAATCCCGCTGGATATCGAGTTCTTCGATCAGTTCTTCGAAGGGGTAATCCTGGTTTTCAAAAGCCTGGAGTATGGTTTCTTTGACTTCGGAAAGAAACCGGTCCATGGTTTTATGGCCGGAAGGTTTGACATGCATGCAGAGAGTATTGACGAACATGCCGATGATGTGTTGAATGTCTGCATGCCGCCGGCCCGCTGCCGGTGTGCCGATGACGATATCTTCCTGCCCGGATATTTTGGACAGGAACACCGAGTACAAACCCAGCAGGACCATATAAAGTGTGGATTCGCGATGAGCTGCCGCAGCTTTGATACCTGCGGCTTCGCGTCCTGTCAGAAAAAATTCTTGCCTGTCCCCTTTATAGTCCGGTTCCGTAGGCCGCGGGTAATCCAGTGGTAAACTCAATACCGGTATATCGCCCGTGAATTGCGATATCCAATAAATTCGCTGTTTTGCCAGTATTCCAGATTGTTCCCGCGAGTTTATCCACAGCGCATAATCTTTATATTGGACTTTAAGCGGGGCAGGGATTTTTCCCTCGTAGATTTCCGTGAATTCACGTACCATAATTCCCATGGAAACGCCGTCCGAAATAATATGATGCATATCCACCATGAGCAAAAAACGGTTTTTTTCGACTTCTTTGATCCCGGCGCGAAGCAAAGGCGCAGCGGATAAATCGAAAGGACGCATAAACCGGGCGATGCTCTCTGCCACCGGGATATCTTCATATACTTCCAGGTGGAAATCGATATCTTTTTCATCATGGACCCGCTGGACCGGTTGACCGTCCACCATGAGAAACGAAGTTCTCAAGCTTTCATGGCGCCGGGTTAATTTTTTGAAAACAAAATCCAGCTTCTCTTTGGTCTTTGTCGATTCTCCTTCTATTATTCTTGAATTGGAAATATTATAATTGGTGAGGAGGGGGTTCATGCGGTAAATAATATATAGGCGTCTTTGGGCAGGCGTAACCGGGTAATACTCTTTTTTTTCTGCCGGTTCTACCGGTCGAAAAACCTGGCTTTGCGTTTGGTTTTGGTAATTTTCCAAAAGCCGGGATAATTTCCGGGGAGTGGGATGGTTGAACAGCTCTGCCAGTGGAATCTCGACGCCGAACTCTTTATGAAGCCGGGAGATCAACACAGTCCCGCGCAATGAATTGCCGCCGCGGTCGAAAAAATTATCCTCTATGCCGATATCTTTGCGTTTGAGCACCGATTGCCATACCGGCATGAGCCGCTTTTCAACTTCAGTGTCGGGTAAAAGCAGTTCGTCCTCCCGGGAAAAATCGAAGTGTTCTGTGGGTTCCGGGAGGTGTAACACGTCCGGTTTTCCTTCTCCATCCAGGGGAATGTCTCCCACCGGTACAATTGGGAACGGGATGCGGAGTGCTGTTTTCCAATGCTGTGCCCACCATTCCGGGCTCTTCCATTTATTACCCGGGGATACTGCGTTTACATTTGTTCCTTCCCCGGGGGATAAAGATAATGATAAACCGGGATTTTCTTTCTCGCGAACCGCATATACATTATATAAATTGGTATTTTTCAATATGGCGTCTTGCTCGAAAGCGACACGAAAGCCGTGATTCTTCAAGAGTGCAGCGACTTTCTCCAACCCTCCATCGATATCGTGGACTTCCACCACCATTTGGCGGATTTTGTCCCAATCCTGCGGCTCGATACCTGCCAGGATATCTTGTTCGCTTTTTTCCACGTCGATTTTCAATAAATCGATGGTGGTGATGTTCTCGCTGCGAATCACATCGGACAGGGACATCAGGCGGCAGGTGAAGCGTTTTGCCGTGAGTCGGTCTTCCAGGAGTGCGTTCATTTGTTCATCGGATAAAGCGGCCCCGTCGGCATCCGCATCATCGACCCCGTCCGCCGGTTGATTGTGGATAAAAGCTTCCACTGTGTGTTTTTCTTCCGCTGCATCCGCGAAACGGCCAGAAAGAATGGAAACATTGGGGTAATACGTAAATTCCGCTTCGCCTTCCGTTGAAGCCAGGGCGATCCGTTGGACTTCGATATCCAGCCCGTAGGCGTGTGCGTTGGCTTCCAGGATTTCGGCTACTTCCGGCACCGGTTCGAAAGCGTAAATCTTCCCGCCCCCCGAAGAAATATGTGCATAAAGAGAAAATACGCCGATATTGGCGCCTATATCGACAAAACATCCTTGCTGTGGGATAACCACACCGTGCCTTGAATAGACTGCATCTTCGAATATTTCCTTGTACATGAACAACGTCTCTTCGCGGTTCAAATAAAATACCGGCATGCCGTTGGGCCACTGGAGTCGCTGCAGTACTCTATCGGCTTCACCGGTTGTCGATTGAGCCGCAGAGGACTTGGAGGGTTTTATTGTTTTTTCTAATTCCAGGATTCCCCGCGCAGCAAAAGCCTCAGATGAATCCGGCACCACATAAGCCACCGGGTATTGACCGCCGGGGGAATCCCTTAAAACGATTTCTACTTTCTCCACACCCCGCTGCGATTTTAACCCCTGGTGGATTTCTTTTAAAAAAGATTCGCTCGTTAACCGGTCCCGTTCTTTTTTTCGCTTCCACTCTTCCCGTTCCGAACGAAGCGCCAATTCTTTCAATCGGTCGTAATCGATTAGGCCGCTGTCCAGGCCCTCTTTGCCCGGTACTTTCAGCGGCAAAACATCGAGAGCTTTGCAGGCGATCTCCAGGTTATCCTTTTTTTTATTGTGCACATCCATCCAATGAGAAACAAACCGGTGAAAAACCGCGGGCGGTTCAGTGAGACCCGGTTTCAACGAATAAAAAACCGCTATTCGCTGGATGCTCTTTTCCCCGTGATAATCGTCGGAGCCGGCATCGATTTGCGTATTAACCCGGAGGAGTTCGCTGCCTGTGGGGTAAGGTAGGGGCAGCGTGTTTTCGGGGTCGTTGGAGGGGATTTTATATTCGCGAATTTGCCGGGCTGCGTGGGTACCGGCTGCTGCAAAAAACACTTCGGTAAAAGGAATATGACCTTCCCGGTCCGTGACAGGGTCGAAGATTTCGGTGGAAGGAATTTCGTATTGGGCTGACAGCACAGTAAAATCGATAACGTGGATATTGTCCCAGAGGGAAAGAATAGTTTTCCACCGTCGGTTCAATTCTTCGAGACGATCCCTCACGATAGAGGGGAATCGGATATGGGAAGAAACAGGAAAAATTCCTACAAAGTATGGAATGGTCCGTTTTTTTTGACCCAGTATTTTCGCCAGTTCCGCGAAATCTCCTTCCAGTTTTTCGCAGGTTTTTCCCGGTGAGAGCCGCGAATCCCGGGCGAAGTCTTCAAAACGAATGAAAAGGAGGTTTATCCCGGTGTTAGTGGAAATCAAACTGTAGGGGTCCAGCAGCTCGCGGAACACCTGGTTATAAGGGGCCATTTTTAAATCGAATTCAAATCCGAATTTTTCGCCCCACCATTTCAAATGACTTTCCATCATGTCGGCGGTAAAGGTAGCTGCTGTGACGATAGGGATGGGAACCGGTTTCGGTTTCCCCGCTTTTTCTTCTTTTGGTATTCCTGCCCCGTCGATTTGTTCGGTTTGAGCATGATGGATAAAGCTGCGGGTCAACACAGCCGCTCGGTCTATTGCCGGTTCGTGCTCCAGGTCCGTTTCCAGGCTGCGGGATTCGATGGAATCCACGAAACCCAGGTTTCGGAGAAAGACAGGGGTTATTCCAGGAGGAATCGAAGGCACGGAAAGCGGGACAAAACCGATGGGAAAAAACTCCGAAGGTATATACTGTTTTAAATGTTCTTCAAGCTCGCAGACAGGAATAAGTATCTCTTGTTTAAAAGTTGTAAAGAGGGTAATATGCTGCGGAACGCCGTAAGTCAGCGGTGCGGCAGCTTTGCACTCTTTAACCGCGGGGTGAAGCCGAAGTGCTTCTTCTACCTCTTGCAGGTCGAAGCGCCGGCCTTTTAAGGTAACGAGATTATCGACACGCCCCAGCAGTGAGAATTTCCAATCCGGCAGCCAGCAGGCTTTAAAACCCGTTCTCAATAACTTTTGCCCCGGCACATGCGGGGTTTCGATCTCAAAACCAAGAAACCCTTTCGTGAAAGGGTTTCCTGGACTTTCCCAAAGCATTTGATTAGGGGGTGTAGGGGTGGATTCCAAATCCGTACTTTCTTTATCTTTGATAAAAGTTTTGGGAGGTGTGGGAATTTTTTTAAAAAAGGGTTCTGACAAACTTAATTCCCCGGCCAGGTACAATTCGCCGGTGATGCCTGTGGGTACAAGGCGGCGGGAGTTGTCCAGTATATATGCCCGGATGCCGGCGGCCGGTTTTCCCACGTGAATACAGCGGAAAGGAATATCTTCACGCTGGAGCGTGTCTTCCACCAGGTTGGTCACCAGGTGAACCTGGGGGAATCCATAGAAATTCTGCCAGCGGATATCGCGATCTTTTAAGAAACGGCGGAAAGAAGAAACGTCGAAAATCTCCTCACCGAACGTAATGATTTGCTCCAGGGAGGGAGGGAGAATGGTTTCGAAGGATTCGTTTTCGTTCTCATTCTCATTCTCCATCCATTGCCGGATCATATATAGGGGGCAAACCAGGGTTTTGCAGGGGAGAGAGACCGACTGGGGCCGGGAAGTAAAGAAGATGGTTCCGCCGACGGCCAGGGTGTTCAGCCACAGGGGGAAATTTTCAAGCCAATAAGTTAGTTGGGAGAGACGGGGAGACGGGGAGACCATAAAAAGAAGAGAAGAGAAATCCACTTTTAATTTATCGTGGGTGAAAGAAAGCCATTGGGTGAGGCGGGCGTAAGAACCGGTAGGGGCAGATATAGAAGCGAGAACAGCGGCCGCAGTTTCGCAGGGGGAATCGAGGGAACCCGTGGGATGAGGGGCCGAACCCTCCTGGGTTAGCCCGGGTAATAATTGTTTGACAGCAGCGCTTAAGCGCTCGTACGTGACGATGCCGGTTTCATCCTGGAACTGTAAAGCGGGGTGTTGGGGGGTCTCCCGGGCCCAGTGGTAAAACATTTCGAAAACCGAATCTTTTTTTTCTCCAGTCATATTCTCACCTTGAATGGTTTTTTAAGGGCGTTCCAGGCACGATTTTGAATTCGTATCTTTGAAATTATATTAAGTCGGGTTGACCGATCTATGTTGCATTTTTCGTTGTGAATGAGCATAAATCAATATTAATCAGCGGTTTGGAACTGTAAAAATTTTACCATTTTGTCCCCTTTTTGTCAAACCACACTTCGTGTGGTTTTATTGCACGGCCGGTTTATTGTGCGAAGTTTCGCGGTATATCTGACTCCGTTATTATTGTGATTCTTTCATTTATTGTTAGAACTGCGTGTGGATTTATTGCAGGGCCGCGGCATCGTGCCTTGTTCGTGGGTTGGTCTGATCCCGGTTATATTTTGCTTCTTTCACCTGATTTTAAGATGATCCCAGTTATTTCCCCGGGAAATGCGAAACCGCATAAAGCGGGTAATTACGAACATACCCATCATGCTTGAAATTCAGTTGCGATGCCCGGGAAAGCACAGCAGGTTTAAATTTTTCTCCGTAAATCGACAGGCTCGTCTTTTTTCTACTCATTCCCGCCTTCACTTCAAGAGTCAGGATCTCTTCTTCGTGCTGAACAATAAAATCCACTTCAGCCGAATGGTTATAACTCCAATAATAGAGTTCTCGCACCGGGTTTCCCTGGGAGGCAAGATTTGCCACTAGCTCCTGCGCAGCATAGTTTTCGGTGAAAGCCCCATTATACTCCGAAAACAATTTGTTTCCTTCGACAATGGTCCTGGAAGAGAGGTTCGACATCGCCGCCAATAAACCCGTATCCGCCACATAGAGTTTAAATATATTTTCATCTTTATATCCACCCAGCGGCAATTTCGGTGTTTTAATACAGTATGACTTGTAGATCAAACCCGCATCGATTAACCATTGAATCGATTCGTAATAATCGCGAGCCCTTGCATGCTTCGATATTTCGGAGTATTTGAATTTTTTATTCACCTTCGCCAGTTGGGCAGGAATCGCATTCCAGGTATCCCCAATACGAATGGCTTCCGTTTTCGTGGAATACTTGGAAAAATCCTGGAGATAAGCTGATAGAATTTCGTTTTGAGCCTGCCTGACTTTTTGAAGGTCCCTATCGTTCACATACCTGGTTACCACTTCCGGCATCCCGCCAATATAAAAATACATTTTTAGCAGATAAAGCAATTCGTCGTGGAAAATAGATTCAATAGGTTCAAATACACTCCTATTTTCAAGAAATTCTCTAAGTTTTATCTTCCCCAGGGCATCCAGGTATTCCCCGAACGTTAACGGGTACAAATCCAGGAAATTAACCTTTCCCACAGGGAAAGGAGACGCATGCCCCAATTTTAAGCCCAATAAAGACCCTGCCGCAGCGACATGATATCCTGGGGCATCCTCACAAAAATATTTAAGGGACGTGAGAGCCCGGGGAGAGTTTTGTATTTCGTCGAATATGATTAAAGTATCATGGGGGCGAATGGAAACCTCCGAATAAATGGAGAGCTTTTCTATCAGTTGACCCGGCTGTATCCGCCCCATAAAAAAATCCGCCAGGTTCGGATCATCTTCGAAATTATAATAAGCCACGTTTCCATATTCGCTCTTCCCGAATTCTTTGAGTATAAAGGTTTTTCCTACCTGGCGAACGCCTTTTAATATCAAAGGCTTTCGCGTTCCCGAGGTTTTCCAATCAAGCAATTTAAGATAGATGTCGCGTTTCATAAACCAGTAATATCAAAAAATGTGAAAAAAGTCAAGAAATATAGGGGTCGAGGTGACCAGCTCTTCCTTTGACTTCTATTTAATGGCGCTGAAGATGCGGGCGAGAAAGAGGAAGGTAGGAACTTAGGAGGTTAGGAGGTTAAGAGGAAGTTGCGGCACTTCGTGCCTTTTTGATTTGAGGCTGCTTCGCAGCCGGACAAAAAATCTCAAACGAAATGTTGCATTCCAA
>Ga0209593_10000609_pt1 | contig 16444 bp, 16 predicted proteins | sample PPLLaktember2015_3_FD_187260 | JGI IMG/M metagenome (GOLD analysis project Ga0209593, IMG submission 187260) | Freshwater sediment microbial communities from Prairie Pothole Lake near Jamestown, North Dakota, USA - PPLs Lake P7 Core (6) Depth... | ecosystem: Environmental > Aquatic > Freshwater...
CGGCTTCTACCGCTCCTTCCGCCTGACGCCGGCGAAGGCCTCGGCCGCCGCGCAGCCGGCCGAAGAAGCCAAGGAGGGTACTTGACTGAGCCCGCCTCAATGTACGCGATCAAGAGTCGCGGCCAAGGGGTGTTCGAAGTGGCGAATCGCCTCACTGGAGCACGATGCGGTCGCGTGCGCTGCGTTCTACTTCCGCCGTGAGTCTATACGGGGGAGCCCTGTGCGCGTTCGCTCATTCATGAACCGCACCGGGTCCGCAGGCCGATTCACCTCAACGATCCAGCCGATTGAGCTCTTCGGCGAGTCCGAGGAAGCCGTGCTTTTCCATCTCGTCAATCAGATCGAGGCAGCGCGATTGGATATCTGCATCGTTGTTACTCTGCGCATACAGCCTGACAACGATCTTGGAGATCTCGTGGGCCACGGCAGCGCCTCGCTTGCTCATATCGCCAGCCTCATCCCGGAACACCGCCACGGCCTTCGCCAGAAGGTCACAGACGAGAGTCGGCAACTGAACCGGCGATTCCTCGATGGCACGGACGACCCTTTCCGTTGCCTCGGGACCGGACTCGGATTGAATAAAGCCGGAAAGGAGGAGAGCCTGCTGGTCCGTGGCAAGGCTGGCGTAATCGCGAAAGACGCGGGCAGTTTCTGCCCGGACGGCTTCGGATGAATCGACAAAGAAGGGCTTCAGCAGGGTCCGACACTTTTCCCCGACAGCCGGATGTGCCGCATTCACTGCGTAGACGTTGGCTGCGGCCTTTCGCATCACCTCGTTACCCGTCCGAACATTCTGTGCATCGGTCTCCGCTTCTGCTACGTCGAGAGCGAGAAGACACACCTGCCTGGCCGCGGCCTCCGTTGCCGCGCCGTTCGACGGAATCAGCATCCGTTGCAGGATTTCAGAGACAGCGCGATAGTCCCGATATCCGGCAAAGTGGATGAAACGCTCGACATTTGGGGTTCCAAGGAGAGCATCGTCCGTTTGGACCAAGACCTTAAACCAGTTGATGGCGTCAGCAGGGGATACGTTGAAGGCTGCGAGCAGCAGTTCCGAGACGCAGGAACGAACGGCGACGGAAGGATCGCATACCAGTTGCCCGATCGTTGTTTTCAGCAATGGAAACCGCTCGGGCTTGTCGAATAGAAGGCGGGCGAGACACCTGGCCGCCGAGCCGCGAACCGAGTTGATGCCCGCCATGTACGGATCGCGGTAGTGGGCTCGTCCGCTCCCGTCGTCCTGTCGCCACAGTTCCGTCTCGGGATCAGGATGGTGTATCGCGTACCAGACGACCGCTTCGACTACTGAATCAGGCCATGAAGCCCCGTGCCACTTACCGATCAGCCAGCAGATATCCCGGCCGCACGGTCTGCCTGGAAGAGTATGAGCCCGGTTGGCTAGTCTCACCGCTTCGTCAACCGAGATTGGCGCTGCTTCGTCCGCACCTTCGGGCATCGAGTCGGCAACACCGCGCATTATCGCAGCAAAATAGCTGGGCGGGAGGTGGTCCGACATATGCAAGGCTAGGGCGACGAAACGCGCCGGATCCCCCTTGGTTTGCGTCTGCAGAGACTGTGCCAGTTCTTCCTATCCTCCCGAAAACGGTCTGAGCTTGCGGGTGCGTTCCGGCCGAGCGTACTTCTTCATGGCTTGGAGCCAGTTCTCATCACTCATCTTCGAGAGCGCTCGGTCAGGTATCGGAGAGCCGACCCAACCTTCGTTTTCATCTGTGTCCGCCTTCCGGCTACGCAACTCAGGGAACTTCCTTTGGAGTTCAGCCAGCAGTTTTTGCGCTTTTTGCCCGAGGCGGCCTCGTCCCATAGCTTCGAGCTGTCTCAGTTGTGTGATGCCCCGGAATTCCCGGTCCTCCCACTCCACCTTCATTGATACGATGGCAGCTTCCAGTCGAGCGAGCGCGTTTTTCGAGAAATATGGTGAAGCGGTTCGAATCGCCCGGACAGGGCCTCCGGTCGGGTGGTCGCTGGCCTTCAGTCGGCGCGGGTCCTCCACCAGGTATTCCGCTATCCTATCAGCGTAACGCTCCGGCGCTGCAGACCACGCCCTCAATGTCAGATACGACAAGGTGCGCGAATCGTGGGCCGTACATCTCGAAAGTTCGTTGTCCAACTCGACCGGGGATTCTCGGGCTATGTGTTCGAGCGCTATCCCCAAACCCGACAGTATCCTTTCCGCAGGTGTCGTGTGAGCATCGTTATGCACCATGTAGGACCAGATTGGGTCAAAGTCGAGATCGCCAGGGGGCTGCGTGGCCGTCATCGCGATAATTCGATCAATACGCGGTAGGATCTCGTGCACGAACTCGTTTGGCGCTTTCTCGGCAGCTTCCTTGATTGCCGTGGCGCCGGAATGGACTCCGCCGAACGCTTCGTCAAGCTCCTCACGGTCGAGGATCTCACCTGTCCTGATGATCACCTGGTCAAGCCAATGGCCGATTGCCGTGCATGCTCCCGCCGGTTTCTCGTCCGTTATTGACTCGATGATATGCCACCACCAGTCACCGGTCAGTTCTTTCAGTGTCCCGTCGTCGACAAGACTCAGAAAGAAGTCGAACATCTCCGGGCTATCGCTTAGGTCTCCGACGCTGACGACATAAAGCAGCTCCTGATCCCATTGAACAGTTTGACTTCGGTGTTTTCTGAGAAGCTCCACGACCCGGCGAGAACGACAAGGAGGCACGCGGACAAGCAGCCAGATTGTCTCATGCCGCGTCTGATCATCGCCGGTTGAGAAACTGGAGTCAAAGAATCCGGTCCTGTCGAGCAAATCGAACCAAAAGGCCTTCCCGGCCACGACTCCCAGGACATGTCTGCGTAACCAGGGGACGTTCTGAATCAGCCGGTTCAGGATCGTCCATTCCCCCAGGAATGGGCAGTCGACGGAACCGAGGAACTGGAGAACGTGGTTCTTCACGTGGAAACGGACTCCGTCGTCTCTCAACAGGGAAGACAATTCGGCAAGATAACGCGCGCGGTCTCGGTCCCGCAACAGGCTGAGTACCTGTCGGAGTTGTGCACGGCGAAAAAGGTGCTGTTCGCCGCTGTTGAGGAGATCAAGCAATTTGCCAGCGGTGGCAATGAACCTGCGGGCAAACGCGTAGTCGAAGAAGGACTCGTGAAAGAACCGGTACTGACGACCGCTGAACTCCAGCACATGCTCCGAAACCATCGCTTTTGCGTCCTCGGCGACTGCGTCCAAGATGTATTCCGGCGCAGAAATCTGCTGGTGCTCGCTCAGCCAGCCAGATAAACGATCAACCACCTCAACCCATTCCGATCTTCGTCCGAGGCGTCGATTGGTATCGCTTCTTTTCCGGTCCCAGAACTTCGCGTAAAGGGCGTCTCTGCTCAGGGCACGACTCCGGTCTTCCGACCTCAAGATCAAGTACATCGACAAGTGAAGCGGCAATCTTAGCGTCTCTTTTAAGTCAGGGCTGACAGCAGTGGGATCGACCGAGGCAACCCGCAATTGTTCCTCGAGCTGCTCAGGACTGAGAAGTCTGACCGCAACTTCGGCGAACCCTGCCTCGGCTGCCCTGAGCTTTCTGAGTCGGTGATCGTGTTCCAGGTCAAAAGCGCGGCAACCGACAATCATGTGAACGTTGGGAAAGGTATCGGCCTGATGCCGCAAGTCATCAAAGAGGTTCCACAATTCTGGGCGCCGGCCGGAGGCTAAGCTGACGGCGTCCAGCTGATCAATCACGAGCACACACGTCGCGCCGTTCGCTGCGGCCGCCAGGACAGGAACCGGCGAATCCGGGAGGCCTAGCCTTTTCCCCAGTTCCGAACAGGACAAGATCCCCTCGGGGATTTCGTCAAACCGCACCGGGAGTGTTGGAATGCCGTCGGCTTGGAGACGTGATACAGCGTGAGCGAGAGCGCAACTCTTGCCGCCTCCCGCCACACCGCTGAGCAAAATCCTCCTTCTCGTGAGCCTCTTTTTTTCATCAAAGATGCCAGGACCACTGATCAAAGGGATCGTGTGACGGTTGATCAACAAAGATTGGACCCTTCGTGTATAGCCTTCACCTAGTTCCCTGAGTCGATCGATCGACTGTTTATCGAGAGCCCACTCTCTGCGCCGGAAGCCGTGTTTGCCCAATTCCTCGAGGACATCATTCTGCCGGACAGGTCGGTGAATACGCTCGAGCAACAAATCGCCCAAATGGCCTCGAACAGCGCTGGCGTCCACGGGCGAACCGTCCGGGCGGTAAAGCAGCATCCCAATAGTCGAGTCAAGTTGAGCACGGAGGCTCTCCTTGTCCTGGACCTTGACCCGCAGACGCTCGATCACCATTCGAGCTTTTTCCCTGTTGTTTGCGCACAACGGAAGCAAGTGTGAGCGGAAACCACTGGCAAGTTTGTTTGAACGATTAAGCCTCTCCTCGAAGGTATCGTGATCTGTGGCAAAGCTCTGTAGCTCAACCAAGTCAGGAGCGGCCAAGCTGGAGGCGAAAACCGCTTTGTGAGAGGAGTCGGGGGTGATGTGCCCCATCAGGTCGCCTAGGATGCTTCGGCCGGTCTTGGGATCAGGCGCCGCCAACGAGGAGAGCGACCAGCCAAGTACACCTGCTCTCTGGCTCTTAACAGACCAATACTCTCGATGCCCGTCGGGCCTGTCGAGGTAGAACTCGATCCCCCGCGACTCTTCAAGCTGCAGGGGCTCCAGCACCAATTCGACGGCCTCGCCTCTGACGATATCAAGCAAGGCGAGGATCGACCAAAATGCCTCGTATCGGTTTCCCAGCTTATCTGACGCGCCACCGGAGACGGTCATTCGTTATCGCCTCTGCCAGACGATACTAGCAGAAGGGGATGCGGTGGACACCGGCCATTCGGTACAGTCGATGGATGACGCCCGGAAATCGAGCGTGACGAAGACTGAGGATGCTTAGGGGTGAGGAGCTGGTGTTACTCCATTAGTTCAACGGTTAAGGACACGAGCTAGTCGGCTCGTCTTCCTGCTCCATTTCTGCTCCATTAAGAGGCATGTTTTTTGAAAGCCTTGTTGACTCTATGTTCTAAATCGCCTGAAAGAAGAGTCTATAGACGCTATGTTCTTTATTTACAATCGAACGCCAACTTCCCAAGCTGGACGTCGCGGGTTCGATTCCCGTCTCCCGCTCCAATAAATCAACAACTTACGGCCGCTGATTTATTCCTCCTGCTCCAAAATGCTCCATTAAGAGATTTGGATGGTTTTTTCGAGCGAGTTGACGGCTTCCCGTCTTTGTCCGAGATCGTCTCGGTGTAGACGTTATGTTTGACGTCCAAAGTGTGGCCCAACTGATCGGCCACGAGTTTCGGATCGACCCCGAGTTTCCTCATGAGAGAAGAGTGGGTGCGACGCATCACCTGGAAGTTGGCCCACTCGATGCCTGCCTCCTGTAACTTCGGGAGGAACTTCCGGCGCCAGCAATTGTCCTTTGCCAAAGGCGTCTTCCCGGTTTCAGAGGGAAAGACCCAGGCGTCCGTTGACGAATCGGCGAGCTGGCGCGCCAAAGACTCAGTTGAAGCTGGAGGCCGTCGGATAGGGCGACCCGCCTCACGGACTGATTGGTCTTCGGGCTGTCAATCAAGCCTCTGTACAGCCTCTGCTTGACGTCCAGGTAATCGTCGTGGATATCTGCCCACTTCAAGGCGAAGATTTCACCTGGCCGCATGCCGGCTATGATTGCGAGCATCGCGATCAACTTCTCGAGGATCCCCAGAACTGAGAACAGGTTTTCACCTCTTCAGGGTTCATCTGCCGCCTCTTCGCGCAGCGGGCAAAGTCCCCGGCACTCGCCCTTCTAAGAAGGCTCGGAAAGCATGGTGTACTGCGAGTAGAACGCTCGCACGTCGAGCCGTTCGAGGATCCGGTCGGTTATGCTTCGTCTCATCTTCTCGTTTCGGTCAGGAGCCGAGACACACGTCTCCCTCCTTCCTCAAAATGTGTTTTTGCTGCGGACTGACGGGCCGGTCGAGCCGGCCTAACTGACACGCTTTCGTCTCCGTCGTTTCCGGAGGTCGAACTCCCGAAACGGCGGGTCTTTGAACAGCGAGTCGAGATAGATCCTCAAGTGACCGCCGGGGGTGGAGGCGGACTCCACCTTGCCCTTCCACGCCCACCGCTCGATCGTGGATCGGCTCACCCGAGCGATTGCCGCGGCGGTTGCGACATCAAGCAGGTAGCGGCTTTGCGGACCGGGAGAGCCACAGACATGACACCTCTCATTGCTGGACCGGGTCCTTCTCATGCGGCCTCCGGAGCGAGTGGCGCCAGATCGGCGCGGGCGACGAGGCCGCGGCTGACCAGCGAGTCCCAGTAGATGCGCCGATTTCCTCCGGGGTTGTAGACCCATTCAATTTCCCCCCGTTTCATCCACTGGTAGATGGTATTGATGGAGGCGCCGCAAGCCTCTGCCGCTTCCTCCACCGTTAGAAGCCGCCGGTTCGTGCAGTTCCAGCAGCAGGTGATGTCAATGAGGTTGTTCTGGTTCTTTCCCATCATTCCTTCCGGAGCTCCTCACGATTGATCAGTTTGGTGCGGATGCTTTCGCGCCAGTCGAGCATGCCCCGAAGGTTCTCCGCGAAATCCCGGCACTCGAAGCAGTCCTGGAAATGGGCCGCAAACGTCATCACTTCCTCGGGCTCCATTTCGTGCTCAACGAAGCGCGTTACGCGCGCGAGACAGTTCCTATTAATTCCCAGCTCGGTGGCTAGTTTTTCAGTCATGCGTGTATTGGACCTCCACCGCTTCTCGAATTGCAATGCTCGCAGTGACGCCGAATGACGCGGTCACTGACTTGTGCGTAACAGGGGGCTGTGGCGGGAAATGAGATTCCATTTCCTTCGATTTTCCCGACACCGCGTGGATCAGCGTCTCGCACGGGTCTTTGATACCGCTTTCCCTCGAGCAAGACAATTCCCGTAATGACCCCTTTGGCGGAGAATAAGAAAAAATCTTTGGGGTCTACTGGAATTCCGGACAGCAAAAGCCGGAGGAAAGTCTCAGGACGGGATTGAGCGACGCCGGCGAGATGGTTTGATAAGGATGCGGCCGGTAGTTCCAATTGTACTTCCGCGCGCGTTGGTCGGCCGGCCGCGCTTCCGTGGCCGCCCGGTTCGCCGCCTGCGCGAAGCCGGGCGTTCGGGTTCATGCCGACTTCGCTCCGGCAGAAAGCGCCGAGCTTCGTCGACATTCACCCTCCACCCGTCTTCGCTTGGCCGTCTCACACTCCGCGGCCCCGCTGATCGTCCCCGGCAAAGATGGTTAATAAGGATGCGGCCGGGTCATGATTGTGCGTCCGGGCGTGCTGGTCGGCCGGCCGCGCTTCCGTGGCCGCCCGGTTCGCCGCCTGCGCGAAGCCAGGCGTTCGGGTTCATGCCGACTTCGTCCGGCAGAAAGCGCCGAGCTTCGTCGACATTCACCCTCCACCCGTCTTCGCTTGGCCGGCTCACACTCCGCGGCCCCGCTGGATGTCCCTCGCATTCCCTGTTTGTCGGCAGAATTCTCCTGACCGCCAGGATCGACTCCCGATCGCCAACCAGCCAAAACGGAGATTAAGAATTTGGGGTATGCTGCTCTTTAGGCTGATGATCGTCCCTTGGTCTCGTCCCTTGGCCTCAAGGTTATGCGGGTTGCTGCCCTCTACGACATTCACGGGAACCTTCCTGCCCTCGAGGCTGTGCTCGGTGATCTTCGTCGAGCCGAAGTTGAGGTCATAGTGATCGGGGGCGATGTGGTTCCCGGACCAATGCCCTCCGAAACACTCGATCGTCTGCTGGACGTCGCGAGAGATACTCGAGTCCAATTCATCCAAGGCAATGGAGAGACTGCTGCGCTGGCCGAGATATCGGGTACTGGGGCAGACGCCGTGCCGGAACAGTATCGAGGAATCGTGCGGTGGGTCGCCGAGCAACTGACGCCGGCACAACAGCGATTGCTGGCCAGCTGCCCGAAAACTTTGCGTCTCCGAGTCGAGGGATTGGGCGATGTGCTCTTCTGTCATGCGACACCGCGGAGTGACACGGAGATTTTCACCCGGACGACCTCTGAGGATCGCCTCTTGCTACTCTTCGCAGAAGCCAACGCCTCTACTGTGGTTTGCGGGCACACGCACATGCAGTTTGACCGCATGGTCGGCGGAATCCGAGTTATAAACGCCGGCAGTGTCGGCATGCCCTATGGCGAGCCAGGCGCTGATTGGCTCCTGCTTGGACCCGGCATCGAGCTTCGGCATACTCCTTATGATCTCGCAAAAGCTGCTGAGCGGATTCAAAGAACGAACTATCCCCAGGCGAAAGAGTTTGCCGAGCACTACGTCCTGCGCCCTCCCTCCGAGGTCGAAATGCTTGATGCACTCCGCCGGGCCGAGTTGAAGTAGCGGGGCTAGCGTACTTTTCCCTGGGCGTCGAAGATTTATCCGGCAACACCCAAACTCTGCTCGATCCCTTCCACAAACCGTCGGATTTCGTCCCTGATTCTCCGGTAATGGGAGAGCGCTTCCTCCTCGCTTTTGGCATTTTGGGCGAGCTTGGGCGGATCCTGAAAGCCGGCGTGAATCACCCGAGTCTTTGCAGGGAAAATCGGGCATTGCTCGGAGGCCGCGTCACACACGGTCACCACATAGTCGAACTCTCGCTCGAGCTCGGAGGCTTTCTTCGAGCGCTGTTTGGAAATATCGACTCCAGCCTCGGCCATGACGCGCGCTGCGCGCGGATCGACCTGGCTCTTTTCGATTCCCGCTGAGAAGACAGCGAAACGGTCACCCTTGAGCTGCCGGCACCAGCCTTCGCCCGCCTCTCGTCGCGGTTAAGGTAGTATATATGACGTCATACAATCTGGTCCGAGGCGAGATCATGTCGCTTTGCCTGTTCTGTTTTCATTACTGTTCGCCGTTAGTCTTTGTGGCTTGGCACTTGCGGCCGACGTTGAAGGGGCCAGTTTGGGTGGGCGGGCCTGGCCAGCACGTGGTTCCGCATCGATCCGCGAGAGGAAACGGTGGGCATCCTGTTTTATGCAACACTTACCATCCGACAACGAGACACCCAAGCGCTTCTCAACCTTGTTCTATCAAGCGCTCGTGGATTAGAGGCAGGAAGATCTCTTATGAAATTCAAGCACTTTTGGAATTTGGCTCTGGTCATTCTTTTTCTCGGTAATGTCCAGCTTTGGGCAACCGTAAACGGGCCCGTCAACGTCAGCCACAATGGACGCCATTTCGTTGATCGGAGTGGAACCCCGTTTTTCTGGCTCGGCGATACGGCCTGGCCTCTTTTCGTGCAATACTCGCAGGCGCAAGCCGAAGCCTACCTGAAGAACAGGTCCGCAAAAGGATTCAGCGTGATCCAGGGAGTGCTCGCCTGGGGTGCCGGAAGCGGGATGGAGCGCAGCGTTCCGCTGCCTAACTGCAAAGGCGAAAGGCCTTGGCTCGACAATGACCCCTCCAAGCCCAACGAGGCTTACTTCAAATACGTCGACTATTTGGTGGATTTCGCGAACCGCCACGACCTTGTTCTGGCCGTAATGCCGACGTGGGGCTACTACGTCGTGGACACCCGAATCATCAATCTCCAGAATGCACGCGCTTACGGACGGTGGCTGGGCGACCGCTATCGCAACAGTCCCAACATCATCTGGGTGAGCGGCGGAGATCGAATTCCGCTGGGGTATGAAGACGTCTACCGGGAGTTAGCACGGGGACTGCGGGAGGGAGACGGGGGATCCCATCTGATTACATATCACCCAAGCGGCTGGCGCTCCTCTTCCGAGTACTTCCATGAAGAGAAGTGGCTGGACTATAACAGCATCCAAACGTGGACCGATTGGCCCCAGATACACGGGGCAGTGGTATCGGACGGCCTGTTGACTCCGCCAAAACCCGTCGTCCTGGCCGAGCCGGCTTATGAGAATGGCCCGGAATACCCTCGCGGGCCGATAACTCCCCTGATCGTGCGCCGGCAGGCCTGGTGGACCGTCATGGGAGGAGGTTCTTTCACTTATGGACAAAACCAGATGTGGCGGATGGAAACGGGATGGGACTCGACTTTTGATACTCCCGGGGCCGAACAGGTCTGCATGATGCGAAAGATTCTCGGGCGCCTCAATTGGTGGGAGATGGTCCCCGATCAGGGACTTTTCCTCTCTGGCGTCAGCAGCGAAAGAACGCTGAATACGGCCCTTCGCGCCAGGAAAGGAGACCGGGCGCTCATCTACCTGTCTTCGCAGTGCCATGTCTTTGTCAATCTGGAGAAGCTTAGAGTCAAGCAGGTCAAGGCTTTCTGGATCAACCCGATCACGGGAGAACAGAAAGAAGCGGGAACGTATTCGACGGGTAACTACAACGGGAGGCCCTTTCCGGATCGGGCTGTGGCACACTTCGCTACGCCCGGTCACTGGGAGGATGCCCTGTTGCTGTTGGAGGAATTCTGACGGGCAGAGTCGCCGCCGTTACTCCGCTCGCAACCTCGTTCCGAGGGTTTTGAAAAAGGTCGAGAGCGGCCGGCCTTCTGCCATGGTTCGGTAGTTCCGTTTTAGGCGGGCTTTTAACAAGTGCTGATCCTGCTATGGCTTAGCTATTAAAAAGCCCGCCTAAAGGCGGAACTACGAACACGTGGCAGAAGCATCCGCAACCCTTTTTCAACGCCCTCGCTCCGAGGGTGTTGAAAATGTTCATTCGAATGTTAATTCGGTCCACCTCTACTCATGCTCGTCTCCACTTTCCTACGCCGAAGGCGTTGCGTAGCAAAGCCCAGGGTTGGCCGCGTCGTGTGCGGCCAACCCTGGGTTAACCGGCTGTAAGCTCCCAACCCTGAAAGGGTTGCGTACCATGCACGATACGCAACCCTTACAGGGTTGGGGCATCGCGCGAGATCCCGGACCCAGGGTAGGCCGCACAAAACGCGGCCAACCCTGGGCTCTGCTACGCGACCCCTTTGGGGTCGAGAACCCTTTTTCAACGCCCTCACTCTGAGGGTGTTGAAAAAGGGACAAAAAGCCGATTACGATTACGAGCACGAGCACGAGCACGAAAAGCAAAGGCCGTCTAATTGATTGCACTCGTTATACTTGCCGACTGAGCCTTTCGTGCTCGTGCTCGTAATCGTAATCGGTTTTTTCGATCCTTTATCAACGCCCTCGCTCTGAGGGTGTTGAAAAAGGGCGTCGGTCGGTTGAACCTTCGTCAAATATACACAGGTGTAAATCGCGCAGACGCTTGGTCGAATCGGCGCTTTATTTTGGAGCGCGGCGGCAGAAGGACTCCGATGCTTTACCAGGAGTCCTGGCGACGCCGCTTTCCCCCGTGCAGAATCACACAACGGCGCCATCTTCTGGGCCATTATCGCGCCGCTTCACTCGAAGAAGGACTTGCCCCGAGTCATCTTCTGGGACACACTGGCGAGGTGATACCCGAGAGCCATTTTCCGGCTTGGCCCCATGCTCCAACGCATCTTCTATCGGAGGCGGGAACCTACATCGTGACTGCGGCGACCTACAGGAAACTCCACCACTTCCGGGGAGCCGAGCGGCTGCGTTTTTTGCATGACGAGATCCTTCAGCTGGCGGCCGATTTCGCTTGGCAACTCGAGGCTTGGGCGGTCTTCTCTAATCACTATCACTTCGTCGGTCATTCACCTGACGCAGAGGATGGGGCGAAGAGCCTCAGCGATATGCTTGGAGAACTACATGAACGAACGGCGAAATGGCTGAACGCCCTGTGCGGTGTCCCAGGCCAGTCGGTCTGGCACAATTTCTGGGACACACGTCTTACCTTCCAGCGATCGTACCTTGCCAGATTGAGTTACGTCCATCAGAACCCGGTCAAGCACGGCTTGGTTCGCGTAGCAAATCAGTATCCCTGGTGCTCCGCCGCCTGGTTTGAGCGGAGTGCGCGACCTGCTCAAGTCCGCACCATCTATGCTATGAGAATCGATCAGGTTCGTGTCTCGGACGACTACGATGTAGCGCCAGAGTGGTGACTGCTGGCGACGCGCCTTTGACGGGTGAAGTTGTGGCCGGCTAGATTCTGCACAGGGGAAAGCGGCGTCGCCTCGCGGCCTGATAAGACGTCGGCCCGCTCGTTGCCGCCGCACTCCAAAAAAGCGGCGCCCTATTAACACTCCAGTAAACTTTTTCAACGCCCTCGCTCTGAGGGTGTTGAAAAAGGGCTTTGGATTCCTCGAGGCTCGCGGAAATGCACAGAAGTGTAAAACGAGGTTCGCGTCTGGGAGTTCCCTTGCGACCGTTTTTCGCGAGCCTTGGAGTGCGCAAGCCATGCTTGCGCCTTCTTTACATTCTGCTGGATCGAGCCCCTGACCGCCGTGCTATTGCAGGCTGGCAAAGAAGGCGCAAGCATGGCTTGCGCACTCCAAGGCTCGCGAAAGACGCTCGCAAAAGCCCGTTGATCCGGACCTTGCTGACCTATATACACTTCTGTGAACTTATTCAACACCCTCGCTCTGTGCGCGGCTCTGTGATGCTTGCGACGTTTTCCTTTGTGTCGGATTCTAGTACGTGAGGCGGACTGGTTGCGCAACAAAAGCGAGCCGTTACGTGGTTTGGCTTCCCTGGTGGGTGCCTGTTTTTCGGGAACGCGTTCTACCGCATATCGCCCGAAGAGCAGCCTCGGCAATGTCTTCCGCCTCCAGACGATACGCCTTCAAAAGAGCTGCATAAGGACCGCTTTCCGCGAAACAGTCGGCGATTCCCACGCGTTCGACCGGCACGGGGTATCGAGCGGATACTGCTTCGCAAACCGCCCCGCCCAACCCTCCGATTACGCTGTGTTCCTCTGCGGTCACAATCGCTCCGTTTTGAGAGGCGAGCTCCAAAACGAGCACCTCGTCCAGCGGCTTAACCGTGTGGAATTCGGCGACAGTGGCGTTTAGCCCGTGCTGGTCCTGCAAGATCTCAGCTGCCTGAAGACAGCGGCTAACCATCAGGCCCGCTCCGATCAGCGCCACATCCCGGCCTTCCCTAAGGACAACGCCTTTGCCGATTTCAGGGGCGTATTTCTTGTCCTTAAATAGGACCGGCACCTCGTTTCGATTCAGGCGGAAGAAAACCGGACCGGGTGAGGCGGCCACCTGAGGGAGGAGAACCGAAAGGCAAACAGGATCGCTCGGGATCACGACCGTCAGGTTGGGAAGGCTGCGCATTATCGCGACATCGGTAATCGAATGGTGCGTCGGGCCATCAAAGGAGTCCGACAGACCGGCGTAGGCACCCATCAACTTCACATTGGCGCCGCCATAACATAGATGGGTACGGACCATCTCGAGGGCTCGAGTGGCGAAAAGAAAAGCAAACGTGTTGGCAAAAGGAATTTTGCCGGCATACGCGAGCCCCGCCGCTACATCGACCAGCGCCTGTTCGGCAATCCCCACATTGTAGAAACGGTCGGGAAACTCGTCGGCGAACATCGAGCTGTGATCCGAGTTGGCCACGTCAGCGCTCAGAACGACCACATCCCGATTCTCGCGGCCGAGCTGAACCAGCGCACGTCCGTATGCGATGCGCATGGATTCTAGTTCAGCCATTTCAATCCCTCCTCCAGTTCAGCCAGCGCCTGCCGGTACTGTGCGTCGTTGGGCGGCTGTCCGTGCCACCGGTGGTCGTATTCCATAAAGCTGACGCCTTTCCCTTTTGTGGAGCGGGCAATGATCATGCTCGGCCGGGCGTGCACTTCGTCTGCGCGATCGAGCGCGTCAAGAATTTCGCGAACATTGTGACCATGAACCTCCTGCACGTGCCATCCGAACGCCTCCCACTTCGCGGCAATCGGCTCAGTCGGCATCACGTCGGCAGTGGCCCCGGTCTGCTGGATGCCGTTACAGTCCAGGATAGCTGTCAGGCTGCCCAGCCGGTATTTGGCCGCCGTCATAGCGCCCTCCCAGACGACCCCGGCATTGATCTCACCATCACCGAGAACCACGTAGACCCGGGCCGAAGAGGCTTGCGCCGAAGGCGCCGTAACCGCCGACGGTTTCGCATGCCGCTGGAGGCCGAGCGCGATTCCCGCGCCAACCGCGATACCGTGGCCGAGCGGTCCGGCAGGCATTTCAATCCCGGGGAGTTTTATTCGATCGGGATGTCCCTGCAGACGACTGCCCAGTTGGCGAAAGGTGGCGAGCTCTTCCGTGGGGAAAAAGCCGCGGCGCGCCATGGCCGAGTAAAGAGCTGCACAGGCGTGGCCCTTTGAAAAGAGCAATCGGTCGCGCTCCGGCCAGCCAAGCTCCTCCGGCCTGACCCTGAGATGGTGGAAGTAGAGACAGGCCAGGATCTCGGCCACCGAAAGGGCACCGCCAAGGTGACCTGTCTGGGCCCGGTATACCATGTTGAGGACATCGATCCGGATTTTTTGGGCGTTCCGTGCGATATCTCTGACCAGTGCGTCATCGTGCACGTGCATATCGAATCTTGCTCCTGCCTGCTGGATCAGAATGAAAAGCTGCTGACGCGTGCGGGGTCGCCTTCTTTGGCCGCCCACAGGACGGATCCCATGAATTCGTCGACATCTTCGGCTCGCATCGGTATCGGCATGTTCTCCAGCTTCATCCGCAGTTGAGGGTTTTTGGCCGCCGCGAGGGCCCTTCGGATATGCTCATCCGTGAAGCCGGGCACTTCACCTAACGAAGTTGGAAACGCCATGTTACGGGCAAAGTCGAGCATGGCGGTTGCCACCGCCAGTCCCAGCTCGCGTCCGTGCAAGTGGTCCAGGTTCGCGCTCGAAAACCCTTCGCGCCTGTAAAGCTCTCCCACCGCGCGAAGCGGGCGCTCCAACACTCCGGCAAAGAGAACCGTGTAATACGGATTCATGAGACCGCACGCCCGCCCATGGCTCAGGATATCGACCAGGGAAAAGCTGGTGAGATGAGCGCCGTTTGTTCCGCCGATCATGATCGCGTAACCTCCCAGATCTGTGGCCAGTCCCAACGCTTCGCGCGCCTTGGCTGCGACCTGGTTTGCCTTCAGCTCCGGAAGATGGCGAAGCACGAGGCCGATGCCCGTCAAGGCAATTTCCTCGGCTTTGCCGTAAACCGGCTTGCCGACCGCGCTGTATAGCACCTCAAGACAATGGGAAATGCCGTCCAGAGCGCCGTCCGCAGTCAACGGCCAAGGGCAACCGAGCGTCACGCCATAATCGAAGACAGGGAGAGCAGGGATGATGGCTTCGTCGACGATCAACTTCTTCTGGCTGGTGAGGATATCGGTGATGTTGGAGTATTTCGTCAGGTGGGCTGCCGAGCTGGCGGCCGTCTGGATTGCGACGTGAGGCGTCAGTTGAACGCCTCCCTGCGTCAAACGCCCTGTGACCGCTCCGACTCCAAAATAGTCTTCGATGCCGCCTCCCAAAGTGCGAAGGGTTTCGGCCGCCTTCGCCGTATCGATCGTGCTACCACCGCCAAAGCTCACGACGACGTTCGGACGGTATTCGCGCAGTTCGCGGGTGATCCGCTCCAGGTCATCCCGAGGGGCGTTGGGCGCGGCACCGTTGGCTTCGACCACAACGGCAACGCCCGCATCGGCGAGCGACCGGCGAATCACGTCCAGAAACGGCTCGGACCCCGGGAACCGATCGGCGACGACGACCGCGCGTGAACCGCACGACGCGGCGGCGGGGCCGACCCGACTCAGCACTCCCTGCCCGTGGATATACCGCTCACCTTTGAATTCCCACAGCAGTTCCTCAGCTCTTTCAAACAAGTCCGTTATTTGACTGGTCATACGTATTACCAAAACCCTAGTTGAAGCGAGCGGATGTGTCAAGACGAAATAACTAGTGATTTGAAATACGGAGGTCTGGTATTATGTCAGACCGAGAGTCGAATGAGCCAAACTGACGTTGCGTTGCTCCTCGAGATGTACCGCCGCATGGTTCGGATCCGACAGTTCGAACTTGCGGCCATTGATTTGTTTAAACGTGGACAGGTCAAAAGCACCGTTCACCCGTATATCGGTCAGGAAGCCTCAGGAGTCGGAGTCTGCATGGCCCTTCGCCATGACGACCTCGTCGCTGGCACGCACCGGAGCCATGGGCATAACATCGCCAAGGGGGCGGACACCGGCCGCATGATGGCTGAGATTCTCGGCAAGGACACCGGATATTGCCGCGGCCGCGGTGGCTCGATGCATATTGCCGCCTTTGAGACCGGCAGTCTCGGGGCGTTGGCCGTCGTTGGCTCGGGTATTCCGATCGCCGTCGGAGCTGCTCTCGGCTTCAAGATGCGCGGTGAAGACCGCGTCTCCGTCTCGTTCACCGGAGACGGGGCCTGCAACACCGGGAACTTCCACGAGGGTCTCAACCTGGCAGCCATCTGGGACCTGCCATTTTTGCTCGTCCTTGAAAACAATCAGTACGCGATCTCGACACGGATAGAACGCGTCACTCGAGTGAAAGATCTGGCCGAGCGGGCTTCCGCATACGGGATTCCGGGAGTT
>Ga0209593_10000613_pt1 | contig 16378 bp, 16 predicted proteins | sample PPLLaktember2015_3_FD_187260 | JGI IMG/M metagenome (GOLD analysis project Ga0209593, IMG submission 187260) | Freshwater sediment microbial communities from Prairie Pothole Lake near Jamestown, North Dakota, USA - PPLs Lake P7 Core (6) Depth... | ecosystem: Environmental > Aquatic > Freshwater...
AAAATACAGTTAATAATAAAAAATGAGTAGAAAATAAAATGGAAAAAATAAGAATCGGTTACCCTGTAAATGGTTGGACAAAAGAACTCATCGAGGGTTGGAATGCAGCCTTCGATACTACATCCCCGGAAGTGGAACTCGATGTGAGCGAAGCGGGATTCATTACCCTATTCGATTGGCTGACTGTCGTCGCCTTGATCGAGAAAGTACTGGCCAATCCTTATGTGAAAAACTTTCACATCGATGCCAAAGGTTCCGATCCCTCCAATTTTATCCCCCTCTCAGAATTTATAGACATCGAGAAAAATTTACCTTCCAGGCGTTTCCCGGCTGAAATAAACCTATCGAATCGAATTTACAAATCCGTGGGTTTTATCGAGTCATTGGGAACCCTGGATATTCTCAACCGAAGGAGCGAAGAAGGAAAAGTATCTTACCCCTTTATAAATATCGACGATGTAAAAAAGCATCAATTCTATACCCGTAAGCATGGCGATTTGGGAGTTCTTCTCGGCCTTACCCGTATTTACAACAAGGCTGATTGCAGCCAATTTATCGATGAAAGCCGGATCCAAACCTGGGTGCAGGCTATGGGGGCACGTTTCCCTGAATCGTCACTTTTTGAAACCCAGGAAGTCTGGAGGGTATTGTGCCACGAATTTGCCGTCAATATTTATGAACATGCCGGGATCCCAGGCTTTATCTCCATGCGGGTAGTTTCACCCAGGGACAACCAGGATCGGGTTCATCCCTGGTGCCGGGAAACATATCCGTCTCCCTGTATCAGCCGCTTGTTTGATAAAAAAAGCACTCCCGGTAACCATTTCCTGGAAATTTGCATCGGTGACGCAGGAAAGGGGTTTATCGAAACCCTGGAAACTGCTTATAAAAAATACATAGAAGATAATATTACTGCGGTGAATAAGGATTTTATACCGGAAAATGCCAGGAGGGAAGACATCGTAGCTTTTGCTTTCGATGAATTGGGAACCTCAAAAGATGTGAATGGGTGCTGGATCACTGAGAGACATGCATTGAACCGCATATTATACATCACCGCCCAATATGGCGGGGTGCTGACGGTACGAACCGGCGGTGTCGAGTTAATTTATTCCGGCGAAGGAGAAATGTTTAAGAAAAGCCCGACCGGTAGAGGATATATACCGACTAATCCACAGGAGATGCCAGGCATCATCCCCGGCACTCAATTCCAGGTCATCCTCCCATTAATCCCATTTGCACCTACTTTAGATTTTGAAAGGAGATCTACTCTTTCTGTTTCATTACCGAGTACTTATCATACGGAGAGCGGGCACGTCCGCGGGCACCTGGTTCCCTTATTGGAGAAACTGGATCAACCCGGTTCATGTATCGGTAAAGAGGAACTTGGGCAATTCAGGAGAGCCTGTGAAAACCTTTGTATAGAATTACAAATCAAACGCCCTGCCTCCGAACCCTTAATCCTTGATTTCAGCCAACTAAACTGGACAGCGGGCCAATTCGAAACACTCCTTCACTTTCTTCAAAACATTCTTCAACACCGTCCGGTACTCCTGGTCGAGATAGAACCGGAACTTGCCCGCGAAGTGATCCGCTTGGAGGGTAATGGGGCACCGACCACCCTGGATAAGAATTTCATATACCGGGATTTACCGCAAGACGGCCCTTATTATGCTGAACTATCTGAAAAGGAGTTCCTGGAAACGTATAACCGAATTCACGCCACGGTATTGGGGATCGACAGGGATGGCAAATATTATATGTTCGGCATTCGCAACCACGCCTATGAAAAGCCGCTGCTGAGCTTAATCGAAACTCCAAAATCCATCGAAGAACTCTGTAATGAAACTTTCTGGGATGAACCGCTTAAAGAAAATTCCTTGAAAGCTATATTGAATAACATTAACCCCATGTTCCATCGAAATAAAGACGGGCAATGGCAAACGGTTTGGGATAAAATTGGACTATCCGTCGAAGTACAACGCGTCATGTCCATGCATTTCGACGATGTAGCCAAGAAAAACAATGCATGGCGTGGATATCCGTATGAACAGGAAAAATGCAAATTTAGAATTCCATTGCAGAAAGAATGGCGATCCAATTTCCTAGAAACCACCCGGATTTTGTCCCGGGAACGTCATGCCGATGAAGTAGCCCAGCGGTTGATTTACCGACTCGAAAAAGGGTTGGCATTAAGAGGAAAATCACTTAACGATGTGAGAATCCTGGCCTGTATGACTGCGCCGGCCCTTCTATTGGCTTCTTTTATCCATCGTTGGTGGCCTTTACAATATGAACGTCCGGCGATATCAGATTTAGGTTATTATATTATGTTGAGTCACCCCGGGGAATTACCCTTCCTGGTAAAAGGTGGTGGAATTGTGATCGTTCACGATATCATGGATACAGGTATTTTATCCGGTAAACTGATCGAAGCATTAAAGCACCAGGGAATGGATATTCTTTGTATGTTGAGTTTTATCATGATGAAACCCGATTTAAAAGAAACAGAGGTCAATCTCATCGAAAAGGGGTGGATACCCGAGAAAGATGAAACTGAAAAAGATTTTATACCCAAACATGCCCTGATTCGTGTAAAACAACCGCTTTCTTGTAATCCATCGCAGCCCGACGAAAAAGACACCATTGCTTATTGGATAGAGCCAAGGACCATGCGCCCGCTTAAATATACATCATTAAGACGCCAATTAAAGCGAGGGCCTGACCCTGATATTAAACGTAGAAACCAGTGTTTGGAACGGTTTAACCGCTCTTCAAACGATTGCCTATTTGCAGCAGGACATTTTGTGTACGGCTATCGTCATTTTTCTGTCTCCATCGATGTTCAAAAAGTTTTAACCGGGGAAATCGGCGATGAAATCGCTTTATGGATCGCCGACATTTGCGAGAACCTTCCCGATCGAAGAAAAAGAGATTGGGAAAGCGAAATTGGTCATAACCTTAAAGGAGATGTAACTGCTGTTTTTATGCCCCTCCACAGCCAGGTCCACTATATCTGGCCCAAGGTGGAAAAAATCCTGGCGCAACGGGGACGACGCCATCCCACCTGGCTCCTGGATGCTACTTTTTTTACTGGGAGAGCACCTTCTTATAGAATTCCTCAACAATTTTTGTATCAAATTAAAGAGGCAGTACAAGAATCCGTCGATGTAAAAAATGGAAGATTGAAAAAAATGACAAAACCGGTGCGCCTTTTGATCCTGGATGATGTTATCGTTACTGCCCGCAACGCAGAATCGATCTTGGAAAGCATTAGCTCGGTTGTTAAGAAAGAATTTTATAAACTGGGAATAAAAGACAATTTGAATGAATATACGAATCCTATCGAATGGATCCGGTATTTCTGTGTCCTGAACCAGATGGGATATGGCCTTTATTTACTGTGGAAAAACCTGGACCATGTGGGGGAGCAAAGAATTAAATTTACCTTCGAATCGTATGCTCCATCAATGGGTATTCCAGTATATACAGATACCGATTGCCCCATCTGCCAGGATATCACGCGACTAAAACGACTGGAAGCCACCTGTGAACAATATGGTTTCGAATCCGCCCGGCAGTGGGCTGAAATGCGAATTAATGACCTTAAACCGATCGCCATGGACAGACCGGGCTTTAATAGCCCTATCTCTACATATTTAACCAGGGGCATAAATCTATTACAGGTTGCACCAGACGAAAATATGCCTATATTTCAAGGCTTTTCTCATGTTCACGCTGCTACAGCAATATGGCGATTTTATGAATTAATGTACTATTCTTACCCTCCAGGAGATGTCCTCCAATCCTTAGAGAATGCTCGGGGTACAGATACAGAGGGGCAGGAAGTAAAAAGCGAATACGAACGTTACCGGTGGGCCGTATACAAATGGTGTTTGCGGAAGTGGAAGCGGTTGGAAGCCAATGCAGCGGTGGAGGATTTTATTACCGAAGTGAAACGGGAAATCGAGCAAAATACCCCCCTGGTGCAACCTCTTTTAGAAGGTTGTGCCCAACACGTCGAAGACCCGGCGGTTACCCGGCTCATTGCCGATTGCATCGATACCCTGGCGAAATTGGAATGGAAACGAATTTATGACAAAAAAGGAGCTGAACCGGAACGAATCAATCATACTATCGATCTATATACCGCATTGGCCTTGTTCTGGCTCAATATTCCCCGTGCACGGTGGGAAGAACTTTCATTTGAAAACCAGGTACAGGGAAAGAAAGAAAAAACATTCCTGATGGATCACCTGGATCAAGCCGCTGCTAAAATGGATATTCATGGTTATTCCTTACTGCGTAATTTATACCGCCAATTAAAGCGTCCCCAGAAGCATACGGACCCCAAGTGGGCATTGGATACCATTGCCGAATCGTTGTTCCGGGGACGAGACCCAAGTCAATCTAAACATGGCCGGCACCATTTGCTGCCGAGATTGATATCGGAAATTCTAAAGGGAAGTGCGGATAACGAAGACCGCCTCTTGCTTCACAGTAGTTTAACTTTATTCCTGGCCGCATTGGAAGAGCTGCTGCATTACGACTATGAACTTTCCTTCGATACCAATGAAATTAAGAAGCTTTCGGTTGAAGTTCTTGAATGGTTGAAGCGACCGGCTGAAAGCAGTCCCGGGGAAACGCCGCCTCGGGCACTTAGAGAATTAGCAGATGCACTGGATTTAGACGGATCTTTTATAAAAAGATTCAACCGTGCTTTTCATGAAGAAGTCGAAGAAATGTTCTCTTTTCTCGAAAAAAGAGTAGCGGAAATCGGGAATGGCCTTTTGACTTTCGACTATGTCAAAGCGGAAGATACCGGGCAATGCCGCATATTGATACCCGGACATAGATTACGCATGTGCCTCGCTAACCTGACCATCGATCCGATTGCCAGATTTAAAGACCCGCACAAAAGCCGAATTGTTGTTTCCAGGGTTCATTCCGAAGACCGCAAGGAAAAAATTTGCTTCCGTTTACTGACGAATTTTACTTCAATCGAAGAAACCCAGCGGTTGACCGGGCAGGGACAAAATATCAAGGTCGATCGATCCATGCTGGAAATGTTCGGCGCGAAATTTGACCCCCTGTGGCAGGAGCCATCTCCTGCTGAACAAGCGGAGGGGTTTACTGCTTCCTATCAAATTAAAATTCCATCCGGTTTTATACCGGGGAGGTAATCCATGAGTTTTAAAATCCTTTATGTGGAAGATTATCCCAAAGATTTTTCAAAATTGAGTAAAGTCATCGATGAGTACAATCAAAAGCCATCCTTTGCTTCTGAGAAAATCGAATTATTTTGGGCAAAAGACCTTCAAGAATTGGAAAATAAATTGGACCACACCATAGATGTCGTGTTGGCCGATATGTTTTTAACTCCTTCCGAAAGCGATAAAGGGGATCGTCTCCAGGATGTGATCGATATCGTTAAAAAGTGGAGTGAAAAAAATAACGTTGGGAGGCCCATACCCATCATTGCCTATACCATCAGCGGCGAAGATGCTTTTAAAGCCAAAAAAGACCTGTATGATATCTGGGATAAAAACACCGCATCCGTAGATTATGTTACCTGGCGTCTCTCCAATTTATCTATCGAATTATCCCGGATTCGACCGGATGCCTCCATCCAGACCAAGATTCGCACCGATATCGATCAGACTTCTTGTGTCAGTTGGCACGATGCAGTGCTCGATATGATAAGACGATATGATCAAGGTTGGACGGAAAGCGACCAGATCGACAGGGCCGGGAGGGCCATCGAAACGATTGCGGATCGTTTAAATGTCTGGGACAATATCAAACCCATGTGGGAAGTGATTAAAAATTGGGAATTTTTAGGCAGGGCTGTTTCACCTCGGACCAGGGGCCACGCTCGACATGCGTTGAATGTCTTCTGGTTGGGATATTATTTCCTGCATCATAAGCATTTACGTGGCTTTTTCATAAAACATTGGAATGAAAGCGAACTTTCCCAATTAAAAATTATGAAGAATGAAAATTCTCTTGAAGCTATAAATAATATCTGGTTTTACACCGGGCTTTTTCACGATATGGCCGGTTGCCTGGAAAAATTTGCCGAAATCAATCATTTTCGCCATGAATTATATTCTCCCTTTGATGTATTGGATTTACGATTACAGGAAACTCATTATTTTTCAACGATACTCATCCAGAACCAGGTAGTCGAATTTCTGGGCAATTTTGATGATCCCTTGAAAAACCTATTAAATACGGCATGGGAGAAGAGCTTAAAGGAAGAAAAAGTCGATCACGGGATGCTATCCGCCCTGTATCTCAAACAACAAATAAAAGATAAAAAACAGAATTTTTACGCCCGGGAAGCCGGACGGGCCATTGCCGTACACAATCTCATCAGCAGGATCAAAGAGGAGAAAATAGACAATTTAACCTGGGAGAAAGAACCCTTTGCATGCCTCCTCTTGCTGTGCGATCAATTACAAACCTGGGAGCGAGAACGTGGGGATCCTAAATTGAGCGATAATGACAGCCCGGAACGTTCTGAGCTGGCGGAATTGCAGATCATTTCGGGGGAGCACCCGGAGGAACGCCCCCACATCAAGATTGCCATCGATTATATTGCGCCGCCCTATTTTCGACATGCACCGGAGATATACCAGAGAGTAAAGGATGACCTGGATTTTATACTCAGGGACAAACCACGTCGGGCAATCAGTAAGATCGCCGGTGAGTGGCCCTTTCATTTGTCGGTCAATTTCTTCTTGAGTAAAGACCTGTTGAATGCTTTTATCGAAATACACCCAGAAAAAGCAAAATAGCCCCCCAGCGGCCTACCTTTTTGAGTTGATCGCTAAACGCGGTAAGACACTTCAAAAAACGGCACGAAGTGCCTCAATATCTATTCACATCTTTAATAATCCGGATAAAATCATCGGCTTTTAACGAAGCTCCACCCACCAATGCGCCATCCACGTTAGGCAGCGACAGCAATAGACTGCTGTTACCGGGTTTCACCGACCCACCATAAAGTATACGCGTCGATCCGGCAGCCTCCTCCCCATAAACCGACATCAACTTTCCCCTTATAAACAAATGAACCTCCTCCACCTGCTCCGGCATCGCAGTTTTACCGGTTCCTATCGCCCACACCGGCTCATATGCAATGACCAGCCCAGCGATTTCTTCGGTCCTTAAACCCCTCAAACCGACTGAAACCTGTCTATCGATAATGGAAAACGTCTCGCCTGTTTCACGCTCTCCCAGGGTTTCTCCGACACATACGATGGGAGTTAAACGGTTTCGAAAGGCAGCAAATACCTTTTTATTAATAATGTCGTCGGTCTCGTTGAAATACTGTCTGCGCTCGGAATGACCGACAATCACATAATCTGCACCGGCATCCTTAACCTGTTTCCCGGAACATTCACCGGTAAACGCGCCCTGGTCTTCCATATATAAATCTTGTGCGGAAACGGCAATATAAGAATCTTTCAACAGTTCGGCGATTTACTCGGCTCCATCGATAAAAGAAAATTCGAGAAAGACGAAACGTTACAGATTTTAAAAACCATCCCCATAATCCGGATGCAAAATACAGTTAATAATGAAAAATGATTAGAAAATAAAATGGAAAAAATAAGAGTCGGTTACCCTGTAAATGGTTGGACAAAAGAACTCATCGAGGGTTGGAATGCAGCCTTCGATACTACATCCCCGGAAGTGGAACTCGATGTGAGCGAAGAACTGCAGAACTATAGTCAGAAAATATCCCTAACCCGGATTTTTTTTGGAGTTATTACGGTAAATTTTCCTCTTAAATCTTTAGAATGGCTTGTTAGAACTGTTCGAAAAGCCTCTGTGATTGCTTCCAACTCCTCATTTTTATACCGTAGATATATAATACTCACACCTTGCCGGCCGTGCGCGAAAACCCATTCGCCATAGTCCCGATCTTCGGTTACTAGAATAGCATCATGTAACTCAGCTAAATTCAAAACTTCATCATCCTGAATTCCGCAAGCAACTACCGAGACCAAAATCGTATCCAGGCCGAGAGGTTTTAACTTGCGAATAATCCTCTGATCTACACTTTCATCTATGAGCAGGGTTTCAGGCAATAAACTCCTCCCGGGCAATGACATCGGCGGAATAGGCTAAAACTGCATTGATATCTTTCCAGTTTAATGAAGGATAGGCTTCTATTAATTCCTCAGTAGTGATACCTTCAGACAATTTTTTTAGGATCAATTCCACACTGATGCGCGTCCCCTTGATAACTGGTTTTCCCAGTAATATACCTGGGTTACATACAATATGCTTCCTATAGTCCATTATATTTTCTCCAAATAACATTATGCGACATTAAACACAGATTGTCAACATTTATTCAAAAAACAGGGAAACTGGTGCGGTTGGACGTTGTGAACTCAGTAATTCTCATTTTGAAATCGCGGGAGCTGTAGCCGGCCCGTCACGGACGGGTTTTATTATTGCATTGAGGATTCCTGGGATGGTCAGGTTCGTGGTTATTCGCAGTATTCGGATTTACAGTTTAACCCCTTAGCATATATCCGAGCAAAGTGGGTCTGTCTCAACTAAAATAGGTGGGCATAATTTATTGCAGGTACAGACCGTTTGGCATGTCCCGCATGTGACACAGGTAACGTCAGGGGGTTGAGTCTCATAATGTTGGCAGCAATCATTCGTAATAGAGCAAGTATCAGGGCAGGTAGCAGGAGTCGTTGCTCCTCCTAAGACCTGAACCAATTGCCTATTGTTGAGATTGGCTACGGTTTTTTTGTTTAATACCAGCCGTTTCGCGAGTTTTTTTGTTTTCATGTTTTTCCTCCCGGTTTATAGTGATTTGGTTAATGATATTGTATCTCATATTGGGGATAATAGCACAAAAAATAAGCAAATGCAATGTGGACGTTGTGGACTGGAAAAAAGGTGTCAGGCGAAAAATACCCGGTTTAGTTCCAATCCCACGGATTCGGTCTCTGTCCATAATGTCCATATTGTCTATAATGTCCAGATTCCTGCCTATGCAGGCTATTTGCCTATGCTTGCCAATGGCCATTATGCAAAGGAGTATGGACTGTATGGACAAAGTATTCGTTCGAAAAATTGGAACTGAATCGCCTCGTTTCGTGCCGAAGGCACTATTCAATTGACAATTGGTAATTTTTAAAAGAGAAGAATTAACAATTAACAAGTATCAATTGTCAATTGCCGATTCCGTAGGGGCGAACGTACACCGATGTGTTTGCCCAAATCCCAATTCATCATTCATCAATCATCATTATCTTTTTTGTGAACCACACGGACGGGCCAGTTCCCGGCAATAATGGGGGTTCTCATGGTGGGTGCCTATTTATTCAAAAAAATTTTCTTGATCTCCTCGGCAATCAACTGCTTGATTAAATCATTTTGTGTTAGTGATCGATCATCCTGCGTTGAAGATGGAGTTTCGGGTTTCGATGAGAAAGTGGAAGAAGAAACTTTGGGTCCTAAACCGAGGGAAGCTCTTTTTTCCAGGAGTTTTTGTTTGTGATCCGGGGGTAGGGGAGTCACGGCTCCCATAGAGCGGGCATAGTAATCGATTTTTATCAAATGTTCGAGGAGTTCCATGCGAAGGTAGGCTTCTTTCACATCGCGGCCAACGGAGAGTACGCCGTTTCCAGGCATCATGAACACATCGCAGCGGCTCAACGCATCGGCCACGATGGAATCGTTTCCAGGATCGCCGGGTAGAGCGTAAGGAACGACAGGAATGACATCCCCGATGGATACGACGGCTTCTGGGATTTCGATTTCAAAATCGAGGCGGACTAAACCGCGGGCCATAGAGAAGGGGGGATGAGCATGCACCACAGCCTGGATATCGGGCCTGGTTTTGTATGCGGCGAGGTGGAGTTTGATTTCGGAAAAGGGATTGCCGATACCCTGGATTTTCTTTCCTTCGCTGTCCAGGGTGAGGATCATTCCAGGGACGATATCGGCTTTACCGACGGCTGTGGGAGTTGCGAGCAAGGTATCTTCGAAACGAAGGGTAACATTGCCGTCATGATTGGCTACCCATCCTTTTTTATCGAGTTTTTGGCAAATCTCGACGATGGCATCGATTAAAAATTCACGGCGGTTTCCCATAATCGAACATCCTTATCCGAGTTGTTTCCCGGAGCGTGAGGTTTTCATCTGGTTTAATTGGTTGAGGATTTTGGTTGCGGCTTCAGCGGATGAATCGATTTCGGATTCGATGCCGGACATGATTAAGCGGCCTGAAGCGCCGAAAGGAGTGATATCGATGAGTTTGACGTTAGCGGCTTTTAAAGCTTCGTTGCAGGCGATCATGAGGTAAGCGGCGGGTGTGGCTTCCATGATAAACACGGATTCGCCGGCGAGAACCATGTTTCCTTTGGCGAGGCCGGTGAACATGATGGCGTGGTCTTGTTCGACGCTGCGAATGGTTTTGAGGGTTAAAATATTGACCTCGGTGCGGTCGTTTTCATCGAGTTTGGCTTCTCTCAAAACTGCGTTTCCTGCTTCTTTGACTTCGCCTTGATCGGTGTGATGAACGAGCATCAACCCGTAATGGCGTTCGGTGACGACGGAACCCAAACGGGATTTGGTGGCTTTCAAGGCGATGTCGATCATGGTATGAATCTCCATAGCGGGGGCTATTTCGATCAATAAAGCGGCGTCGTATTCTTTTGGATCATATACGCGGTTTTCTTTGGCGATATATTGGGCCAATTGGGGCTGCAAACTATCGATAAACGTTAAAGTTCTTAATTCAAATCCTTTGACTTTGGCTTGCTCGCTCATTTAAATTCTCCTTCCCGTCACGCCCGTCACGACGGGTTTTATAAATTGTCGTAAAATCATTTTATAATCAAAATTTTTTGGAAGTCCAGCCCGTCATGGACGGGTTTTATAAATTGTCGTAAAATCATTTTATAATTAAAAGTTTTTGGCCCCACCTTTTTACAAAAAGGTGGGTTCTTTTCCGGGTGTCGAAGAGGTTTCATGGCTCAATAACCTTTTGTTTTTTGTTCCTGGCCTGTGACGATAGCGACGCTGGCGGAGGCGCCGATGCGGTCGGCCCCGGCTTGGATCATCTTTTGAGCGTCTTCTTTGGTTCGAATGCCGCCGGAGGCTTTGACTTCCATGTCGGTCCCGACAATGCGGCGCATCAAGGCAATATCTTCCACAGTAGCACCGCCTCCGCCGAACCCGGTAGAGGTCTTTACAAATGCTGCGCCTGCGGTTTTTGACAGAGCACATGCGACGATTTTTTCATCATCTTTCAACTGCGAGGTTTCGATGATTACTTTGACTTTATGGGGTTTGGACGCTTCAACGACTGCTTTAATATCGTCGAAAACGGTTTTATAGTCTTTTGATTTTAAGGCGCCTATATTAATGACCATATCGATTTCGAGGGCGCCGGAGCGAATGGCTTCTTTGGCTTCGAAGGCTTTGGCCTGGCTGGTAGCGGCTCCCAAAGGGAACCCGACAACGGCGATGGGTTTGACGGAGCTGCCGGCTAATTGGCGGGCGACGAGGGGGATATTGGCGGAATTGACGCAAACAGTGGCAAAGCCGAATTGTTTGGCCTCTTCGCATACTTTGATTAATTGCTCGCGGGTGGCATCGGGTTTCAATATGGTATGGTCGATCATGGCGGCGAGTTGGCTGTCGATTTTAGAACCGTTAATGCCGGTTTTGGACCCGATGCGGTTGGCGCCGCTGTCTAAGATATTTTTAACGGCATCGGGTTTTTGAGTGGCGCAGTGACCGCAGTTGATGCAATCCTGGCCGGAAGCAATGCATGAAGCGACGGTGGCTTTATCGACAGAGACACCGCGTTGTTGAAGTTTTTCCACCACCCTCCGGGTGATGAGTTCGACGACTTCATCCAGGTTTTCTATATGGGGTGAAAGAGACATTTATTCCTCCCTGGTGGTATCGACTTTATCGACGATACCGACAATAACGGAATGAAAAGGATCATCGCGGGTTCCCAATAACTGCCTGGCGGAGTTGCCTTCTTGCTCTACCAATACGAGGTCCCCGGGTCCTGCATCGACTGTATCGCAGGACAAAAACGATTGGGATATATCTTTACCGGTTTCATCCACGGGTTGGACAATCAATAGTTTGTGGCCTTTGAAACACGGGTGTTTTCGTGTTGAGACAACATTACCGATTACCCTGGCCAGTTTCATGATGTCACCTTTTTCACGGTTTCCTGGTGGAAAATGGATTCTTTGTTTGAAATCCCGATATCTTCAATGTTGACCTGGTCTACGATTCCGGTAATGGAGGCATCCACGGGGGAGAACGGATCGGGTAAAGCCAAAGCGGCTTCCCTGGACAGGGTAAAATAAACGAGGTCGCGGTACCCGGCCTGCACGGTATCGATGGCAGCCACGGGTGAGCCGGCGGGTTCCAACTTCTCATCCAGGGGCTGGATCATGAGTATTTTTAAATCGCGGATGCTGTCTACTTTCCTTGTAGAAACGACAGTTCCGATGACTCGTGCGAGTTTCATAGTCTATTCCTCTATAATCAAACTATTATCAAAAGCTTTTGGAAGGTCCAGGAAACCTTTTCTCGAAAAGGTTCCCTGGTCTCTAAATTTTTTCATTGTTATTGTTTCCATTTTACCAGTAAATTCCTTTTTCAATTAAATCGGGGTGTGGTGCGGGTATTAATTCGCAGGCGGTCAACATTCCTTCTTTCGCGGCGAATGCTTTAGCTGCTTCAAAAGAGGCTTCGATATCGGCTAATTCACCGGTCATGACAAAATAGGCTTTGCCGCCCAAACCGTTACACAGGCGTATTTCCACCAATTGGATCGGGGTGGTTTTCGCGGCTATATCCGCGGCGGTGACACAGGTTGCGGCAGAGAAAGTCTCGACGATGGCGACGGCGAGGAACTGTTCGATTTTGGTGGTTCCTGCAATGGCGGGTATAACACTATGATGAACATGGGGCAAAAAGAGGTCTGCTATGACCATATCTTTCCCGCTTTCGATGCCGGCTTTCATGGCTTCCTCGACATCCGCGACTTCACCGGAAATAATAGTGAGGTATTTGCCGGGGCAAACGGGGTGGGTTTCAACGATTCTCACGGGTGCTTTTTTCACCATGGTATCGCATGAATAGATACCCTTGGCCACCGACTTGTATTCAATCATACCTAAAGCAGGTTCGTTCATGGGTTACTCCACGACTCCGATTCTTTTAATTTCAATATAATCGCCGGTCACTTCCGTTATTTTCCCGGCAATAGAAGCATGAAAAACAGCCCCGATTTTATCGGTGGGGGACGCAGCGACGACATCCCCCATTTTTACTTTCTGACCGGGGGCTGCCGTGGGCACAGCAGGCACACCGGTATGCTTATCCAGGGGAATTCTCACGGTCGCGACTCCGCGGTATCCGGTAGATGGGGTTTCAACGGCATAACGGGAAAGATCAAGTTTCTTTAAAACAGTAGGAACAGGAACTTTGCGGTACTGGTACTCGGGAAGAACAGAAAGAGGGGCACCGAGATGGGGGTTCTTAATCCCCCCGGCAATAAGCAGCCGTTTATATTCGGCATAAACGCGGCGAGGGGAAAGGAGCATAAAATCACAGGCGATCAATTCACATACGCCGCATTGACTGCACAAAAAGGCCGACGTGATATGTTCGGTGGGTTCGGACTGATTGTAATCGATGGTCCTCATGGTTTTATGGGGGAATAATGCATGGCCGAGTAAATTCCTGGGACAAAAATCGGTGCATCTAAAGCATTGGCAGCAGGCGGCTTTTGACCGCTTAACCATTTGGGAAATAGTGAGGCTCTTCATGCGGGGAATCAAATGATCTTGGGGCAGGGCGACAACACCGGACGTGGTTTTGGCAATCCCACGGTTAATGTCTTCGACGATGGTTCCCATCATGGGGCCGCCGTCCATGAGAACATCCGTGGGATTTTGGGTTCCACCGGCCATCTCGATCAAATCTTTATATAAAGTACCGATGGGAACAGTAACAACCTGGGGATTTCGCACAGAACCGGTAATGGTAACGGGACGCTCGGTGACAGGTTTCCCATTCACCGCATGGGCAACCTGGGCCAAAGAAAGAACATTGCTGACGACTACGCCGACATGAAGGGGAAGCCCGCCTTCGGGAATTACTCTACCGGTGACATCATAAACAGTTAAAAATTCATCGCCGGCTGGGTAATAATTTTCAAGGAGATGAAGTTTAATGGAACCGTCCGGCGGAAGCACTTTTTTAACGGCGGCGACTGCATTTTTATAATGCGCTTTTATAGCAATATAACCGGTTTTTGCGCCGGTGGCCATCATGGCATAAGTCATTCCCTCGATGACCAAAGAGGCTTTCTCTTTAATCAACGTTTTATCTGAAGCCAACAAAGGCTCGCATTCGCTGCCATTGGCAATGACTGTATCCACCGAAGCTTTTAATTTGATATGGGTGGGAAACCCACCGCCGCCGGCACCGACTACACCGGCTTGCCGAACTAATTCGATGATCTCGCCTGCTGTTCTCATTTTACTTAAAGAGAAGGGGGCTCTTTTTACAAAAACCGCCCCCTTCACCCCCGCAAAAATTTTTGTTTTTCATCATACGATCCTGAAATATCCGCTTAATACGCAGCGGCGGATGCGGGTAAAATCTTTTGCGGTGGTTAGTCCTTCGCCGGTGGGTGAAGCGATGGTAAAGGATGTAGGTCCTTCTCCGCCCATACCTAAGCCGGCGAGAGCCATGCCGTTTTTAACGAAAATGGAGGTGTTCATTTTCACGGCCATGCGGTGCATATGGTCTATGTTCCTGGAATGGATCACCGCGGTATGAAAGCAGCCGCCTTCGAGTTGATAGGCTAATTCGATGGCGGCGTCGATATCCTTTACACGAATGAAAGGTACGACAGGCATCAGCATTTCTTCTTTGGCGAAAGGGTGATCGGGTCCTGTTTCAGTAATGGCGAGGCGTTTATCGGGGGGGACATCCATCCGGATTTGTTCGAGGATGAGTTGGACATTTTTGCCGACCCATTTTTTATCGGGGCAGCCTTGATCGGTGAGGATTACTTTTTCCAGTTGTTTGGTTTGGTAGCTACCCAGTTCGACAGCTCCGTATTTTAATAGTGCTTTTTTCAAGCCATCGGCAGCGTGGTCTGTGACGATAATTTCTTTTTCGATCACGCATATAATATTATTATCGCAACTGGCGGAGGTCACGATATCTTTCCCGGCTTTATCGAGGTCGGCGGTTTCGTCTACGACTACGGGGGGGTTCCCGGGTCCTGCGGCGATGACTCGTTTGCCGGATTTCATGGCTGCGGCAACAACAGCAGGTCCGCCGGTGACTACCAGTAACCGGGTTTTGGGATGTTTCATCAAAGCCTGGGCGGATTCGATGGTGGGATTAAATATGGTGGTAAAGAGGTTTGGGGGGCCGCCTTCGGAAATAACGGCGGTATTCATGAGGTTGATGGTGAACATGGAAATTTTTCGGGCAGAGGGATGGGGGTTAAACGTTACGGTATTTCCGCCGGCGATCATGCCGATCCCGTTGCAAATAATGGTTTCGGAAGGATTGGTGCAGGGGGTGATGCTGCCGATAACGCCGTAAGGTGCGTGTTCTTCGATGGTTAAACCGTGGTCTCCGCTGAAAGCTTTGGGTTCGAGGTCTTCTACGCCGGGGGTTTTGGTGACAGCGAGGTGGTTTTTCTTTAATTTATCTTCGAAGCGTCCGAGGCCGGTTTCTTCGACGGCGATTTTGGCGAGGTCTTCGAGGTGGTCAAGGCAGATTTGGCGGACGGCTGCGATGATGCGTTTGCGTTGTTCGACGGGGACATCTTTATAATCGAAAAATGCTTTTCGAGCGGCTTCGACTGCGGAATCGATATCGGGGAAACAACCGCGATTGCCTTCTAAAGGAGTGAAAGGGATTCCCTGGCTTTGTTTTCCCGGTGGTTTTGAATGAGTGGGTGGTGTCGAGGGTGGTTTCCCGGCGGTGCCGGATAGTTGTAACTGTTCCACCACGCGGTCGACAATAGCGTCGATTTGATTATCGGTGACTTTCATCGGGCATCTCCATGGTTTGTGTTTACCTGGGGTTGAATGTTTTCATGCTTATTTGATATAGCGTTCGTTCCCGTCGATTTCGAGGACATCGACGATTGCCATTATCACAGTATCCACGGGTTTTCCTTCCGTAATCTTCGTCATTCGTGCCGAGCTGCCGGATGCCACCAAAACGATTTCACCGACACCTGCTCCTACGCTGTCCACCGCCACAACAAAACCGCCGACGGGTTTAATGTCCATATCCACGAATTGAACGATATGAAACTTCAAACCGACGA
>Ga0209593_10000616_pt1 | contig 16273 bp, 7 predicted proteins | sample PPLLaktember2015_3_FD_187260 | JGI IMG/M metagenome (GOLD analysis project Ga0209593, IMG submission 187260) | Freshwater sediment microbial communities from Prairie Pothole Lake near Jamestown, North Dakota, USA - PPLs Lake P7 Core (6) Depth... | ecosystem: Environmental > Aquatic > Freshwater...
GGCGCCGTTTCGATCTGAATCTCCTCGCCCATCTTGAAGGCATGGCCATCCTGATCAACTGCCTGAAAGCGTATGACGATATTGTCGGTAGCGGCAAAGGTGCGTCGCCTCTTCAGACCCTCGAGAATGGATTCGGCGGTGAAATCGGCCGCGTAAACGCAGGCCAGAGACTGGTGAGTCGATTGATGGTCCGAGCTGGCAATCACCCCCAAACGCAACCCTTTCTCCCAGGCTTTCCACACAAATCCATCGGCGTTGGACGTGTCCCGAGGCTTCGCCGGGGAATTGGGCTCATCGTAGGCGCCTCGGTAAGCTTGAAAAACTTCAACCACCGGCTCGACCTGCGGATCGTTCTCAACCCATGCGGTTCCACCCAGCTGCGTGGTCGTGTGCGGAACAGCAATCTCGCCTCTCGCTTTTAGATGCGGAAAGAGGCGGTCGCCATTGCTTTCCAGGCCATAGAACTCTTCGTCCGAAATCGGGAACGGCGCCAGGTCCCGGCGCGTTGAGATGATGTTGTGGTGTCCGCCCGGGTAGGTCACCGTTCGCTCATAGCCGAAAAACGTCACGAAATGCCCGGGATTGTTAAAGAAAGTGGCCATCTGGCGGGTGCGCCACCAGTCGTACTTAAAGTAATGCATCCGCTCGTGCCCGCTGTGGTCCGTTACCGCCAGAAAATCCAGGGCAGCCGCATCCAGTGCATAGCGATACGTGTCCAGGATATCTCCATCTTTCATGCCGTCCGCTGAAATGTCAGTGTGGCGGTGCAAGTCACCGCGGAATAGACGAAGCGTCGGTTCCACGCCCCACCGAATCGCCCGGACCCTCTCCAAGTCGAGTTTTTCAGATGTGCCGGGGATTGCAGCGCCTCCCCCGGCGTCGAAGGGACGCATGTTCTCGGGCTGGAGCGCGGCCCCGCCGCCATCAAACATCGCGTACCGGAGTTGTGAAGTCTTGACGTGTGGATCACTGTACGTTCGGCCATCGGCCGGCCAGCAGTAGACCAGTTGCTCTCCCCACAGGGCTGACCCCGCTTGCATGAAACAGCGCCCCGTGCTGTCCGGCAGCTGTCTGACCGGCAACCAATTGGCCCCGTCAAACCCGGTAACGAAGACGTCCCACATCTGACGGACCGTGTCATACCAGGGCTGCAGCCTCCTCTCTCGGGATCCAAGCTCCAGCTCCAACTGGTGCTCGACCGTCGGCACCCGATGGAGGTAGTGTCGAAAGAAGAGGGACGGGACTCCAGCGGGCCCGATCACGAGGTGAGGGAACTCGTGCATAGACCCCAGCCAGCCTGGAACGGCCCGTTCAAGCGGCGTGACGGGTTCCAGGAACCGACCGTTTTGGTAACAGACCAGGCGGACGGAACGAGTTTTATGAAGAGGGGTGCCAGGACTCCCCAGGACTCCCGTGTCTTTCCCCCAGTTCGGGCCTGATTCCTCCCAAGCCAGCCAGAGGCGATTCTGAGGGTCTACAGCCAGTGTCGGGTGCGCCTCGTAGTTTGCGGAACGCGTGACGTGAATGACGGGTCCCAGGCGTCCTTCCCTGATCGAGCGTAAGAACACATCATAGTTGCCTGCCTGGTAGCTGTCCCAGGCCACCAACACAGTCCCGTCGGGCGCCGTGGCGAGCGCAGGGTCCCAGTCGTTTGCCCCTGATTCGCTGATCTTTAGCGGCGAGGCCCAGCCGCCCGAAGTGCGGCTGGCGGCGAAGATATCGAAATTGCTTCCGGTGAATTCCTGCCAGGTCACCCAGGGGACGCCGCGCGAGTCGGTCGCCATCTTCTGAAACATCTGGCGGCGGCCCTCGGGAGCGACGTAAGCCTCACGTCCCCATTGCCCCGTTGCCAGATCGAGAGACCGGGAGACGAGACGCCATCGATCGGCCTTGTACTCGCTCCACACGACGTGAACCCGGCCGCTGCCATCCGCAGCCACGGCGGTCCCGTAGTAGTCTCCCCACGATTGGCTGACCTTGTGTTCTTTCCATCCGTCGCCCGTCCTTTCGGCCATGTAGACGAGGTTTGCTTCGTTGTGAAACGTCACCCAACTGACAAACAACCTGTCATCGCGCGCGGCGACTGCGGGAAAGTCGTGCTGGCTGGCCTCTCCTTTAGTCAGCGATCGAACCTCCGGGGTATAGACCGCGGCCGCGTCGCCACCGAGGAAGGGGAGCTTTCCCGCCGCCTTGAGCTCCGCGACCCGAATGGAAAATTCCCCATAATTGGTCTTGACATGAAGTATGGCGCTGTCCGGAACCCGGAGTTCTATGAAGACGCCATTCGGGAGGACCCTAACTCCATTGGGCAGCTGGTCCTGTCCCCTGTACCTGTCGTCCGGGTCGTCAAAACGACGGGTGCGAAAAGTCCAGCCGTTCTTTCCCACAATCCGGTCCGCCGATCGAAAGTGCCAACCGGAGACGGAAAGGATCTCTCCCTCCGACGCGGTGACGGTGCCCTCATGTTCTCGCGCCTTCTCTGCGCTCAGGCCAAACTCGAGCTTCACGATGCCGTCTGCCCCAGGGGCGGCGGAAAGAGGGCCCCTGGCACAGAGGAAGGCCACCACGAGGACACAGCTTATTCTCGCTCCCATATTCGCACCTTTGGCCAAGAGCCAGTCTCCCGATGATCTAGAACTGCAGGCGCACACAGAACTGCAAAATTCTCGGGTCACCCGCCTGGGTCACCTGCCCGAAGCTCGCGGATCCGAGGGTGCTGCCGATCGCATAGTAGGACAAGTGATTCGGCAGGTTGTAGATTTCGATCCGCACCTCGGTTTTGACCTTCTCGTTCACGGCGATCAATTTCTGCAGTGAAAGATCCCAGTTGTTCGTCCCGGGACCGGTGATCGCATTGCGCCCGACATTCCCGAACGTGCCGGCCGCCGGGTTTTCGAAGGCACTGGTGTTGAACCAGCGGGTGATCGTTCTCTCGCTGTCCTTAAGTCTCCAGTCGCCAACCTGGTTGGGTCGCTGCTGCCCCGTCACTCCCGTTCCGGCCACGTCTCCCTGGACTCGCACGTTGATCGGCAACCCGGTTTGCAGGGTTGTGATGCCTGAAACCTGCCACCCACCGAGAGCCTTTTTGTACCAGCTACTCTGCTGCTGCCAGAAGGGCAGCGGATAAACGTAGCTGAGGACTAAAATGTGCCGGCGGTCGAAGGCGGTGAGCGAACGGTCGAGCGCGGGATTGTAGCTGTCCATTGCCTGATCGTTCCACCCGCTTGAGTCCGTAATCGACTTCGACCACGTGTAGGCCAGGTTGACCAGCCCCCCTCCGCTGAAGTCTTTCCTCACCTGCAGCTGCATCGAGTGGTAGTTGGAGTTAGCGTTCGTGAGGGACTGCGTGATGTCCGCGTAGCCTGGATAAGGCCGTAATGCGTTGACGTTGACACCTTTGTTTTTCTGGACCGTGCCGGCGGGCAGTTGGTTGAGGTTCAGACCCCGGTACTGGTTGTATCCGTTGCTGCCCACGTAGGCAAGATCAATCATCATATCCGCCATCAGCTTCTGCTGCAGGTTCAGGCTCCAGTTCTGAATAGTCGGAACCTTTGCGCCTGGGTCGAAGGAGGTGACCGGGGCAGGAAACTCTCTCTTTGTTCCGCCCGCCGGATCGTCCACCTTCCCACTGTAAATCATGCCCCCGCTGATGAACGGCGGGTTGTTGACTTTGGTGAAGATAAAATTGCCGTGGATTCGTTCGAAGAACATCCCGTAACCGCCCCGCAGGACCGTCTGCTGTCGGCCAGTCAGATCCAGCGCAAAGCCGATGCGAGGCCCGAATGTGCCCGTGTCGTAATGAGTGATCTCCTTCGGGAGTCCGCGGAACAGACTCTGATAAACCAGATCCTTGAGGTTCGGATTCCGCTGGTACGCGGCCTCCGGGAACTCGCTCCCACCGACCGCCAGACCGTTCGTCGGGTCGCCGCTGTCGGGCGTAATCTGTCCGTCCGTCGGGGAAACAATCGGGGCTTTGGAGGGATCGTAGAAGCGAGGCGAGAAAACGACGGCGTTGTTCAGAGCCGCGTACTGGGGCTGCATGAGCGCGAAGCGCGCCCCAAGATCGACTGAGAGCCTGGGAACAATCTTCCAGTTGTCGCCGGCATAGAGCTCGGCTTGGGTGAAGCGGAACCACCCTTCGCTCCCTAACCCGCCCTCGTTGTAGGTGTAGAAGTTGCCGAGCAGGGCATCAGCCAAGGCATTTCCCGAGTGGAGCGCCGTCCCGGAACTGAAGGCGAAACTACCGTTGATGGTGGGCGGGTTGTCCTGGTTTTTGCGGCTGCGTTGTACCAAGGCGCCGAACTTGAAGTTATGCTTCCCCACCAGCTTGGAAAAATCGTCCTTCCAGGAGAAGAGGCGGTTGAAGTTCTGAAATTCGATGGGACGTGCGGTGAGCGCCGCGAAGCCTGTGATGGTGATGGAAGGGATGGCGTCGCTCGCGTTAAAGAGCATCGGATAATCAATACCCTGCCCGGCACGTGTGAAGTCGGAGATGAAAACGGGGTTGGGCTTGAAGCCCACCTGCGCAATCGCGTTGCCGGAGACGGTCGACTGGAACGTGTTGACGGTGGAGCCGTCAATGGCCCAGGTCCATCTCGCGCTGATGTTACTTCCCGCCGTGTTCCGGTCCAAAGTGATCAGGGCGTCCGAATTCTCCAAGGAGCCGTAAGCATCCGCCATGTAATGAACCGCGAGTTGGTGTTTCTCGCTCAGGTTGTAGTCGAGTTTCAGGATGTGTTGATTCGTGTCCTGGGGTCTCGGGGACTGGAAAACGAAATTGCCTCCCGAGCCCGAGAAATTTGGTTCGGGGTAGTTGTCGATCAGCCGTTTCGCGTTGGGGCTGAAGCGTGTTGCGGGAATGATCCCGCCGGGGAAGGCTTTACCCGTCAACGGGTCCTTCGGCCACTTGGACTGAGCGAGGGCCGAGAAATCACCCCCGCGCTGGGCCATGGTCGGGACCGTCAACGTTTGCGTCGCTTCCCCGCGAAGGGCCCTGAAGTCCAAGGCCCCGAAGAAGAACAGCTTATCCTTCACGAGCGGGCCGGCCAGGTTGCCCCCGAAGTTGTTGTAGCGGAGCTTCTGCTTGCGCAGGGTGTTGAATGCCCGGGCATCGAAGGCGTCGTTCCTGACAAACTCGTAAAGCAGGCCGTGGAAGTTGTTCGAGCCGCTCTTGAGGGCGAGATTAACGACGGCGCCGCCGTTTTGCCCGTATTCAGCGCCGTAGTTCGAGGTGAGCACCCTGAATTCGGCGATGGCGTCGGGATTCACATTGACGAAGTTGTTGCCGCCGCCGCCGTTGTCCTTGTTATCCGCCCCGTCGACGTTCCAGGATTGGTTGTAGGGTCGACCCCCATTCACACTCTGGGAATTCATGACCGAGCCGTTACGGCCGAACAGCTCGAAGCTGCTGCGGGCGTTGGAAGAAACGCCGGGTAAGAGGGCGAGCAACTGTGCGAAATTCCGGCCGTTCAGTTGAAGCCGGCTGACCTGCTCTCCGGCGACCAGCCGCCCGATTTCGCCGGTGGTAGCCTCCACCATCGCGGCATCTGACATCACGGTGACCGACTGCGACACTTCGCCGATTTTCAAAGGGATTGTAACAGTCAGCTTGGCGTTGACCGTCACCTTAACACCCGATTTCACCGACCGGCTGAATCCTGGCATCTCCGCCGCGATGTCGTAATCGCCGATGGGGACGTTTAGAATCACGTAGTAACCGGTGTCGTTAGTCAGAGCCGAACGCGTGAAACCGGTAGCGAGCTGCCTGGCGGTCACCTCGACGCCGGGCATAAACGCGCCACTCGGATCAGTGACAAAGCCGGAGATCTGCTGGCTCGTCGACTGCCCGAGCAAGAGGGTCGGGAAAAGCAGGAGAAAAGCAATAAGGACGTTGCGCTGGGCTCTCATGAATTCCTCCAAATGCCGCAAAGTTGCGGCGTGATATCGTTCGGGAAGATCGGGCCGAACATTGATTGTGAGATGACGAACTGGCGGTTCTGCTCTCCGGACAGGCCTCAGAAGTGGAACCTTAGGGCGAACTGCATGGTTCTCGGGTTTCTCACGCCATTAACCTGCCCGAAACTCTGGCTCATCTGTTGCCCAGTTTTCGGATCGAATCTCGCGGCACTGTCCAAAGCGGAAAACTGAGTGTGGTTGAAAGCGTTGTAAAGCTCGCAACGGAACTGAAGTCGCATTGTCTCCCGCACTGGAAAGTTCTTGAAAAGGGCGATTTCCCAGTTGTTGATGCCCGGCCCTCTCATGACACTGCGCGCGGCATTGCCAAATGTCCCTGCCTGCGGCATCTGAAAGACCTCGGTCCGGAAATACCTCTCGAAGGTCCGTTGGTCCTTCGGAAGTGTCGGGTCACCGGTAACGACCACCCGCGCCGTGTGCGTGGAGCCAGTTGTGTCAGTCGCGGTCATCGCGCTCCATCCGGGTAACAGAGGCGCTCCAGACATAAAGCTGGCCACACCCGAAACCTGCCAGTTCTTCAGCACCGGATCAAAAACCCGGCTGCGCCAGGGAACACTTGGCACGTCCCAGATCCAGTTGGCCCTAAGAACGTGGGTCCGATCGTAATCGCTAAGGCCATAGTTCCAAATGCGAACCGGAACGAGGGTGCTGACTGCAGTCGCATCATCGGTGTTGTAGTCCATGGCCTTAGACCAGGTCCAGGCCACGCCAAATTCCAGGCTTCGGGCGAAGCGACGGTTGGCGGTCACCTGCAACGAATGGTAGTTGGACGAGCTTCCCGGTTCCCGGATGATAACGCTGTTATAGCCCTTGAACGGGCGCAGGAACGCAACAGGCAAAACCTTACCGGTCGTCTGATCGAGATTGGCCGGGTCGAAGTTGGCGCCGAGCGGAGTCGTATTCAGGTCGCGTCCCCAAAGCAGGTGCCGGCCCAGCGAGCCCACGTAGGACACATCTATCACGGTTCCAAATCCTACGTTTTGCTGGAAGCCGAGACTGTAGTTCATGACGGTCGGTATCTTCGCGCTCGGATCCAGTCCAAAAGCGTTACTCGGGAACAACAGCTCCGAAGAGGTCAGAAGGCTCGAGATTGTGCCGAAGTAGATCTGTGGCGTGAAGACGAGCGGCGGTTGAGATGTGAACGGGGTAAGAACCTGCCCCTGTGACATCCTGTTGTAGAAGATTCCGAAACCGCCTCGGAGTACGGTCTTACCGCTGCCAAAGACGTCATAGGCAAAGCCGAGGCGCGGCGCCCATTGGATACCCCTGTCTTCCATCAGGGAGTTGGTTATCCCGGGGTCGGTGGCTGACACCATTCCATTCGCGGGATCTCCGGTACCGGGGGCTATGGCGCCGATCAGGTTAACGGGGTAGGTCTGGCCCGTTACCGGGTGGCGAGCGACCCGCTTGCCGCCCACCTTTGCCGGTTCGAGCAGAAGGACCTCCTTTGATCGATCAAATGCGCTCTCGAGGAATCCGGCGACTCCATTGCCCTCCGCAAAAGCATGGGGCAGCCAGCAGAACCGGAGACCCAAGTCGAGGGTAAGTCGCGGCGTTGCCTTCCAGCCATCCTGCACAAACCATTCAATATTGCTTTGGACTGTCAAGGGAGTAGGACGGGCGGTGGTCTCCGAATAGGTGTTGAAAACGCCGAGGATGGCGTTCGAATAAGCGTATCCGGTATCGAGGGGATTGTTGACGTTGTAGATGAAGTCGAATTCCCCGAAATTGGGTCCCGAGAACTGATTCTCATTCCAAAGCCGGTCGATGTAGATGCCCGTCTTAAACGAATGGCTGGACCAGACCTTGCTCAGGTTATTCGCCAGAACAAAAGTCCTGTGCGTGCCTGTCAACGGAAACCGCCCATCCAGGGCAATGCGCCCGGCGTTCGGCACTCCGGTGAAACGGGCCTCCGGAAGCAGATTGAGCGGATTCGTCTCGGGATGGGATTGTTGAAGGGTCATTCCCAGGACATCCCGACGGAGACTTTCGATAACGTTGTCGGCAATCAGGTGATCCCAGGGGCGAATCGTGTAGCTCACGGTGGTCTCGCTGACCATCGTCGGACTGAGGATATGCTGGTAACGGGCGGTCGGGACATAGCCGTCGTTATTGGAAGTGACCTCAAACCAATCGAAATTGAGATTCGCTATGTTCTGCAACTTGGAGGTATCTCTTCTCAGATGGTGAGTCAAGCTAAATGAAATGATGTTCTTCGAGTTGGGGTGATAGTCCAGCTTCAATGTCTCGGTCCGGTGCGGGCTTCTGACCTCATCCTGGAAAATGTAGTTGTAGCTTCCCTTTGAGATACTGCGGTCAGGAAAGTTCGGAAGCGGAAACACCTTCAGGAGCGCTTGGCCGTTCTGATCGATCCGATTGGCCGGTATGACGTTGTTCGGGAAAGGCTGACCCGTCAGGTGGTCGCGAATGGAAATAGGCTTGCCGTTCACATCCAGCGACTGAGAGAAATCACCTCGGCGTTCCAGTTCCGTCGGCATCGTGCGTTGCTGCACCGCCGTCGCCGATGTGACTGGCCAGAATTCCTGGCACCAGAAGAAGAAGAGCTTGTCTTTCTCCCGATTAAACACGCCGGGCAGGTAAACAGGCCCCCCGATGTTATATGTCCAGGTGTTGAAACGATAGCGCGCCTTGGGCTGACCCAGGCGGTTGCTTATGAAGTTGTTAGCGTTGAATTGCTCGTGACGCTTGAAGTACGACAACAGTCCATGGAAGTCCCTGGACCCCGACCTCTGGATGTAGTGAACATTGCCGCCGGAAAGCCGCCCGTATTCGGCCGAGTAGTTGCTGAGCAGGGCCGTCACTTCGTCCACCGCGTCCATGCTGGGGACGGCAATGGCGTTGAAGTTATTCCCGACCGCGTTCACGCTGACCCCGTCTATGGAAACGTTGTTCGTGTTGCGCCGGCCGCCGTTAATTGATATGTCCCAGTTATGCTGCAACCTGTCCGGGTCATCCCGGTCTACAACACCGGGGAGGAGCTGCAGCATCGACATGAGGTTTCGACCGCGCGTGGTCAGATGCTCCAACTGCCGGCCGGTCAAGACGCCAGTCCGCTGACCGGTTTCCGTCTCCACCCTGGCGCCCTCGGCATGCACCTCGACAGTCTGGCTCAGCTCACCGACTTCCAGGACCAGGTCCCCGACCGAAAGAGTTTCAGCGGCCGTCAGGTTCACCGACCTTTTCTCAATCCGCCTGAAACCCGGCATCTCGGCAATCACGTGGTACTCTCCGGAAGGGACGCTCCCGAAGTGAAACCGGCCTTCTTCGTCCGTAAGCCCTTCCCGCTTGACTCCGGTTGATGCATGAAGAAGAACGACCGTGGCGCCGGGTATGGCCAGGCGCGCCGGGTCTTTGACGGCCCCGGAGATGCTGCCCGTGACAGACTGTCCTTGGAGCCCGAACGTCGAAGCGAGCACGATAGTGCCCAGGATTAAGAACCAAGCTGGCCGGGAAAACGCGCCTTTTTCGAGTAACTGAGACATTGTCCCCTCCCTCAATTTCGCGTCAAGTTCGATTGGTTGATGCGTATGGTATCGATATCATATACGCCTGTCAAGCTATTTTCCTCGGGAATCAGCGCCTTGCCTTTTCGACTGCCAGATTCTGAAACTCTGAGCTAAGAACCCCTAGTCACGGGCAACTGGGAATTCCGTTTGAGGGTCCTTACGTCCTTGTGTCAACGATGTCAGAGGCGTAATCCTCAGCGCATAAGCATACTTGCACGGCTTCTCGGCCGGCAGCTGGACGATCAGCCCTTTTCCCGTCTGGGACCATTTGACGGGGACCGCACTCCCCACAAGAGCGACGGAAGAGATTCCTCGAGGCAGCTGCTCGTTTCCTTTGCGGAGGGTCCTGATCGTCAGCTTCCCGTCAGCAGGCCAGCCCAGGGCGATGGCGTAGAGCGTTCGGCCCTTCACGGTGAAACGGATGTCCTCCGGAGTGCAGCCGTCAAACCGCCAGCGGCGAGAGCCGTTCTGATCCGTGTAAGTCAGCTTCTCGGTCGAGCCTTCGGCATGGACGTCCCATGCGCGGCTCCCGTAAATAGCCTCGCCGTTTACCTTGAGCCACTGCCCCATCTCCCGCAGCACAATCTTCTGGTCCTCCGGAATTTCGCCGTCTGCCTTGGGTGACAGCGACAAAAGCAAGCCGCCACCGCGGCTCACGCGATCGACAAAGCCTCGGACGATCTCCGCGGGCGTCTTGATCTTCAAACCCTCAACGTAGCCCCAGGCGTTGTGCCCAATCCGCTGGTCGTCGATCCAGGGCCGGTCTACGAGGTCAGGACGATCTCGGCCCTCCTCGAACGTGAGGATCCCGAATTCACGGGGGAAATTGAACTTGCGGCCGGCGAACTTATTCAGGACCTCCACCTCGACTCTTCTTTCTGCCGCGTGGTTGTAGTAGTGGGCCAGGGCGCCCAGGACGGCGCCGCCGACTTCCGGCGAAGTGTAGTCGCCGCCGTCAAACCAGAGGACGTCCGGCCGGTAAGTGTCAATCAGCTCCTGAATTTTCGCCTTCCATTGGTCGATGAAATCGCTTTTCTTGGAAGTGTATTCGTTCCAGTAGAAGTCGGCGTACTTCGGGTCGAAAAGGTCGACGCCGGCCTGCCTGAGTTCGTCCCGCGACTTCCGGTCCGGCGGCAGATACCAGTTGAAGGTTCGCATGTGATGCTCGGTCGCGACGATCTTAAGTCCCCGGGCACGCAAGGCTTTCACCAGTTCGCCGTAAAGATCGCGTTTCGGGCCCATCTCTGCGGAATTCCAGCGGTTGACCTTGCTCTGCCAGAGGGCGAAACCGTCGTGATGAATCACGGCAATCCCGGCGTACCTGGCCCCGGACTGCTGAATCAAATCGGACCACTCATCGGCGTTGAATTTCTCAGCCCGGAACAAGGAGATGAAGTCCTTGTAACCGAAACGGTCGAGCGGGCCGAACGTCTTGATGTGGAAATCGTAGGCGCTCCGCGGGTCCTGCCGGTCGTGCATCAGCCTGCCATACCATTCGCTGACATGTGCCGGAACAGAATAGACCCCCCAGTGAGCATAGATCCCGAACTTCCCATCTATCAGCCATTCTGGGTTCTGATGAGTCGCGAGCGATTGCCAGTCGGGCTTGTAGCGATCTCCCCCGAGAACAGGATTGGCGGCAAGAAGCAGCAGAAGAGGCAGGCTTTTCAGCCAGAAAGCGCGCATGTCGTTCCTCCGTGGGCTGGAGTTGACTGCATCCAGCGGGTTTGAAACACAGGGAGCTGACCTCAGCAGAGACTCACTCCCTTCTTCAGAATGATATTGCCGTACTTGCCGGTTTCTCCGGTCATGACTACGGCGAACGCCTGCCTGGCGCGCTCGTAGAACTCAAAGCGGCCGATTCGGCTGATGGGAGGCGTGTGAGGCGCATGGCGATCAATCGCCTCCCGATAGCGACGTTCCACGACCGGGTCAAGTCGGTCGCCCGAGACCGCCTCCATCATCACCACCGGCGCCTCGACGTAAGTATCCAGCTCAAACAACGGCAGGATCCCGTCCAGCAGGCACGGAATCGGGAGCCCGTCGGCGCGAATCACCCGGCGACCAAGGGTCTCACCCGGGAAGTGTGCATCGGCCAGAACGATCTCATCTCCGTGCCCCATCCGATAAAGGTCGGCCAGCAGCTCCGGACTCAAATTCGGGGATATGCCCTTTAACATGATCACGCCTCCATCCAACCGACATGGTATCGTTGTCATATCATCGGGTCAAGCTTTTTTGAGGATTCTTTTTGGAGTCCGGCGGGGCCGCTGCCGGTTTGCAGGAATTCCAGTTCGGTTCCTGCAAACCGGCAGCGGCCGGGTCGCTCCGCAAAAAACGCTGCGCTTGCGGCTGTGTTCGCGTCGTGCGCGGCTCCGTGAATCGGTGCCACTTCCTTGGGAGCTCCTGGCGACGGCCAGGACCCTTCTGCCGGAGGTGAGAGCGGGCAGTTTATTGTGGCCGGACTCTCCAGAGTCCGGCCACAATAAAAGATCGTTTTCCTGAGCGAGGGTGCCCCCGGAGGCGCATAAGGGACTCGATATAAAGCCGTTCCGGCGCACGGTAGTCGCACTCCAGAAGAACCCCGGGCCGGTAATTTCGTAGTTGTTTAGCCGGCCTTACCGGGGCCGTTCCCGCTCGACTGCCGAACAATGAGCTCGACCGGGAGGACCACTTCACGCGGCGGATCACCATTCTTCCCGGAAAGGCGCTCGAGCAGTAACCGGGTGCCCTTCTCTCCCATCTCATAGGCAGGCTGAGCAGCCACCGTCAGGAAGGGAAACGTAATGAGACTCGGAGGCAGATCATCGAAGCCGACCAAGGCCATTTCTTCGGGGACTTTTACGCCAAGATCGTGCAACGCCCGCAGGGCGCCAATCGCAATGAAGTTATTGGCGGCGAACAGGGCGCTTGGCCGGGGCTCGGTCGCAACCGCCCGCCGGGCCATTTGGCCGCCGCTTGCATGAGTGAAGCTCCCGTAGTACACATCGACAGCGAGGTCAGCAGCGCCGAAGTCGGCCATGGCCCGCTGGCACCCGGCAACCCGATCGATCGCCGTCGATACATGTGGCGGCCCGCTCAGTATCGCGATTCGCCGGTGCCCGAGCTGGAGCAGCAGGCGCATCAACTGATAGGCCCCCGTCTCGGAATCGCAGCGAACCACATCGGTGAGGGGTTCCGACAGTCTCCTGTCAAGCACCACGACAGGCGTGCCCTGAGATTGAATAAAGGAGACCGAATCAGCCGCCAGCCGGGCCGGGACGAGCAGAATCCCGTCCACCTTTTTCTGGAGCAGCAACTCAAGGTATCGCCGCTCCTCTTTCTCGGACTCATCCGTGTTACAGAAGACGACGGTGAAACCGGCATCGCTGGCCGCATCTTCGACCCCGCGGGCCAGGAGGGTGAAAAACGGGTTGGTGATGTCCGAGAGAACAAGCGCCAGGGTGTGGGTCCGCTTGGAACGAAGACTACGAGCCAGAGTGTTCGGGACATATCCAAGTTCCGTTACTGCCGCCTCCACTCGCTCGCGGGTCTCTTTCGACACGTAACCCGAATTGTTCACGACCCGCGAAACGGTTATCGGCGCCACCCCGGCTTTCTTTGCCACATCCTGTACAGTTGCCATCTTGGCTCGACTCTCCTTAAATCCGCTCTGTTAACGTTGTCATGTTATAACTCGTCTGGCTCGTCATGTCAATCGGGACCTGCACTGCAAAACGCAAGACAGCGCGGCGCGCCTTGGGGCATCGAGCCGGACCGAAGCACGGGGGAGCGCCGATGCGGCGCAGGTTTCAGAGCACCCCAGAGGGGTGCCATTTTTCTCTGGACTCCCGAGATTACGTCGTGTATGGTATCGGTATCATACGGAGGAGAAATGAGCGGCCAGGAAATCGGGCGACGAGAGTTTCTGAGCTCAGCCGGCGGTGTCGCTTGCAGCGTCTGGACCGGGCAGCAGGCTGCGAGCCTTCGACGAAAACCGAACGTTATCCTCATCCTCACGGACGACCAGGGTTACGGAGACTTGTCCTGTCACGGGAGCACGACGGTCCGGACTCCTTGCCTCGACCGTCTTCATGCCCAGAGCATCCGGCTCACCAATTACCATGTCTCGCCGACCTGCGCGCCAAGTCGCGCGGCCCTCATGACCGGACGCTACAACAACCGGGTAGGGGTCTGGCACACCATCCAGGGGCGTTCCATCCTGCGAGCCGGCGAAGTGTGTATGCCTCACGTCTTCGCGGCGAACGGATACAGGACCGCCATCTTCGGCAAATGGCACCTGGGTGACAATTACCCTTCCCGTCCTCAGGACAGGGGGTTCACCGACGTCCTGGTTCACGGCGGCGGCGGCGTCGGGCAGACGCCCGATTACTGGGGAAACAGGTACTTCGACGATACCTACTTTCGAAACGGCAAGCCTGAGAGGTTCCAGGGATTCTGCACCGACATCTGGTTTGCCGAGGCGCTTCGCTTTATCGAGGCCAATCGGCGGCAGCCCTTCTTCTGCTATCTTTCAACAAACGCACCCCACGCACCGTATCTGGCGCCGGACGCGGAAAGGCGCGAGTACGCTCACCTGGGTGCGGATCAGGGCGGCTTCTTCGGCATGATTGCGAACCTCGACCGCAACGTCGGCCGGCTGCTCGAAAACCTGAGGCAGTGGGGACTCGAGGACAATACCATCCTTATTTTTTCTACTGACAACGGCAGCGCGCTGAACGTGAACCGGGCGGGCATGAGGGGAATCAAGGGAACGGAATACGACGGAGGCCACCGGACTCCGTTTTTCCTTCGCTGGCCCGGTGGTCTTCTGCTCCCACCTGGAACCGATTTGCAGAACCTCACAGCCCACATCGATGTTTTCCCCACCCTGATCGACCTCTGCGGCCTTTCGAACTCGCAAGGCATCGAATTCGACGGGACGAGCCTGTCGCCCCTTTTGAAAAAACAAGGAGCACAGTGGCCCGAGAGGGTCCTCGTCACGGACTCGCAACGTGTGGAGCAGCCCGTCAAATGGAAACAAAGCTCGGTAATGACCCAGAGATGGCGGCTCATTAATGGACGGGAGCTGTACGATGTGGCGATCGACCCCGCACAGGCCCAGGACGTTGCCACAGGACATCCCGAGGTGGTCTCCCAGCTTCGTGAGCACTATGAAAAATGGTGGGACGACGTGTCTGGGCATTTCGGTGAATATTCAGAAATCATGCTTGGCCATCGTAATGAAAACCCGGGGACTCTGACCGCCCACGATTGGCACGAAGCGGAAAAGCTGCCCTGGAATCAGCGATTGATCGAGGCCGGAGCGCCAGCGAATGGGTTTTGGGCCGTCCGCTTCTCTGAACCGGGTCTCTTCGAATTCGCTCTGAGGCGCTGGCCGAAGGAATCCGGCTTGGCCATTTGCGAAGCGACGGCGGCCGGAAAGGCTCTGCCGGTCGCGCGGGCGCGGCTGCGGATTGGCGAGCGCGAATGGCACAAGTCCATAGATGCCGTCGACGCGGCTGCCACGTTCAGAGTCGAGTTGCCGCGTCAGCCGGCCAGACTGCAGACGTGGTTCATGGACCGGGAAGGACGGGAGCTGTGCGGCGCGTACTACGTGGACGTGCGCAGGCTCTAGGGCTCAAAAGGAGATCCCAATGAGTTCACAGACTATGACAGGGGCTATTTTGCCGGGTAACAGCACCGTCGAACTGCGCCAATTCGACGTTCCGGTCCCCAGCCACGGAGAGGTCCTCATTCGAACCAAGAGCTCGACGATTTGCGGTTCGGATATCCGCTGCATTTACCACGAGCATTTGGGGAAGGGGCCGGAGGGCTACCAGCCGGGTATGATTGCGGGGCACGAACCCTGCGGCCAGATTGTCGAAACCGGACCCGGATGCCGTCGTTTCCGAAATGGAGACCGTGTTATCGTCTACCACATCTCCGGCTGCGGCGTGTGCTATGACTGCCGTCGTGGCTACATGATCTCGTGCACCAGCAAATACCGCCGGGCCTACGGCTGGCAACGGGATGGCGGGATGGCCGACTTCATCCTCGCTGAAGAGAAGGATCTCGTCGCCCTCCCGGACGAGCTCTCCTACTCCGACGGCGCCCAGGTTGCGTGCGGTTTCGGGACAGTCTTCGACGGTATCGAGAAAGTCGGCATTTCGGGTAACGACGCCGTTCTCATCACCGGCCTTGGCCCCGTCGGCCTCGCGACAGCAATGCTGGCCAGAGCGATGGGCGCCGACAGGATTATCGGAATCGATGTTCTGCCCGATCGCATCAACCTCGCCAACGAGCTGGGACTGTGCCACAACGTACTGAGTGCAGGTCCCGATAATGTCGCTGAGGTCCGAGAAATAACAGGGGGCCGTGGGGTCGAGCGGGCGTTTGATTGTTCTGCCAATGAGAGAGCCCGTTTGACATGCATCCAGGCAACCCGCAAGTGGGGCAAGATCTGCTTCCTCGGAGAGGGAGGGACTGTGGGATTCCGCCCTTCGGAGGACATAATTCACGACCAGAAAACAATTTATGGCTCGTGGGTGACCAGTCTCTGGCGCATGGAAGACCTGGTTGAACGCCTGGTGCGCTGGAAGCTGCACCCGCATGTCCTGATCACCCATCGTTACCAACTGGAGCAGGCGGCAGAAGCCTACGCATTGATGGCGAGCGGGCGCTGCGGGAAGGTCGCGGTAGTTTTTGACGAGGAAGTTGTCCTTGGATAGCGGATGTCGCGAACGGATTCGCGTTGTCCCCGATATCGGCCGGCTTCAAATGGAGGGTTTCAA
>Ga0209593_10000617_pt1 | contig 16261 bp, 24 predicted proteins | sample PPLLaktember2015_3_FD_187260 | JGI IMG/M metagenome (GOLD analysis project Ga0209593, IMG submission 187260) | Freshwater sediment microbial communities from Prairie Pothole Lake near Jamestown, North Dakota, USA - PPLs Lake P7 Core (6) Depth... | ecosystem: Environmental > Aquatic > Freshwater...
TTCAACCGATGATGGCTATGGAGGTGCTTTGATAGCTTGGACACCTGTATTAACTACCTTTGCACGAATAATGCAGGTAAGCGGAGGGAATCGGGTGGAGGCATTGCAGTTAACTTTGCCAAGAACCTATCAGATGGGCATCCAATGGCGGTCAACCTTCCAGCCTGATGAATCTATGCAGGTACTTTACCGAGGAGCGTATCACAAGATCAATGCAGTTGAATTGATGGATGAGCGTATGACAAAGGAGTATGTGATAACTATGATCCGAGTTGGTCAAGCAGACAACCCTAATTTTAATGAACCTACCTAATGGCAATCAGGATAACGGGATTGGATCAGGCAATAAAGATGCTCTCGCAGAAAGGGACTGATGCAATTGTTGCGATTGCAGATGAACTTGAAGACACGGCAAAGAAAATAGAAATCAATGCTGCACAAGATGCGCCATCCTATGTTCCTGAGATGCCTGAATTAAAGTTGAATATAAATCAGAGAATAAGGTCAGAACCTTTATCATTTGTCAAAGGTGAGGCGATTGCTTGGGAAATCTTTGTGCTGACCAATCCCGACAACCGAATGGATGATTTTGATGGATACATGGAGTTCAATACAGGTATTCAGGCTGCACAATTGCTTTCAAGATCAGGATACACCGATGAGATTAGAGCATTGGCAATGAAGTATTTTAAGGATGGTAAAGGTACATTGAGAGGGAAGCCTTATTTCTTTCCCAATGTTTTCCGATTCACTGCCGGTTTAGAAAAACGAATAGAAAAAGCAATTAGCGATGCAATTAAGTAAAGAGGTGGCTTCCGATCTGAGAAAGGCGGTAATTGATGCAATTACTCCGCTAGTTGTTGGAGGTGTCACGATTCCTGTAAAGGATAGCTTTCTGAATCCGAATGTTACTCCTGCCAATTATGTAGGCGGTCAGGCTTATGTATTAATTACAGATCAGACCGACACGGAAGTGATAGGCAATAGATGTTCGCCTAGGATGACAGCTAACCTTACTATCGACATAGTGACTAAATTTCCAATTGGTTCATCAGGTAAATTGGCTTCTGAAAATATAGCTTCTTCGATCCGACCGATGGTTACAAAGCAGGTTTTGGTGATGCCATCGGATTGGTTAATAATCGACATCAAGTCATTTAGCCAATCAATTATCGAGCAGGGGAGTACTCAGGTAGCTTATCGAAAGTTATTGAGATATTCCTTTGATATTTGGCAAGTTGCGTAGAAATAAAAAAATCATTTATATTTGATCAAACATTTTGAAAAATGGCAAATACATTCATAGACGGCGGTGACTTCGCACTGCTTGTTACAATAGGAGGACAGGAAAAAGAATTGGTCTGCAAGACTGCATCCACAATCACTTTTTCCAATACATCAATCGAGGTTCGTAACCGATGCACAGGTGACTATTCAGTTCGGATCGCTGGTGGTCAGAAGTCAGGTTCAATTGACTTTACAGGTGATTACAATAAGACAGCAACTCCCAACGTAACCGCATTTGACATTGCTGAGCAGTTGGGTAATATAATCCCAGCGGTATGGGGTGGTACAAATGTCGGTGATGAGATTGTTACAGTTGATGTTCAGGTGAACAACATTTCAATCACAGCGGACACTGATACGCAGGTAAGTTTTTCAGCGACCTTGGACTTTGCTGATGAACCTGTATTTGGGGTTGTAACTACCTAATATGGCAGCACAGTATCATAAGCTAACTTATAAAGAGGGCGAGATATTTCTATATCCCAATCTTGGAGCATTGGCTAACTTTGAGGAAAAAACAGGTATCGGAGTGCTAGATATGTTTTCAAGTAGCGGAAAAATACCAAAGCTAGACATCATTTATGCTTTCCTGTACGAATGTCATAAAGTGGCAAGCATAAGAAGAGGTGAAGCTACTATTACATTTGAAGAGTTAAAAAGCTGGACTGATGGCAAAAATGTTCTTCAGGCTTTCAACCTTTGCCTTAATGATTTGGTGTCAGAATTGGGAGTTGAAGAAAAAAAAACGAACTAGGCAGTTCTGAAGATTCAGAAACTTACAGTTCAAAAGAAATACTACTGCTGATCATGGGGCGAACAAAAGTACCCTATGATCAGCTTTTTTATTTATCAAGGAAAGAACTAGATATTATTGTCAAAGGTCACGAAATTGATCAGAAGGAAATATGGGAGATGGTACGAATGCACGCAAGTATAGCCATCCAGCCACATTTAAAAAAGGGAACAAGTATTACTCCTCAAACATTGATTCCGTTACCTTGGGACAAAAAAAGAACTATAAAAGAAGTGCCAAAAGAAACGATAGATAAAGCAAAAAAATTGGGCGAAATTGTAAGGTCAAAACGAATAAAGAAGAAAGCAGATGGGTGATCCAAAAATAAAAGTAGAGATCGGGGCTAAAATTGACGAGTTAATCAAAGCCCTAAACGATTCCGAATCAAGGTTGCAAAAGTTCGGCACTAAAATGCAGGACATCGGGAAGAATCTTTCTGCTGCTGTTACTCTTCCTTTAATTGGAATAGGTGCCCTATCTTTAAAAGTAGCATCTGATTTTGAGGAAACTGCATCAAAGTTTCAAACTGTCTTTTCAAATATTTCAAAAAGTGCGGAAAATTCATTTGAAACATTACGTTCAGAATATGGCTTGAGTTCTTTAGCAGCCAAACAATTACTTTCTGATACCGGGGATTTGCTGACTGGATTTGGATTTTCCCAGCAGTCAGCTTTAGAATTATCTACACAAGTACAAAAGTTAGCGGTTGATTTAGCATCTTTTACCAACTTTTCAGGAGGCGCAAAAGGGGCAAGTGATGCGCTGACTAAAGCATTAATTGGAGAACGAGATTCATTAAAGGCTTTGGGTATTGCTATCCTTGAGGAAGATGTAAAAAAGCAGGTTGCAATCAACACTGCAAAAGGATTGGTTTTTGAAACTGAACGACAAGCTGCTGCTTATGCCACCTTAGATTTAGCTTTAGCCCAATCAAAAAACGCTATTGGAGATTATTCAAGAACTCAAGAAGGCTTTGCCAATCAGTCTAGGTTACTTCAATCAAGACTTCAAGATTTAGCTACTGAATTCGGAACAATTTTAATTCCATTGGCTACAAAAATAACTGTTGCGTTTACAGGAGTAATTGAATCGTTTAGAGGTTTGGATGAAACATCTAAAAAATTAATAATTATTATTTCAGCTATTACTGCATCTATAGGTCCATTATTGTTAGCGTTTGGCACTTTGATAAAAATTTCTCCTGTTTTAATTACCGGGTTTACAGCACTTACTGGACCAATAGGATTAACAGTTCTTGCAGCAGTTGCATTGACTTCAGCACTTACGGCAGTTGCATTTAATGTGGGATTAACAGATGAGGCAATAAAAAAACAAACCGCTTCACTAGAAATCTATAAAACAGCAAACGATCAGGTAGCTGAAGCGCAGAATTTGGTTAATAAAGCCAACATTGAATACGGAAAAGTAAGTGATCAAGTAACTGAAAAAACAAAAGAAGCAATAAAAGCCAAGATAGAAGATGTTAAAGCTACTATTTTGCAAGCGCAGGCAGCTAATCAATTAGCTGTCGCAGAGGCTAAAAAAGAATCTTTATTTGATATTATTGTAGGGTTTGAGCGTGTTCAAAGGAGAGTTGCGGATGTTCAAAAAAAGGGTGCTGACGAAACTGCCAATCTGACAAAGTTACTTAATGAGTTAACGGTTAGTTATTTGAAAATTGGCACAGCTACAAAAGAAGCTGTTGAGCCAACTAAACAGACTTTTGAAGAATTTTCAAAACTTGCTGATATAGCTAACGAAAAGTTTTTTAGAACACTTGCAGAAGATGCTGATGCATTTAATAAATCACTAGCTGAAACTGAAAGAATATCAAAAAAGGTAAGTGAATTATCAGAAAAAATTGCCTCAGGAATATCACAACCAAAATTAAATACTGATGTAGTTTTACCCGAATCCGCTCCTCAAGAAGATACAGCAAGCAATCCATTTACTGATGCTGAAACAAAAGCATTGGATGCTCAAAGTTCAATTAAGCGAGCAATGGAATCCTTGGAAAAGGAATTAAACGATAGGATACCAACCATTGAAGAACGATTAAGAACTTTTGGATTAAATGTCGATGACATAATTAGAAATAATGTCACAAGTGCATTTATTGACCTTGGCTATTCTATTGGCGAAGCATTGGCAACGGGAGGCAATGTTATCCAAGCAATCGGGAAATCACTTCTTAACTCAATGGGTAAATTTTTGGGACAGCTTGGTGAACAGTTGATAGCATTTGGTGTCGCTGGGCTTGCATTTGGAAAGGTAAGCCTTGGATTAACCAACCCATTTACCGCTATTAAGTCTGCACCGCTGGCAATCGCAGCAGGTGTAGCACTTACCGCAATATCAGGTGCCATAGGATCAATAGGTAAGAGAGGGTTGGGTGGTGGTTCATTTAGCGGATCAGGGGTATCTCAAGGAATGTCCTTTGCAGGTGGTGGTACAGGAATGCAATTTGACAGATCACTTAATCTAGTTGGTGAGTTCAGGGTTAAAGGTCAAGACCTAGTGTATGTTTTCAATGAGGCGAGTTCTAAAAACCAGAGAGGCTAATGGATTACTACCGATTAAAAATCAGAATGGCGGAAGGTGGCGGGGTGATTACCATTAACGGCAATCCTCCTGAAATCTTTTACGAAGCACTAACAACATTGAGCATCTCAGTTACTCTAGATGCAGGGTTTAATTCGGTGGAATGGTTTAGGCAGGGAGTAAGCCTATCGACTTCAACCACGTTCAACTTTACCATGCCTGAATCAGATGTGTCCATCCTTGGTTATGCTTCAGGAGCATTTCAGCCTGTCGATTTGTATGGGTTAAAGTACTATCGGGAATCACGTCAGACTAAAGATAATGGGGCTTGTGTTCGACTTGAAATTTACCAAGATGGGTATGGTGGATCCGATTCTGAAATAGAGATGCAATCCTGTCTTCTTCGATTCGGAACGCTTGGAGGCGACATCCTCGATACAATTGTAGGCAGTTCACTAGACTTTACCTTGGTAGGTACAAATGACCAATTTAAAGAATTTTTGATAGGTGATTATCGGACGTGGAAGACTGTTTTAAAGATCGGACTTGAAACCAAGTTCACGGGATACATTACTCCCGACTTTGTGACCATTAATGATCAGTCAGGGCAGACTATTCAGACCTTTACCGCTGTTGATGGAATGAAAGGTTTTGATTCCATCAGGGTTCAGCCGACAATCTTTCCAGGTACTCCGAGGGACAAGGCATTCAATGCGCTAATCGGATCATTGAATCAAACTTTTATCGAGTTTCGGAATGTGAACATGGCTTGCCAACTTCACGAAACTAGGATGTACCAATCCGAAAACGTATGGGAGCAATTCTACACACCTGAAGCATCGGAGTTCACTGAAGGTGTTGCTCAATTCACCAGCGGTTCTGTTACACTAAATAATACGCTGTTTATTTCCGAAACCTTGCAAGCATTGCTCAAGCCATTTCTTGCACGGGTATTTTTGTGGGATGAGGAATTTTGGATAGTCAGAACTGGCGAACTTGCAAAGAATAGCTACACCGCATTCAAGTACCTGCCTGATGCAACATTGGATGACGAGATAGTTATTACCAACGGGACTGACATTGAATGTGATATCAACTTTCCTGAGATAACCGCTCGAAGGGTGTACAACGAATTCACAGTCAATCTTAATCTAGGTAGGCTGAGCAGTCAGGCGAAGGGCGGTGTTTTTGAAGCTACCTTTGCGCAGGATAATTGGTTGCAGGGTCTTTTTTCTACACCGTTATTTGGCATCTATTACCTACGAGATTGGGATTATGTGAATGCAGGAGCAATTAATCAGCCCAACTTTACTCCAAGTGGTGATGTTGCAGGTATCCAATACGATTCAAGATCGGGTAATGAGGGAGTAAAGATTTGGACAACCACAACCACAGCAGGGTTACTTGATACAAATATCTCCTACATTCTTCACGATACTTCAGATGCTTTACCGATAGTACAGATTGCACAAGAGAACGCAAACAAAATTAGTTTTCAACTTGAATTTATGGTGGACGCTGTGACAACAGTTGACCCCGGTACGTTTAAAAATCACAAAGTAGGTATCAAGATTCAGATTGGGACTAAGTACTTGTATCGAATAGATGCGACTACCTTTGGCTGGACAGCAACGGATACCATCATGACCTTTGATGTGACAAATCAAAGGGTGTTCAATTCCATTTCGATTTCCAATGTTGTTGTCCCTGAAACTGGGGAAATTAAAATCTACCTATACCAATTGATTTTAACCTCAGGCACAAGGCATCAATACGCTATCATTTACCGAAACCTAAAGTTGACCATCGAGGAAAACGAAGCATTGACACTTGCAACCATTTCAACCAAGGCAATAACGGATAATCCTTATTCCAATGTGCATCCTGATTACGATACAACGATAGGAGATGCGGAAACCAATGTATCTACTTCAGCAATCAAGCTAGACTTGGCAGGCCAGCCCGTGTCAGAGAATTGGACTAGGGATGGGGTGGAATCACTTCCGCTAATGTCCATTATTGCTCAAGACTTGGCGAACTTAAAAGGCAGAACTAACGAGCGGTTGATGGGAGATGTAGTGCATACAGAACTCAAACCTTACCAATCCTATGCCTATAATGGCAATCTTTGGGCAATTACCGCAATGGAATGGGATGTGCTGACAGATGTGAATCGAGTTGAACTATTTAATTTGGGCGAAATTCCAACTACCTAATGCCAGATATAGCAATAACCACCTATACCAACAAGACCTATAAAAGCGGTGCATCGACTGTTGTGCCTGGCTTTGTCGAAGGAAGCCCGGGCAGTCCTGTCAATCCTCCAGGTAGCGGTGCAACCCACAACCCTGTAACAATCGGTTCACCTGCGAACGGGCTATCAATTACGGATGATCAGGTGCTGACCTATGATGGGTCAACAATCCCAACCGCTGCGGTCATCGGTCGCTATGATATAGACACATCGGGGACTACTGCACCTGTAGGAACCAAGGACATTAGATACAATAATGCAACTCAGATATCAGCGACTCAGTTGTTTATTTCTGACATAACCGAGGATAACATTGATGTTGACTTGTTTTTGTCGCTGATCAAACAAGGCTCTGCATTGGTGATTCAGGACAGAGATGACCATTTGAATTATCAGACCTACGAGGTAAGCGGAACACCTACCTTTGCATCTGATACATGGACTTTCCCTGTGACATTCAAAGACTCAGGAGGAACGGGTACAACCAACTTTGCCAATAATGATAAAGTGTTGTTGAGTGCGTTGAGTTCGGGGAGTGGGTCTGACCCCAACAAAGTATCCTACAACGTAGCAGACTCAAAGAACGCTACTGAACGGAATCAAGCAAGGGTAAACATCGGATCAACTTCCGCAACTCCGCAAATAATCGCTACAGCAGGAGCTATCAATGATTTGACGGTTACTTCGAATAGCTTGGTATTTACAGGTGCATCGGTTGTTCTTTCTGGAATTGTCGCAGGATTGGACGGGGAGGAAATAGCCATTTTAAATGCTTCAGGAACTAACTTAGAACTGCTTTCTCAGTCTGTACTTTCAAGTGCTAACAATCGCTTTGCATCGGGTGTGGTTGTGCCTAACCTTTCAATTGTACGGATAAAGTACAGAACAACTACTGCAAGGTGGGTTTTTGAAAATGTTAGTGTAAATGATGCAAGGTATTTGAGAAAGGATGTTGCTGATACTAAATTAGGAGATGTTACTTTTGATGTTGGTTCAGGAACTTCAAACTTTTTTAGAATTCCTGCAAAAGATGGTGTTGGAACAGGATATGAATATGTCGGGACTGGTGGAGGAAGAGGAGCACATAGATGGGATGGAAGGTTAGATGATGCCCCATACATTTTTAGTATAAATGGAAATAGTTCATTAACTACCTATAGACAAAATCAGTCAGACGCAGGGTTAGGTGGTGGAAATAGAGCAGTATGGAGTTTTTTAAACAGATTGACATTATCAGGAGAAGGCCACATAAATTTTGATCATACTGTCCCAATAGGAGGTTTATCAGCTTGGATTATTGGCAAAAATTCTGGTGGTACTGAAATATTAAGACTTCGTACTGATGGTACTTTTTTTCATCAAAGATCATCAGGATCAACAGATTCAGTCCGAAGAGACGAATTATACCTAAACTATTCTCAAACAGTAGCAACGGCAGGAACTATTAATGACCTTGCTATCAATGCAGATTGTAAGCTACTAATCCTCACAGGTGCAACAGACTTAACAGGTGTTGTATTCGTAGACAATACTAGGCTTTTAAGAATTGAAGCAAGAGGAGGTGCAAGGATTATCAGAGATCAATCTGCTTCAAGTACAGATGTAAACCGTTTTGCCTTAGGTGCTGACTTGACTATCAATGATGGGGAGGTATATCAATTCATTTATACGAACTCAAGATGGAGGCGAGTATTATAAAATCTTTTATCTTTAACTCGAAATGGACAAAGAAATGCTTAGTACGAATACACTAGATGGGGACTTGACCGCCATCGGGAAGACGGGTATAGTTTTTATATTGGTGACTCTGAACATTCCGATTGAACAGGTCGGATTCCTGCTAGGGTTGGTATTTGTCGACAGCTTCTTCGGGGTCATTCGGGAAGTAAAGCTGAAAGCAAAGCTGTCGTGGGAGAGGTTCATTTGGGGGATTACTTCCAAGTTAGCCATCATGCTGATACCATTTGTCATCGCAACCTTTGGACTAGTGTTTAAAGTGCAGTTAGCTTACTTGGTTCAGCTCTTTATTTACATAATCGCCTCCAATGATGTGATTTCAGTCATTACTAACATTTCATCCATCCGATCAGGGGTCAGGTATAAGAACGTGGACTTCATCGAGAAGGGCATCCACTATCTTACAAACATCTTTACGAACATGGTCAATAACATCTTAAAAAATGGCAAATCTTAACGCTCCCAAGCAGGGCATACTTAATATAACATTAGTCCAAGGGAATTACCTTGAAGTGCCTACAATGTGGAAGAACGGGTTAGGTCATCCGATTGACCTTACCACCTTCGATGCTATCCGAATGGAGGTTAAGAAGACTTACAACATCAACGAAAACCCATTCTTAACCTTTACAGTAGGGAACGGATTGGAGATATCAGGAACTGACAACAACATCCTAACCTTTGTTTGTGACGATGTCTTTTGGGACTCACAAACTACCAAATGGGTCTATGACATTGTGTTCGAAACCGCAACGGGTGAAAAGTACACGTATTTAAAGGGAACAATCACAGTAGTTTTAACCGCATCATCGCTATGAGCTTCGAAGTAACATTAACACCAACCGTGTACAATGTCGAGGTGGAGGTCAATCCATCGGTACAGCCTTTTGATGTGGTTGTGGAGGTCGGCAACGTTCCCGACTTGGATTTGACTACCAATGGAGATTCGGGGGCGAGTACCTTTAATCCTTTGACAGGAGAGTTAAACATCCCTGAATACACCTTGGGTGGATTGGGAGGTGTGCCTGAATCTAGGACGCTTACGATCAACGGCACTACTCAAGACCTTTCGGCTAACAGGACGTTTACAATACCAACACATGATGCGATAACGATAGGTACTGCCAATGGATTAAGCCTAGCGGGTCAAGTTCTATCACTTGGCTTGGCTTCTTCAATTGCTAATGGGGCTTTGAGTTCTACTGATTGGGCTACTTTTAACGGCAAGCAGAATGCGTTAGGATTCACCGCTGAGAACGTTGCAAACAAAGCAATTAACCTAACATCTCCTGACGATACAAAGTACCCGACAACACTAGCGGTTAGCACAGCATTGGCAGGCAAGCAGGACACGTTAACCAACCCTATTACGGGTACAGGTACTTTAACGTCTGGAAGAATTGCTATTTCATCTGGTTCTAATACATTGACTGATAGTGAACGCTTAGTTTGGAATGGAACAAATGCCTTAGATTTAGGTACTGGATTAACATTTCGGGTTAGGTCAGCTTCAACTGCAACATTTCTATCAAGTACCACAGGATTATTTTACTTGCGACCACTTGGTGACCTAGATGCGACGAACCAAATACTAATTTCTTCTTTAGGGATAGCAATTAACGGTACATCAGCAGCTGCGATGTTAGACGTATATGGTACAGGCCGAATCAGAAATGGAGTGTCTTTAGCTTGGAATACGGGAAACGTACAGATTGGAACCACCACCGACGCAGGCTTCCGCTTAGATGTAAACGGTACTGCTAGGGTGCAGGGGGCTTTGACTGTTACAACAGGTGGAGCATCTATCACAGGTCTATCAACCATCCAAGGAACTACCGCCTCAGACTCAGGTCAACTAGGTGCTGAACTACTTACAACGGGATCAAGTGACGCATCATGGACAGGTTCATCCTTTGCAACAGGTTACACTCACGTTGCAGGGTCAGTAACTACCCTGACAAGTACGCTAGCAGGGATCGTTAACACGTTCTACCAAATTACTTACACGGTAACAGGAAGAACGGCAGGGTCTTTTACAATTGCTTTTGGCGGTCAGTCATTTGCGGGGTTAACAGCAACAGGAGCGGTAGGACCAAGAGCGACTACTACCGACACTTTGGTAATTACTCCGACTTCTGATTTTAACGGTACTATTGTATTGTCGATTCGGGTTATCACGGCTTCAAGTGCAAGCGTAACGTTTAACAATAGCGCAGGAACGGTTACTAATCAGATAAGAATAAGTAGTATTGACAGCAATACTTTTTTTGGACGATCTTCTGGATCAAGAAGCACTACTGGGAGTCAAAACACATTTTTTGGGGCTGGGTCTGGTGAATTTAATACAAGTGGTTTTAATAATACATTTGTAGGCAGAGCCTCTGGTTCAGTAAACACAACTGGTGGTGAAAACTCATTTTTTGGTAGAAATTCTGGTTTAAATAATACTACAGGAACGTTTAATTGTTTTTTTGGAAATAGTAGTGGGTCTGGAAACACAACTGGATCAAATAACTCTTTTTTTGGCCTACAATCTGGCCAATCAAATAATGGTAGTACTAACTCCTTTTTTGGCAATTTATCAGGTCTTAACAACACATCTGGCTCAGCAAATACCGCAATAGGCACTTCATCAGGGTTAAATAATACAACTGGTTCTGAGAACGTTTTTATCGGATCGAATTCAGGCAGATTTATAGCCAACGGTTCGACTGCTTTAACAATTACATCTAACTCTGTATTTCTAGGATCAAACTCACGAGCCAACGCAGACAGCGAAACCAACCAAATAGTTATCGGTCACACGGCTATAGGCGCAGGAAGCAACACAGCAACTCTTGGAAATACCTCAATAGTTGATACCATTCTAAGAGGAAGAATAAATATTCAACAGTACGCAACAGGATCAAGACCACCTTATGTTAAAGGTTCTTTGATTTACGATAGCACCTTGAGTAAATTAGTTGTCGGTGGTGCGATTGGTTGGGAAGTAGTCACATCAATTTAAACTAAACTAAAAATGAAAAACATCTCTCCCGTATCCATTTGGAAAAACGGACAATCCTTAACAGCGAGCATCCTTGATGCCATCATTATTAACGACAATCTTTCATCTTCTTGCACATTCTATTGGATGCTGAAGGAAGCTGACAGCGTGGTAGATGAGCAGACTATCGAAGGTCAAGTCCTTGCAGACGGGAACACAACCATGACAGGTGAACACTACGATAATTGGGATGGAAGCAATGATTACGCTTTTGAGTATATTGCAGCTCAAATAAACGTCACAATCATATGAAAGCAACACTCAACCAAGACCAATTAAATCAGATTCAGGCACTCTTGCAACTCTTTCCAATCAGTCATCTGCAACAAGTGCAAAAGATTGTGGAAATTCTTAACTCAGCGGTAGTTAATGAACCTGTCGAAGAACTTCAGTCTAAGTGAGTTCCAATCTAAGGACGGGGCATCGTTTCCCGATCCTGTGATTGAGAATCTTAAGATTTTAGCGGTTCAGCTTCAGGCACTTCGGGATCATCTAGGTAAGCCCATCACTATCACATCGGGCTACCGATCGAAGGAACATAACCTAAAGATAGGCGGTGCATTGGATAGCTATCACGTAAGGGGGATGGCTGCCGACATCCAAGTGGAGGGGATGAAGCCCAAGGAGGTAGCTGAAGCAATCGAACTGCTGATTAAAGAAGGTAAAATGATGGAAGGGGGATTAGGCATTTACCGCACATGGATCCACTATGACCACAGAGGAAAAAAAATCAGATGGAAAAAATGAAAATATTTGACAAAATAGCACAATTCATCCGAAGGGCATTTTCCGACCTATCGGATATCCTGGAGGAAAAAGCACCTATCGCAGTACAGGTCACGCAAGCTATGAAGCAAGCTATCGAGGAGCATGATGGCAAGTTCGATTGGGTGTTGAGCAAGCTAGAGAACGAGAACGCTACAAAAGCCTATCAGTTCGCAAAGGAGAACCTACCTGAACTCGTTCGTGAACTAGCCATCCTTGACGGGTTAGTCGGTACTGCCGAATCTAAGGAAGAAGCGTGGTGGAAGTACGTAAGGTACTTGGAAGGAAAGCTAAAAGCAGGGCGAACCAAGGAATGGGCGAACATTGCATCCGAGGTACTAGGAATGATTATCGCAAAGAAAGTGCCTGCAGGTGCGCTGATCCTAGCGACTCAAAAAGCCTATCACCTGCTGTTTGGTAAAAAAAAATGACCAACCATACTTTTACTACTTCGACAGCAGTAACATACACATTTAAGGGAGGTAATTAGCCTCCCTTTTTTCATACCCTTTCATCAACCTCCATACAACTGATAATGATCCTGCCAATCGCAAGTGACACAGGAAGGTTATTTTTCACGGGTATCTGATCTCCAAAAGCCTTACAGTAGGTTTCTATATTTTCTTCAGACATCAGCCTAGAGAAGCTGAAATAAGCCCGTTTGACGTGGTTTTTTTCGATTATGTAGATTTTCATTTCACCTCAAATTTTTGGAACAAGCTAACCGTCGAGTCTATCTTGAAATCTAGCCAAGCACCGCACCTTTGATTTACGTACCGCTGGTTTTCGCAAGGGAAATATACGGTATAAATCCCTGATTTTTTATCGATCTCCGACACGTAACCTGTCTTGGATAGATAGGCTTTTTCCGAACACGATGTGATAATCATTAGCAGAATGCACATGATTATTACAACCGTGTGGAAGAGTAGTTCTTTGTGTTTCATATTTTTTTTGTTTTGCCAAATCTAAAAATAATATTCGATTCTAATAAAAAAAGTGAAGAAATATTTTTGATTCTAATTTTTAACTTCGATATTTGAGAAACAATTAAACAAAAAACACATGAAATCATTTAGAAAAGTACAATTGACAATGGAGCGAGCAGGCGGTTACGGACACTATTTTGTCCGTGCATTTTACAAAGGTAAGGCGGTAAAAGTATTGACAACCGACTCCGAATTATGGGATAGCTTCAGAGATGAGGACTGCAAGAATCATAGGGATGCGCTTCGTTCAGCCTATAACCTAGTTGCAAGCCATGGGTAAGCGATTCAACAACGAAGAAACCTTTCTAAATCAGGAGGTTTCCTTTATCTACGAAGGTGCTGAACTTACTTGGTTTGGTGATTATTCTGTACGCACTTGGGGCGAAGAATCGGATAGAGATTATCCTGGGGATCAGGAAACCGAGATTGAAATCCTGCACACCGATAAGATGGGGGTGTGGTTGGGGGTATTGCAAGATTGGGTTAACATTATCCCAACACCGAGCATTTTGGCGGAATTAGAATGGGAAATCGAAAAATCACTATGACAATGGAAAAATCAGAATCAATCACAAATCTAACCAAGGGGCTGGCTAAGTTCCATTCCTTGGTCGGGAAGATCGGAAAGGATGCTAAGAATCCTTTTTTCAAATCTTCCTACGCATCCCTGCCTCACATCCTGACCGAGGTCAGCGATCCGCTAGAGCAGGCTGGGTTAGTAATTAGTCAATTCCCGAATGACGGAGGCTTGACTACCATGCTGATTCATGCCGAGTCTGGCGAGTACATATCTTCAAGCTACACTTTACAGGTAGTGAAGCAGAACGATCCACAGGCGCAGGGGTCTGCGATAAGTTATGCGAGGCGTTATGCCATTACGAGCATTCTAAACTTGGCGATTGCGGATGACGATGCCGAGATGGCTACAAAGCCGACAAGACAAGCGCAAGCTGAAGACAATCGCCCTTGGTTGAATAAGGTTGATTTTGACAAGGCGCAAGAGTACCTCCGGAATGGAGGTAAGCTAGATGTGATCAAGGCAAAGTACCGCATTAGCAAGGAAATGATGGATAATTTAAACACAATAATTAAGCAACTATGAAAAATCAAATAGTAAAATCAAAAATGTTAAAAGTAAACAGTTGGAAAACTGAAGAAAAAATTGCTGATCAGTTAAGTAACATTTTAGAAAAATATTGTTCTGGTTGGCACGGAAAAATAGACATACGATCAGGATTAGACGGTAACGATTTTGTAATGAATAAGAAGTCAATAATAATAGAACTATACCTATGAACTCACTATTTAACATTACAGCACGGGCGCAACAGTTAGCCCGTGCATTGGAGGAAGACGAACTTACTCCCGAATTAGAAAATGAATTGGTCATCAACCAGCAGGAACTTCAAATCAAGTCGGAAAACTATGCCTATGCCATCAAATCACTTGAAGGCGATGTAAGTATCATTGATGAGGAGATCAAGCGTCTGAAGGGCTTAAAAGACGCCAAGATCAACGCAATAGACAGGATGAAAGGATCCGTGGTAAATGCATTCCAAATTTACGGAATAACCGAGGTGAAATCAGCCACTTTAAAGCTATCTCTCAGGCGGTCGGAAGCTGTTGAGGTAGTCAATATAGACCAATTGCCCGAAAGTCTTGTGACGGTCAAAAAAACGGTATCTGCGGATAAAGTAAAGATCAAGGAAGCAATCAAGAATGGAGTACCGGTCCAAGGTGCTGTTATAGTGGAAAATTTCAATCTTATAATTAAATGATAGACGCTAGAGAATTAAGGATTGGAAATTTTATCAATTACGTTCATGAAAATGGAAATGGAAATTTATTCGAATGGCTAGTTTGTTCTTCAGATATTTCAGCAATTGAAATAGATAATAAAATATTTAAGCCAATTGAAATAGATGAAAATTGGTTAGAAAATTTTGGTTTTCATTATGCGCCTGATACTTTGATTTATGGAAAATCCGGATGGTTTAAGAAAATAGAATATCAAGATGATCCAACTTACTTTTTTTTCAACAATCATTTGCAAGGATCAATCTTTTTATCATCCGAAAAATCTTCTGCGCTTCATTTTATTGATTCACAAATGATTTATGTACACCAACTTCAAAACCTTTATTTCTCACTAACAGGAAAAGAACTGACAATCAAATGATCAAATACCAAATCAAGGAGGGGCAACTAGAGTTGCTCTTCCACATCAACGAAAAAGGAAACCTAGTAACAGAAGCCAACGGAGAGGTGGCAGAAATTAACCACCTAACAGCGGTCGAATTGATCGACATTCTTTCAAGGAAGCTATACGAGCATCAAGCAAACAATCAATCACTAATCAAGCGAATATTCCAATGAAATACAGCAACAAACAACTAGACACAATAAGAGAGATGTACATTACAGGAGCCAGCAGGTCAGACATGGCGAAAGCTACGGGACTGAAAAACACACAGGTATATCACATTATTTACAAGAAGCTGAGATTGCATGATTCAACCCCTCGGCAGGAGGTAAGGAATAGCCCGAAAAACGAGGTTACACCCTATGTTGTCAGCAGGATTATAACCCTGACAAATTGGGGATACCATTGCAAGGAGATTGCAGAAGACCAGGGAGTGAATCTATCGGAGGTTCGAAGGGTGGTTCAGGAAGCGGAAAATTTGGGTAGAATTCAAAAAAAAGTTTAGAAATATTTTGGAATATAAGTTATTTGTTAGATATTTACATCAACAAATAACACAAACATGACAACTCAAGAAATTAAAACAAACGCAATTTATGTGATTAACAAAGTAATCACACTTAAGTACAACGTGGCTAATGGTTGC
>Ga0209593_10000618_pt1 | contig 16260 bp, 15 predicted proteins | sample PPLLaktember2015_3_FD_187260 | JGI IMG/M metagenome (GOLD analysis project Ga0209593, IMG submission 187260) | Freshwater sediment microbial communities from Prairie Pothole Lake near Jamestown, North Dakota, USA - PPLs Lake P7 Core (6) Depth... | ecosystem: Environmental > Aquatic > Freshwater...
TTCCGACGTGGCGATGGAGAAGGTGGACGTCGCCTTGGGCCGGCGCGAGGAGCCCGCCGACGGACAGGGCATCCGGAAACTCATGGACAACCGCCTGGCCGAGATGAAGGCGCAGAAGGGCTGCCAGACCGACACCGAGCTTACGGCCGACGACCTCCGGGCGCTCACGGCCGATTTCAAGCGCATGGTCGAGAAGACGTTGGGGCGGCCCTTCCCGGACGACCCGCAGGAACAGCTCTGGGGCGGCATCGGCGCGGTCTTCGCCTCCTGGAACGGCAAGCGGGCGATCGATTACCGCCGGATCGAGCGCATCCCCGACGAGTGGGGCACCGCGGTCAACGTCCAAGCCATGGTCTTCGGGAACATGGGCGACGACTGTGCCACCGGCGTGGCCTTCACCCGCAATCCGGGGAGCGGCGAAAACCGCTTCTACGGCGAGTACCTGGTCAACGCCCAGGGCGAGGACGTGGTGGCCGGCATCCGCACCCCGGCCCCCGTCAACGAGTACTCCAAGAACGCCCAAAGCGAGAAGCTCCCGACGCTCCAGAAGCTGATGCCCGGCCTCTATCGCGACCTCGACGACATCCAGCGGCGGCTGGAGCTCCACTACCGCGACATGCAGGACATCGAGTTCACCATCGAGAACGGGAAGCTTTTCATGCTCCAGTGCCGCACCGGCAAGCGCAACGGCGTGGCGGCGGTGCGGATGGCGGGAATGCACCGTCTACCAGCTACGGCGCGGGTGGCGGTGGTGCGGGCGGGCAAGCGACGACGGGCCGCAATGGTGGTGCTGGGGCCGGTGGTTACGCGCTCATCTGGTGGATCGCGTAAATGGCGAGTGGCTGGAAAGTCGTCGAGTTCAAGAGTGGCAGCGGCACGTGGACGCCACCTCCGAACGTGACGTTCGGCTTCCTGACCATGACCGGCGCGGGTGGCGCGGGTGGCTCCGGGCGGCGTTCTGGTGGTGATCAAGCGGGAGGAGCCGGTGGCGGCGCGGGCGAGTACACGATCAAGCAGCCCCTGCGTTTCGACGGGTCCCCGATTTCCTATTCTGTTGGTATTGCTGGTGTAGTTGGTGCTCTCCAAACAAACGGTGGTAATGGCGGCGATACTTCGTTTGGCATCTTTATCGCGCTTGGCGGGCAGGGCGGGCAGGGCAACGCGTTAGGTGGCAACTTAAGCGGTGGTGCGGGTGGTGGCCCCGGCGGTGGCCCTAGTGTGCTGGGGCAGATCGGCGTGGTAGGCGCGATGGAGCAACGAGGTTTTTGTGGTGGTGCATCGGGCGGCGGGTGGAACAATTCGGGGAATGTAGCCAACACGCGTGGTGGGCCTGCTCCCGGCGTCGGGTATACCCCCGCTAACTCTGCTGCTGTGGTCAAAGCTCCCGGGGGTGGTGGTGGCGCGAGCATCTGGGGAGTAGGCGGGTTGGGTGGCGACGCCATTCTTTCCTCTCCAACCAACTGGGTTGGATACAACGGCGTCAACTACGGCAGCGGCGGTGGTGGCGGCGGTGCGACGACGGCGGGCGCGACGACCAACAGTGGGCTTGGAGGTGCAGGCGCGCCCGGTTACATCATGGTCACGTATTACGGGCCGGTTTAGACGAGCGAGGACATACAGTGCCAATCACCACCAGCCATCGTCCGTATTCGCAGTCGAATCTGCACGCGCCCTGCTCGCCATGGGTGCTGTTTACGGCGCACACGCCCGGGCTGTACTCGATCCCGTTCGAGGTGCGCGATCAGCCGGTGGTGATCATCGCAGCAGGACTTGGCAGTGCCGATGAGGTTGCGCTGCAGGTGACACCAGACGGACGCAACTGGGTCGATTTCTACGTGCACGACGTGCGTATCCAGTTGACCGGCACCAACATGCTGATCGTGCTGAAAGTGCCGGGAAACTATCGCCTGCGCAAGGCGTCGTCGTTGCCGGGGGTGGTGGTCACGGCGCAGCCGGTTACGCTCACGCACGAGCCACGGGTGCCGCTGGTGATGCCGATCGGCCCCATGGGCCCGACGGGTCCCACAGGTCCCACAGGTCCGACAGGTCCGACCGGTCCCGTTGATCCGGGGCCGGGTGTGACACGGAGCGAGTTCGAAGCGTTGAAGACGCGGGTGGCAACACTCGAAGTCATGCTGTTGACTCCCTGATGCCGATCGTCACCAGCCAGCGTCCGTACACGCAGGCGAACCCGAAGCAGGAGGATTCACCGTGGGCGTTCTTCCCGCGCAAGGATAAGGCGCGGGTGTCGCATGTGTTTGAGGTGCGCGACCAGCCGGTGGTGATCACGGCGGCGGAACTCAAGGACGACGACGCAATAGCACTACAAGTTTCACCAGACGGCGAGAACTTCACCGACTTCTTCCTGCACAACTTGCCGGTGCACCTCACGGCGGGCAACGTGGTGATCGTGTTGCGCATTCCGGGCATGTACCGGTTGCTCAAGCGTGTCGGTGCGATGCACGTGACGGTGACCGGGATGCCGGTCACGCTGACGCACGAGCCCCGGGTGCCGCTCGTTCTGCCGAAGGTAGGCGATCAGGGTGGCACGGGGCCGACGGGGCCGACCGGGCCAACAGGTGCGACGGGTGCAACAGGATCGACGGGGGCTACCGGCGCGGATTCGACGGTGGCGGGTCCTACCGGCTCCACGGGAGCAACTGGCTCGACTGGTATGCGTGGGGCTACGGGCCCTACGGGTGCCACGGGTGCCGACTCGATGGTGGCGGGCCCGGCGGGTGACATGGGTCCGACCGGGCCGACTGGCGCGATGGGTCCCTCGACGTCGGTGTTCGCTTACCGTGCGGATACGACGTCGACCTCTACCGGCACGGACCCCGGTGCGGGGTACATGCGCTGGAACAACGCGACACAGTCGAGTGCAACGGTACTGAGCTTCGATCGCCTGACCGGGGACGGTTTCGACGTCATGCTGTTGTTCGCGAACACCGAGATCGGTGATCGCTTCGTTGTTCAGGATCAGGATCTGTCGTTCAATTACCAGCTGTGGGAGAAGACCGGGCCGGGTGTTCCGATGTCCGATTGGTTCCTGCTGCCGGTGACGTTCGTCTCGTCGGGTGGTGCAGGGTCGTTCACGCACAACACGCGGCTTGCGGTGCTGACACAATCGCAAGGGGCGACCGGTCCCACCGGGCCAACGGGGGCGACCGGCCCCGGGGGTGGTGATACAGGTGCGACCGGGCCGACGGGCCCCACGGGTGCTACAGGAGCAACAGGTGCAACAGGAGCGACTGGTCCCACGGGTCCGACGGGCGCTGATTCGCTGGTGGCTGGACCGGCGGGCGCGACAGGCGCAACGGGTAATACAGGAGCAACGGGTGCGACAGGCGCAACAGGCGCTAACTCGTCGGTGGCCGGTCCTGCTGGTCCCACGGGGGCAACGGGCGCGACGGGTGCGACAGGTGTTACGGGTCCTACGGGTGCGACTGGTGCAACAGGCACGACGGGTACTCCGGGTACTCCGGGGTCGGTAGGTGCCACAGGAGCAACGGGTGCGACGGGTGCGACTGGTGCTACGGGTACTGGGGTGGCTGGTGCTACTGGCGCTACTGGTGCTACTGGACCTACTGGCAATACGGGGCCTACTGGGCCTACTGGAGCTACTGGGGCCGATTCAGTAGTTGCCGGTCCCACGGGACCGACGGGTGCGACGGGGGCTACCGGGCCGACCGGCTCAGGCGTGCCCGCTGGTTCTAATACGCAGGTCCAGTTCAACGACGGCGGCGCATTCGGCGGCGATGCGGGGCTAACCTACGACAAGGCCAGCGATGCGCTAACAGTTAGCGGAGCAATTCTCAACGCGTCGGGCTCCGAGGCGGCACCGTCCTATTCGTTTTCCGGCTTCACGGGCGACGGCATGTGGCGCGGGGCGGCGGGTGCCCTTAACTTGAGCTTGGCCGGTGCGCGCATCTTTTTCATCAACGCGACCAGCCTGACGCTGCCCATGACGAGTACGGTTGCATGGGCGTCGAGTGCGGCGTTTGGTGCTGCTGACCTGCGTCTTGCGCGCGAGTCGGCGGGTGTATTGCAGATCAACAACGGCACGGTTGGCGATTACCGCGACCTGAAATTGCGCCGCGCGCTGGTCGCACCTACGACGCTCGGCACGATTGTCGACGGCGCGTTGGAGTACGACGCGTCCAAGCTCTGGTTCACGATTGGCGCGACGCGACATAAGCTAGCCCCTAGTTCGGCAACTCGCTTGTATAACGTCAAGGATTACGGGGCGACCGGTGATGGGTTGACCAACGACACCACTGCGATACAAGCGGCGTTTACTGCAGCGCAGACGATGGCAACTACTGCACCGGGCGGCGTGTCGATCTACTTCCCCGGTGGGCGTTATTTGATTACATCAGCGCTTACGATCGTCGCGAACCAAATATCGATCTACGGCGACGGCCCTGCGTCGATGATCTACTTCGGCGATGCGACGACCAACGGCATCGTGGTCGGCGACGGCACCACGTCATGCAGCAACATCACGGTGCGCAATCTGCTCTTCTTCAACAACCTCACCCGCACTGCTGGCAGTGCGTTGTTGCTTCGTAAGTGTCTCGGGCTCTACGTCAGTGCCGTAAGTTTCGGGTCGCAGTTCACCAGCATCTATCTTGAGAATTGCACGAAGGCGGTCGTGTTCGGCTTCATCATTCTTGAGACAGCGACCAATGGCACCGCGATTGCCGTGACAGGCACCTCGTCTGCGGACACCGAAATCGCCAGCGGCGTGGTCACCAACATCAGCTACACCGCGACCAATAACGGCATCGTCGTCAATCACGCTTCTACGTTGGCGATCAGTAACGTCGTTTTCGGCAGGTTCCTGTACGGCATCCGATTGCTTCCCGGTGCGGGCAACACAGTCAACAACGTGACGGTTGCCCAGTGCACGATCAATGAATGCGGTACTGGCGCGTCGCTTGAGTTGAGCAGCGCCGATCCGCTGGTGAGGATACTGAACACGCTGTTCCAATCATGCACGTTTGCGAGTAACGGTGTTGGCATCGCCCAAGTCAAAGGGGGCAGCGGGCTTGCGCGCGGGGTCGCGGTCGACGCCTGTGCGGTGTTGTCGAGTCTGAATCAGGGCGTCTATTTCAACGACCCGACGTGCAACGAGGTGCAGGTCACTAATAACCAGATCGCGGGCAACGGTGTCACGACGGCGAACACCTACGACGGCGTTTACCTCAACTCTGGTAGCAACCTCCGCGTTTGCAACAATACCATCGGGCGCTGGAATAACCTCACGGGCCAGCAACGGTACGGACTCTCCATCGGCGGCACCAACTTCATCACCGTCACCGGCAACGATGCGATCGGCAACGTGACCGGATCGTTTTTCAACGCTGCCACGGGCATCAACCAGCGGTGGATGGGCAACACGACCAACGACAGCACCGCGCTTGCCGCTGCGGCAACGCTCACCATCCCGCCGTGGGTGGAGCGCTGGGTTTCGGTCAGTGGCTCGGTCAACATCACCAACATCACCGCGTCGTGGGACCAGCGACAGATCACGTTGATCTCGACCAGTGCCGGGTTTAGCGTGGTGGATGGCGGCAACCTGATCATTGCGGGCAACTGGGCCGCAACCGGAACGTTCAGCACGCTCACGCTGATCAGCAACGGTTCGTCGTGGTTTGAGCTTTCACGATCAGCCAATTGAGGAACTCATGATTACGATGCCGAGGCAACGCAACTGTGGTGGTTGCGGCAATTGCGATCAATGCTGTCCGAATGAAGGGGCAGGCGCGACTGGCGCTACGGGTCCGGCAGGGGCAGCAGGTGCCACGGGTCCGGCGGGGGCAACAGGTGCCACGGGACCGCAAGGGCCACAGGGTCCGACTGGTCCCGGGGGCGGCGGGGAAGGCGCTGGTTGGGGACTGCAGTACGGCAATGTGACGTTCGAGCCGACGGTGGCGACGAGCTTCACGTCCGGCAACGGCACCGTGACCGGCGTCGTGGTGCCGCCGCAATTCCGGGGCGAGGACGCCATCACGTTCTCCGCGATCGACGCGATGATGTGGAGCGTGTCGAGTACGAAGCGGGCCGGATTGGCGACCGCGTACACCGGCATCCCCTACAGCGACGTGGTGCAGCTGGAGATCGTGGAGGGATCGAACCCGTTTGCGTCGGGGGACGAGTTCACGGTCACGGTGGCCCGGACCTACATTCATGGCGAGACTGATCCCGGCACCCACGACATCGGGTTTGCCTACGTAGATCCGGTGCAGGTCGGTTTTGTCACTGATCGCTGCAATTTCGTGATCTACCTGCCGGGTATCGGGATACTCGTTCGTTTGTTCATTTCTGCTATCCCCCGAGGGGCGATGTTCTCGGTGTACATGCTGGACGAGATGGGGGAAAACGCCATCATCGAGTGGAATCTGACCGAAAATGGCTACACCACTGTCGGCGAGACACATTACAGCCCGACGGATGTGGCGTTCGGAGGGGGTGCGCCACCCAATCCTGCGCAGGCCATTGTCACCAGTCTGGGCGACAACAAGTTTCTGGTGCGCTGTATCGCAGGATTTGGGGCTGGAAACGAGCCCTGACCCCTAGAGATTGTGCTGTACGGGGTTGACATACTGTAGGAGCCTGCCGACAATGGCGCGGCGCGTTCAAGCGTAATCCGATCAATCACCTACGAGGTGAATCATGGCATTTGGAGCGGGTACCAAACCGGCTTACAGCGTGCCCAAGCCCAAGAAGGTGCAGACGGCGCACTCGGTCAGCCGACCCAGCGCGCTGAAGCCGAAGGCCAGCACGACCCGCCCGCGTGCTTCCAGCACCTGCTGTGGGCACAAGGCGTAGTGGATGATCTCGCCCACTGGGGACGAACGTGAGGCGATCCAGCGGATCGCTGCGCGCCCCGAGGGGCAGGTAGTCCTTGGATACCTTCGGAAAAACGCCGACACCATCAACCAACGTCTGGTGCAGGAGCGAGATCCGGTAGCACTTCGGATCTGGCAAGGCCAAGCGCAGGTGCTCGACGGTTTGCTGAAGGAATGGAAACCGTAGTAATCCATCGAGTTCCGGGTACCCACGTGGCCCCGGACAGGAGAGATCCAAATGGCAGTTCCGCAGGCAGTGCGCGACAGAGCACTACGTGAAGAGGCAGCGCTTCGTGAGCAAGGCATCGACCCGAACGGTGCGCCGGTTGCGGTGCAGGCCGGTACGGTATCGACCCCCTCGCAGGCCCCCTCTACACCTGTATCTGTGGCACCTGCACAGGTCGACGACGCGGCGACGCTGCGCGCTGAGAACGAGCGGCTCCGGGCCGAACTCAGTACGCAAGGTGGTCGAGTATCTTCGACAGCGTCAGAGGTTGCGGAACTGAAAAATCGCTTCGAGCTTATCAACAGCAATCGCACGTTCCTCGAACAGAGCATGACGGAACTGGCGGCGAAGAACCAAGAACTTGAGCGGCAGTTGCAGGAAGCGCAGACATCGCGCACCAAGTCGCAGGCGTTCTCGGTTGCGGAGTCGTTGGATGCGTCGGGCCCTACCGATGAGCAGATCCAGCAGTATGGGGACTCGCGGGATTTCGTGGAGCGTATCGCCAAGCAACAGATGGCGGGTGTCATCAAGCCATTGGTTGCCCAGCTGGCCGAGATGGAGAAGGCGCTGGCTCGTGTCAAGGACATCGACGCCAAGCTGCCGAAGCTGGAGCAGTCGGCGAAGGTGGCAGACATCAACACTGCGCGCAGTCGGGAAGAACAGTTCCTGCGCACAGAGGTCCTGCCGTACTTCTCCGATTTTGAAACCGTGCGTACTACGCCCGAGTGGAAGGAATATCTCTCGCGCGACACGGGCAAAGGCTATCCGATCGGCATGTTGCTCAAGACGTACCGGGAACAGGGCGATGCGCAAGGCATCCGTGCTGTGCTTGGTGGGTTCTATGAAAAGCGCTCGAAGCCTTCCTTGGATTCTCTGGCGGTCCCTGCCAAGTCAGCCGCCGACGCACCCAACACCGCACCCACCGCAAAAATGAAGGCGTCCGAGTACAAGGCGAACTTGCGCTCGTTCACGTCGAAGCGGATGAGCAAGCCGGATTGGGAAGCGTACCGTGCCGACTGGGACAAAGCGCTCCAGTCGGGCAATGTCGAGATGGATGTCGAACTCCGGTAGCCAACTTCCAAGGAGCAATTCACCATGGCCCTGCCTGCAGCATCTGGGTACCCGCAATATTCGGGCTCCCTCATCCCCCCGATGTTCTCGTCCAAGTTGGTCGAGCAGTTCTACTGCTCATCGACTTACGCCGACATCACCACCACGGAATACTCCGGCGAACTCAACAAGTGCGGCGACCAGATCACGTTTTTCCGCACTCCGCGCGTGCGCGTACGGCGCGGCCAGAAAGATTCCACGATCAAGCACGACACGATCGACACCTGCCCGATCACGATGGTGGTCGACAAGGAACTGGAGTTCTCGGTCAAGATCGCCAAGGTCGACGTCAAGCAAATCTGCAACTGGGACATGTGGCAGACGTCGCTACTGAAGTCGGCGTCGTACAACATCGGTGAGGCGATCGATCAGGAACTGCTCGCCAAGATGTACGTCGAGGCCGATCCCACCAACAAGGGCCTGACGGCCGGTGTGCGCACCCAGCTGTACAACTTGGGCGCGGTCGGCGCTCCGGTGTCGATGTCGGCGGCGAACATCTGGCAGGTCATGACCAGTGTGGCCGCAGTGCTGCGCGAGCAGTGCCTGCCGATGGAAGACCTGTTCATTGTGCTGCCCGACGTGGCGCTGCCGCACCTGCTCAATTCGCCGATGCTGGTGAACAATGTGGGGCTCTCCGGCGCGTGCTGCGAGGTCGCCAGTAATGCGATCCTCAACGGCAAGATTCCGCAGAAGATCGCGGGCTTCGACGTCTACATCTCGCACAACGTGTTCAGCACCACCGACGGTGCCAACGTGGTGTACGAGGTTATCGCCGGATGGCGCGGCGCGACGGCATTCGCGATGCAGATCGAGGAGACGCGCATCATCGACAACGACAAGGACTCGTGGGACATCTACCTGCAGGGCATGACCGTGTACGGTTCCAAGGTCATCCAGCCCGAAGGGTTGGCAGGCGTCTACGCGAAGTTCGTGCCGTAAACCCTCCTCCCACGAAAGGAACATTGAACCATGGAATACAACCTGTTCATGGGTGGACAAGCAGGCAACACCACCAACCGGCTGGTGCCGTCTGGGTCACCCGAATCCATCCTCGGCTACGCGGATCATCAGCGCAGCCGGGACTATGCGGTCACCCGCCAACTCGACTTCCGCCCCAATAAGCCGTGGGGTGGGGCCGACATCACAGTGCCGTGCAAGGACTACGAGTGGTACCGGGCGCTGGTTGCGGCGGGCGGCGATCTTATCGTCGGTGACATTCTCAATGTCATCGCCCTTACACCGAACAGCCGACTGGAATATGTGTCGGTCAACGTCGTGATCCCGAAGACTGGGCTCGGATTCAGCGTGATCCAGCGCATCAACGCTGATCCGGGTACTCCGGCAACGTCGACCGTTGCTGCCCCTGCTGCGGCGACGGGGTACCTTGCGGCGACTGGGCTCGGCGCGACGGCGGGCATCTACACCAGCGTGCGCTCGGCGGAAGCAACGGCTTCGCGACCCAAGCACTCGTTCATTTCGCTGGAGATCACGGCGGTTCCCACGGTGACGCCACCGGCTGGCAAGCTCGATGGTCTGTTCGTCATCGTGCAGGCCGAAGTCATCGACTGGGGCTCGTACGACTTCAACGGCAACGCGTAGTGGGGTGGTACCTCCGACGGCGAGGGTGAATAGCTCTCGCCGTCTTTTCCATAAGGAGCACCGATGCAGACACCAAACGAGGTCGGCAAGTACGTGACGGACGGGAAGATGGTGTACCCGTACAACGCGTATCTGGACGACATGGTCAAGAACGGTACGCTGCAGTACTGCGCCAAGCCCGAGGGTGTGGCGCTGTCGCCCAAGCCGGTGTTCCGCTCGCCGGTCAACTACACGCCGGAAGAACGGCTCGATCTCGCGCAGAAGCTCGGCATCACGCTGGGCGAACTCACCAACATGAGCGGCCCCGAGTTCGAGGAAGCGCTCAAGCAGATCGAGGATGGCACGGTGGTCAAGCCCGTGCCCCCTGCGGAAGAAGGCTTCCCGAGCTAACCATGCCTCTCGTTGCCGGATCACTGTTCAGGGCGTGTGCGATCGAACTCAACGACATTGAGTTCGTACGCTGGACCAAGGACGATCTGGCCGAGTACCTGACCGATGCGATCGCGGTGATGTCGTCGTTGAAGCCGACGTTGTTCACCGTGTTCGAGCCACTCGGCTTGAAGCCGGGCCCCATGCAGACCGTGCCCGGTGAGTTCACCGAGTTGGTCGACATCCTCTACAACCTCCACCCAGACGGCACCCACGGCGAACCAGTCAACAAGGGTTCGTTCACTGCGGCCCGTGCGCTTGGCCGATCCTCCTGCGCGCCAGTCGATGGCGTTGGCTACGTGGTTCGGTCGTACACCGTACACCCCGAGAACGATACCTTCTTCGCTGTCGATCCGCCTGTGCCCCCGAACGAGCCGTATCCGATCGTGTGGGCGCTGTTGCAACGTGCTCCGAATGTCATCACGTCCGAGAACGACGCGGTTGTGATGGCGAACACAACTCCGGAGACGTACCGATCGGCGCTGCTGGAGTGGATGCTGTACCGTGCGTTCGCACGCGACACCGAGTCGTCCGACTCGTTCAACCGTTCGCAGGCGCACTACAAAGCGTTCTATCAGTTCCTCGGTCTGCCACCGCGCGACAAGCGCGCGGTGCCGTTAGCGGCCAAGACGAGGGAGACTGTAAGTGGCGCGGCTGATCAATGACTTTGTCCAGCTAGCACTGAACAAGGGCCCGTACACAGCGGGCCAAGCCAACGCCGAAGATGCCGTTCGCCAGTCGATCATCGACTTGTGCGAGCGTGGCGGGGTGTGGACGCACGATCTTGCGTTCGCGTTGCAGGAGAACGTATCCGATTACCCGCTCGACGCGCCGGAACAGACCCGGCTGGTGGCGATCGACACGGTTGACATCAACGGGCGCGCGTTCAAGCCCCTGCCGGGGATGATGTACTGTCGTTGCGGCGGCTGGCATATCTCGGTGCCGGATGCCAAGACGATCTACATTTCGCCCACCCCATATCCGGCGTGCGACGAGTGGATCACGATCCACGGCTGGCTCGCACCGACCATGGAGTTGTGCGAGTTCCCCGATTTTTTCTATCAGGAGTACGGGGAGACGATTGCTTTTGGAGCCGCTTCCCGGCTCCTGCAGCAGCCCAAGCAGGAATATACGAATCAGGGGCTCGCCAACCGTTGCTTCAACCTGTACGAAGCGGGCCTCACGCGCGCCAAGAACAAGCGCGTGCTGCAGCGTACGACCGGCCCATTGCTGATGCGCGGAGGGTACTTCTGATGTACACCGATCCGTGGTTGCCGCCCCCGCTGTATCCCGGCACCGGAGGGGACGAGGCGTGGTGTATCCGCTCGTGCGCTCCGTGCGATCCGCGCCGCCGTCGCTACGGCAGCAAGGACTACATCGAGATTAACGCCAACGTGCGCAAGACGTTCCTGCGCCTGATGTCCAACGACATCGCGCCGGAGCAGGTCAACCCCAAGGATCTCCCGATCTACATCGAGATCCGCAAGCGCGGCTGTGAGACGCTGATCGCGCGCTACGACGCGTTCCAGCGCACGCTGGAGGGCTACGTTGGGTTCTACTGGGACGCGGAGTTCAACGAGGCGTGCGCGGGCCTGTACGTGGGCGACGTGTTCGTCGACTGCTGCTATTGCTTCTCGATGCTGTTCCGCATTCGGCCTTGTGCGCTGGTGGTCGACTCGCACTACAACGAGATGGCGACCGAGATGTGTGGCATGGGCGAATGCAGCATGCTGATCACCATCGGCGAGGGTGTGGTCGGCGGCATCGAGTGCGAGGTAGTGCCGGAGCCGTCCGAGTGCGGGTTGCCCGCGCCTTACTTCGAGACGACCGACCCGGTGCCGAACAGCCCGATCTGCGCGCTGTCGTGCAACACCGATCTCAGCTGCAACCCGGCGTGGGCACAGCCGCCGAAGGAACTTTCCGAGTGCGCGACGCCTGTGTTCTCGATAACGGGTGATGTTCTTACTGGTGACATCTAAGGAGCGATCATGCTTGTAGTTCCAAATTTTGCGAGGAGCACGTTGCGTGCATCGATCACTCCTTCCAGCACGACGTTGATGCTGGCGATCGGTGGGGGCATGTATTTCGAGATCGGCGCGGGCAACTACTGCTACCTGACGATCGAGGACGGGCAGTCGGTCGAGATCGTCCGCTACCACTGCACCGGGCCTGTCTCCAACGACTCCATCACCGTCGTGCGCGGACAGGACGGCACCTCGTCGAAGGCGTTCCCTGCTGGTGCATGCGTGAAGGTGGCGTGGAACGTGGCGCAGGTGACCGAGCTTACCGAGCAGACGTTCGTCAACATCTTCAACTCGACGACGCTGCCGCCGAACACGATGCAGGTCGGTGCGCCGCCCACCGCGCCACCGCCTAATCACATCATCTACGCGGTGTGGGTCGAGCACAAGCGTATCTGGGTCTGGAACCTGCTCGTATGGACCGAGCTTGGCAACACGCGCGATGCGGTGCTGGTGGGTCACGCCGACCCTTCGGGCACGCCGCTCACCAACGTGGCGTTCTACATCAATCTGGACAACGGGGCGCTGTGGTACTGGACCGGCTTGGCGTGGCTTAGAGTCGGGGGCGAAACCGGCAGTGTCGAGGAGTACTGGGTCCGGTCGTCGTATTACGCAGGTGGTGGTCCCTTGGGGATCATATCGGCGAATACCATGTTCGAGCTTGGCAACATTAGCCCGACGCTTTTCGTGAATCGATTCCGCACCTACCCGCACGGGGTGCCGGGCGATTCGGCGATGGCTTTTGAAGAGCGCGACGGTATGCAGCGCATGGTGCTGCAGCGGGATGCGGCGATCGAAGTCAACGTGACGGTGCGCGGTTTTTTCAGCCCTGCACCTACGCCTGCACCCGACGACGCGGTGATGCAGCTGCTCATTACCAATAGCTACAACGACGAGTGGTTCGCCGATTCGGCAACGCTTACCGCTGCTTATCAACCTTCGCTTCCGCTGACGGTGGCGACGGGGGTGATGACGTATCCGGCGGGCACGTACTTCGATGGCAATGTTCACTATACGGCGGGAGCTACGACGCCGAACTTCACGCTCGATCTCGTAATCATCGGGTTCCACGTCGTGAACACGGACCCTGTCCTTATCGGCATTCCCTGACATGCCGAGCATCCGCATCCAGAACATGGGCGGCATCGCGCCGAGGCTCTCGCCCCGGCTGCTACCCTTGTCGGCTGCGCAGATTGCGGAGAGCACCAAGCTGTGGTCGGGCGAAGTGCGCGCGTTTCGTGCGGGCAAGGCGCTGCCCGATCCGATGCCCCCGGCTCCGGTGCTTACGATCTTCCACATCGATGGTGCGTGGCTGGCGTGGCAGACCGACGTGGATGTGGTGCTGGGGTTCACGCCCGATGCGCCGCTGGGGCGCGTGTATTACACGGGCGATGGCGGACCCAAGGTGATCGAGCAGTTGATCGCAAAATACGAAGCGCCGACGCCTGACAGTTCTTTTGCATTGGGGGTGCGTGCGCCATTTCTTCCGCCCGAGTGCACGACCACGACACCGGGCTCGCCGCAGGAAGCACGCACTTACATCTTCACTTTCGTTTCGTTGTTCCAAGAGGAGAGTGTCCCTTCTCCCCCCTCGGATGTGATCATCGTGCAGGATGGCGTTGCGGTGCAGGTGGATCTGTTCCCGGGTTTGGTGGAAACAGAGCCGCCCCCGAACGTTGTCGCCATGCGCATCTACCGCAGCAACGGCGGGCCGTTCATCTTCGTTGCGGATGTGCCTGCGCACACCAAGGTGTACGAGGACATACTAAAGAACGAGGACATCGAGGGCAACGAGCAGCTGCACTCGCAGTATTACTACCCCGCCGATGCGCGCATGAAGGGATTGGTCGGTACGCCGAACGGGTGGCTCGCCGGGTTCTGGGAGAACAAGGTTGCGTTCTCGGTGCCGTACCAGCCGCATGCGTGGCCTCCAGCGTACGTCAAGTACTTCGACTATCCGGTCGTGGGGCTGGGTGTATTTGGTACCACGGTGGTGGTGTTCACTACCGGGCCGATCTATCTGGTCGACGGCATCGACCCCGAGAACCTGTCGGTGGATCGCGTGCCGGATGCTTATCCCATCGTGTCCAAGCGCTCGATCGCCACGGGTGATCGCGGCGTGTACTACGCATGCGCGAGCGGGCTTGGCTTCGTCGGCAGCGGCGGCATGCAGCTGGTGACCAAGGACATCCTCGACGAAGATGACTGGAAGAAGTGGCACCCGGAGACGATGCACGGCACCGTGTTCGACGGGTTCTATTACGGTTTCCATCGCGGCGACGTACAGACGTCGGACCCCAACCCGAACGGCGAAGGGTTCATCTTCGATATCAACGACCGCGCGACGGGCTCGTTCGACAAAGCGTTGCTCACCACTATTCCGTTCTTCGCCACCGCGAGCTACGCGGGCCCCGACGTGCGCATGCACTACGTGCGGCAGGATGGAACTGTGGCGACGCTGTACGAGTGGGATGCGGCGCAGGAGTTGGAGCCCTACATCTGGCGCAGCAAGCCGTTCGTGTTTCCCTACAACGTGTCGTTCGCCGCAGCCAAGGTAGTGCTGGCGCTGTGCGAGGACGCGCGTCCGTGCACGCTACGGCTGTTGGATGGCGCGTGCGACGACGTGGTGTACGAGCGCGAGGTTGTCAATCGTGTGCCGTTCCGGTTGCCCGCGATGCTGTCGCGTGTGGACTGGACGGTCGAGATCGAGGGCACGGCGGATGTGCAGGAGATCCACGTCGCCACCTCCATGCAGGCGCTGACGGAGGGCGAATGACCAACGAGATGAAGCGCCCGGGCATCCCTGCGGTCGACCACAGTGTCGATCCCAAGGTGCGCAAAGCATTGAACGCGATCAAGGAGAACGTGGAGATCAGCAACGGCATCCGCACCGGCACCCAGCCAGATGAGAGCGGATGGAAGCGGCGCACGGTGTCGCTCAACATGCTGATCAAGCTCGGGCTGATTACCGAGGCGCAGGCACGCAGCGTTTGGCAGGAGCCCTGACATGGCTGATGAAGAACCGATTGCAGTCAAGCGGCCGGTTGCACCGAACCCGAACCCGCCTGCGCCCCCGCCGCCGGTCGTGCCCAATCCCGGGCAACCCTACGCGGTAGGCCCTGCTTCGGCGTACACGCCCCCGGCGGTTGCGCCGACCAGCGAGGCGGGGATGTGGATCGAGGAGATGATCCGGCAGGGCATCATCACGCGTGCGCCGGGGAACATCGTTGCGACGTCAGTGAATCCGGGCGGCGGTCTTGGCTGGACCGATACGGTGACGGGGAATACCAGTGCCACGGTGGGCCCTGAAGGCAAGGGTGACCCTGCGACGCACAACCTTGTGCGCAACCCTGACGGGTCTGTTACACCTGCACCAACCACGACGACTCCGGCAACAGGCGACCTGCCCTACCCCGGTGCGCCTGCGTGGATCAATAGCCCGCTGATCACGCCGGAGGAGCGTGCGTGGTTCATCGAACACAAGTACGTGCCGCCACCGTGGGCGGGGGACCCGACGATTCCTGCGCCGTTGGCGGGATGGAATAGAGCCGATCAGTCGGGGATGAACAGGCTTCCCGACTGGGCCTATACGAATTACGGCGGTGACGCGATCCTCGAAGCGATACGCAAGTACGACCCCAATGCGCAGTGGTCGAGCGGGAGCATGTACGGTGGCGAGGCGGGCGACAGCGCGGAGCAGGGTCGCCGACTGGATTACGACCCACGCCTGTTGCCTGCTGCGGTGGGGAATCTGGGGTGGATGCGCCCCACGTCCATTCTTGATGATCAGTTGCGCAATGCGGGGATGAAGTATTACGACCCGATGTATGGATGGGTCACCGATCCGCGTAACGGGCCGAAGAACCACACGTCTTGGTGGGAGTACGCGGCACCCCTCGCGATTTCGTTGCTTGCACCTTATGCGGCCCCTGCGATCGCTGGTGCGATGGGCGTGCCTGCAGCGGCGGCGGGGTTCACCAGCGGCGTGACGGCGGGGGCTGCAGGGCTTGGTGCGGGCAGC
>Ga0209593_10000621_pt1 | contig 16141 bp, 14 predicted proteins | sample PPLLaktember2015_3_FD_187260 | JGI IMG/M metagenome (GOLD analysis project Ga0209593, IMG submission 187260) | Freshwater sediment microbial communities from Prairie Pothole Lake near Jamestown, North Dakota, USA - PPLs Lake P7 Core (6) Depth... | ecosystem: Environmental > Aquatic > Freshwater...
CAGTGAAACTGCAAGCAGGATTAGAAGGACTCTGATTTTACTCATGTTACACCTCCGCTGGCTTCGATGGCTTGAAAACCATGTTGAACAATTCCAGCCCGTAAATCACGTAAATTCCAGCCTGTAGCAGTATCGACAGGTTAATAGGAATCCCGAAGGTATCCACCAGCGTCGGATATATCAAAAACACGCTTGCCAGCATACTCCACAACACACGGAACATCATCCATGCCATCTGGAGTCCGTTTGTGACTGCATCGACAATATCTATCCCTGACGACGATGCTGCGTATGCACCGCTGGCTTTCGTCAGGTTGTATGTAGTATACTCGTTCTGTGGTGCTGTTGCCATGTTATCTTGGAACAATCCAAGCCCGTTGACGTATCCGATTGCCAGTTGCACCATAATCAGGAAGAATACCAACTTGTAGAGAATCCCGCCCCCAGTCCCGTAAAATCCCCATTTCTGCTTCAACTGCGCCCGGAAGAACGAAATCACCCCCATGAATATCAATAACGGAATTACCGTCGTCAGGTATGCAAATGGCAGGAAACCAGCCCACCAGAAGAACCCTGCAACCAGTGGAACCAGTACATACCCGAATCTGACATTTTCCTCTGACCATATACTGGAAAGTAAGAAAATGAAACTCAATGCGATGATTTCCAGAGCTAAAGTTTCCGAGAACATTATGTGCACTCCCAGTTGTTGCAGACCTTCAGCAGATTGCTTGCAAGTCCGTGTTCCCCTGTTCCTGACAAGGTAATCCCCATCGCCTTGCTCAATGCACCGAACTGTGTGCTTGTTGCCTCGAATCCCCATACATACCCATGCCCGATGGTATTTGTAACAGCATATTGCCTGTTTGCAGTGCTCGCGGCTGTGGTGTTGGAATATATCGGGGTTCCGTTGGTGCAGTTTACAAAGAACAGGACGCTTGACGTTGTGCTTGACGTGTCACTGTAATTCCCAATCAGATACACCGTAGCGGGGTTCGTTTCCTTCGGTGGATATGTGCTCAACTCCATGGTGACATAATCAGCCATGTTTGTGGCAACAGCCGTTGCTGTAGATGACAGGATGTAAATGTAGCTGGATAACGACGGATGCACATCTTTTGCATCAGAAACACCCTGCGTTGCATTAGTGAACGTCAGGTGATACATTGCCGAACCAACCATCGGGAACACGACAGCACCACCATCGTCTGTTACATCATGCATGGTAGTTTCGTTTACAGACGTTGCATCTCCGGGTATTCCCAGTATAGTAGTGAACCAGTTCGTCCCATCTGAACTGGATGATGTCATTTTTGCAGTTACAGCGATATTTTTCAAAACATGCCCGTATCTGTCGACGAGGGTGAACTGTACTGGATTTGGCTCGGTTTTTATGTCGAGTTCGGTCTGGTCGTTGACCAGATTGATGTAAGCCTCTTTGGTTTCGACGACAGAGCCGCTGGTCGTGGTGATGGTCAATGATATATCATACGAACCGATGTATGCGAAGACGTGTGACACACTTCCGACGGTAGTCGAGTTGCTTCCGTCACCGAAGTTCCATAGATATGTCATGTCCGATGCATCGGTGATTGTTGACGTGTCGGTAAAGTGAACGAGGGTTCCTGCACCGCCGGTAGTTCGGTCTGCTGCAAAGTTCGGGATGTTGCCGGAATATGAATCGTAACTGGTAATTCTGACAATACCGTCGGCACCGGCACCACCCTTCCCGAAATATGCGGGATCTCCAGAACTGCCTCCGTAATGGGTTGCGCCACCACCACCACCCGCACCGTCGCCAGTACCGGCAGAACCACCATATTCACCGAAGGAAGTATTCCCACCTGCGGTTGCGTCGCCAGTCCCGCCAAGTTCGCCGTTTGCACCAGCAGTACCGTTTCCATTGACTATGCCTTCCCTCGCACCGCCGATACCACCTGCACCCGTATGACCAAATGCATTACTCGCGTCGCCGTTGTTTGAGGGTGTTACCGATGACGGTGCGGTTTCATCCCCGCCTTTCCCAACCGTAATGGTATAGTTCACACCGGGTGTTACGTCATAAGTAAATGAAGTCGGAACGCTTGCAGAACCACCAAGACCACGTTGCAGGCTTGCTGCGCTCGCGCCACTTCCGCCACCGCCAGCAAGTTCACCCCGTATCCGTGTTATCCCATCCGGGCAGACCCAGTAGAATGTACCGGGGGTTGTATATTCCCATTCTCTCTGCCGGTAATCGTAAGTTGGTGGGGTGAAGTTGCTTGACCATCGGGCAATCCCCTTACTCAACCGGAACTCATCGATGAACCCGGCGAAGTAATTGGTAGTCCCAAGTCCCGTGGACTTCCCGACATTGAACACTCCCGTAGAATACGGGAATGTGTCTGCCGATGTGTTTGCTCCGAGGCTGTACCCGTTTACGTATACGACGTATCTCGTGTTGTCACGGACGGCAGCGACGTGATACCATGTATTATTCACCAGTGCGGTTGCCAGCGATTTGTTGTAGACCTCGTAGAGTGTCCCACCGGTCTTAAACCACCACTTGAACGTATTGTTCCCGACGATACCGAACTGGTGGAACGTGTTCGCATCATTAGCCTGTGAATATATCGGCGACCACGAACTCCCGTCTGTTGGCAGGTTGGTCGGGTATATCCACATATCGAGGGTGATGTTATTGATGGCACTCGGTTGCCACATATCCCAATCGGCAGAGTCCGGTGCAGACAGGAAATCCCCGTCACCGTCGAAGCGCGCAGAGCCGTTCCCAAACTTCGCTACAGTAGTATCGAACGCAGCGTTGCCATTGAGGGTGATGACATGACCACCCTCATCGTAGAGGCTGGCGTTGTCATTGTGCAGGAGAAAGACAGTATACGCATCGTCCACTGCAGCAGAGGTAACGCCAATGAGCAGGAGAATCCCGAATACTATCAGGATGTTACGGAAGCTCATAGAACCTCTTTGACAGCGCGCCTGTCTCTCTGGTGTCTTTCGGTAATCAGTTTCTCACACTTGTACCACTCGTCAGTCCCGTATTGCAGACCGAGGCATCGGGAAGTTATTCCAACGCCGTTGAACACCGAGTCAGTCGGGATGACAGCGATAACATCAGAACCGATAGTTACCGCGACCTTCCGTTCTTTCGGTGCAAGCCCGATGGTCTGCATGACAGATTCGATAATGTTCTCGGAGTACACCTCAACGGATTCGTACACAACCTTTGCCTCGTCGATTACCTTGCCATCCAGTTCCTCGCCGACAACGGGAGCGACGACGAGCAATATTACGAGGACGACTAACCAGCGATAGTTCATGGTAACTTCCACCGTCCTCGAAACCTTCCACCACGTGGTGGTGTTACAGGTTTGCATCCATAGTACGCACCGCATCTCGGACAGCGAATCGGATTTGGTTTTCGATTATCGACGTTATTATGACCGCAATATTCACACAGGAATCCCATGCTGTTGTTGTTGCTGTGTGATAATATAAAAAGGTAACCTTTATATATATGATAATAAAGTATTATTTATTGTTTGTGTATGTTTGTGTTCTCTTTTTCCCAATCTGTCTTTCTGCATCGAATGCATTTCACGGGGTGTTCGGTTCTCGGTTCCCAACGTGCACCACAGTACCTGCATTCGACGGTGTGGTTTCCTTCCGGAATCTTAAACTGCACAGGTCTGCGTGACTCCGAGCGTTCCTCTTCACAAAACAGGTAATGAACGGCGTATGCATTGGAAGCACAGAGAGCACGACACTTCGGGCATCTAATCGTTCCTTCGAGAGATATCTTCCTGTCATATGAAATGTATTGCCTGCGATTCGGTTGTGCAGGAGCAGTTGCGGATTCCATGCTATCCACTCTTGATTATCGGATGGCGCGTGCGTTCCCTTGCTTCACGTATAAGCTGCTGTAGCCTTGCAGCACCAGATGTGGGTTCTTCGTGCTTTTCCTGCTTAACAGATGGTTCTGGATTCTGCAGCAACCTGCAAGCCCTGCACACAACCTTGCCATCAAATCGCAGGAATACAAGATTCGATCCACATACAGGACACGGTGGCAACACGGGTGTTCCATCAGCACTGCCCGGTTCCCATCCGTAGCCACAACGTCTGCAACGCTTCCGTTTCCCTCCGGCAGAACTGCGTACCTGCCCGGAGCCACATGTTGGACACACTAAAGGTTCCATAGCCTGCTGTTGGATTTGGGGGGTTTTATATTGGTATGACAAGTTATAGTAACAGTATTACTTCGTAACACTAAAAAATATATTATCGTCTATGTGCTATAGTATATGTGATATCCCCATTATTACTGGTAGTAATGTCCCCTCCCTCCAGATATACATGAACCAATATCGCGTGCGTCACGCAAAAAGCCCCCCAGCCACTGGCTTCTTGGGGAAGATTGAGAATCATCGACGGAAAATCTATTCATACTATCAGTATGATTCATCCGTAACTTCGAATGTCCGACTCGATTGTTGTGTGTGTTAGTATGTTATCGTGGAAGGAATGGAACTAAAAAAACCACTCTATAGATATTTTTTATTCCCAACTACCATTTTTATTACTTTTTTTTCCCTGAATAGAAATTATTACTTCCATTACTTCCACGACAAAAAATATTATTGTGTTGTTGTTATTGATTGTTCGTCAAATACTGCTTGTGCTGTAATGCTTACTGCATATCCATTGCCACTGTTGGTTCTACGCAGATACGATTGCAACCGCTTGGTGAGATACTTCACATGGATGTGCTTGCCGTTTGCGATGCACCATTTCTCATACACACTTTTGATGTCAGCAAGCGAAGTCACCCGCGATTCATCAAATACAATTCTGGTTGCAATGAACAGTTCAACGTCGGTGCTGGCTTCGTGCCATATAGTCCTGACTTCATCCGGAGTCTGTGGGTTGACATACGGGTGTTCTTTCCAAGACATCATCATCTCAACCGCCCGGTACAGCAACTGCATCTTTACAAGGGGGGTATACAACGGTTCAACTGGAGTCCCGCGTGACAACTTCTCTTTAAAGTGTGTTAGCCGGATCTTGCTCCACAATATAAAGTCATCATCATCCAGTGGTGGCAGGTTATTCGTAGTGAACAAGTTGTATGCAGTAATTAAACCAGAATATGAATCCACTCCTTTATGTTCAATGTCATGGTGGACACTCCCAACGAACTCGTTTATTTTACCAGACCCCCGGATGAATTGGTCGGGTAAGTCATCTCCGATGTTCAGCAACTTGTGTTCCAACGCCTGATACCCGAATCGCTGCAGTAAATCCCCTAACAACTTCCGAGATGTATTCCGCTGTGAAAGTAGATTCCCATCAAGTGTTGCCTGAATCAATTCGGCGGCACCAGTCTTTCCAGAATCCTTATCCCCATAGAATACCGTGATTTCTTTGACTGGGTGTAAATAGCACCGCTGCCACAATGACTTCGCAGTTACCGAAATCACTTCCCGCCCGGCATCCCCGTATATTGCCAGAAATGCATCCAGTTCTGGAGTTGTAGTAAACTTCACATACGGAGTATCAATCACATAATCAAACAACACATCATCAACGCACTCTGTAATACACATTTTATTTGTATCCAGCATCCCGTTAACGAAGTTGAGATACCCCCGCGAATTTCCGAACGGGTATGCGCTAACATGATTTACAATCAAATCAATGGTGTTTTTTATCTTCGAAGATTTCACGGTGAATCCTTTTACAAGCAGGCACGCCATCATGCTTCGTACAACGTCGCCATTGTCGTCCCTGTAGTAGTTCTGGCAGGGGTCGCGGATGAACAGTTGGTCTTCCCCGAACCACAACGGATGCCACAACTGGTTTATCTGGAACAATACATTCTCCCAATCGACAACTTCTTCGAGTTCGTCTGTTGGCATTCCGGTAAGCCTGTCGATGATGGGAACCCATTTTGTAAGTGGGTGATGTGCGTCATCAACCACCGCCTGTAGCCGCCTGACAAGTTCCTTCGAGAACATGGGTGCTACTTCTTCGAAGGTTGCCACGTTACCACATATCTCCTATTGGACAGAACAATCTCCTGCCGTCAAACGGTGATGTCTTCGTACATAATACGCAGAGGAATGTCCGGAATCCACCACCGAATGCACAAATGGGTTTGTATCCCTTGTCCCGCAACTTGGCTGCGTCCGTGAGGAACGTCGGTGGCGCATCAGCGACAACGACCACACCGTTTTTGCGGAGCGAAGCGAAGCACGTCACATCGTTGAGCCGAAGGCTCGCGATCTCCCAATCTTCCAGATACACACCAATGCCATATGCCGTGTAATACGTTGGTTCACGTTTGAAGATGCTATCGACACAGATAGCCACAGGCAAAGCATCTACAGATGGCATAATTACACGCTCGTGTTATCTGGAAACTTCTTGCCGAGTATTATCCAAGCAGGGACGATGGATATGAGATACAATCCGACCATCATGTATATCGATATAACAGATGCTACAACGAGCAAGCACAGTGCAACCCACACTGCACCAACATATATCTCATACTTGTTTTTCTTGGTGCGTCCAGACCAACCGTATGTAGATTCCATCATTCCTCCCCGACGAACATCCTCTCGTAGAAATCCCCGGAAATCTGCTGCCGGTAACTCCACAACTTACGTGCCCATCGTTTCAGGTATTCGGAATTCCATACCAGCGGCTTGTAATCCGAATCCTTGGTAGCACATGCACACACGATAATCGGTGGCTGCTCAATCCCGAACTCTGCAACCCTGTTCCCGGTATCTGCATCCCACTTGCTGAATCCGTGCTTGTCCTTTGACTTGGCACCATCACATCTTGCTGCAATCTCTCTGGTCATTGCAATGATGTTCCTTCGGAGTTGCAGGGTTGCACGGTCAATCGCCGCGAATGTATCATCATTGTCATCCCACAGGATTTTCATCAGGCATGCGTTCCCGCCATCGTCACTTATCGTAGGATACTTTCTGTGCCTGCACATCTTGACGACGTGGACTGATGGGAGTTTGTCAATATCTACAGGAATCTTTTTAGTTTCAGAAGCCGATATGCACTTGGGGTATGCTTGCTTGCAGGCGGCTCCCCTTCCTTCTGCTGTTATCATGATTCTGCCCTGACCTTCATCTCGATGAAGTCCATCATCTGCATGTTCCTCTTGCGTGCCTCTGTTCGGATGTACTCACGGAGTGCTACCGTGACTTTTACCTCCGTTCTTGGTTCACTTGCTTTTCTGGTCATAGCAACCGATTACATAGTTGTCTGGTTATCCATATAAACTACTATCACAAATCTCCGTTACATGAACCCGAAATCACCAATGCGCCACGCAAAACAGTTTGTTTTATTTATTGCAGTCGTGAGTGTGTTATATCTATCGTCAGTAAAATAGATACTAAAACAAGTAACGATAACACGATATGTATACACGAATCTACACGAATCTACACAAATCTACAAACTCCGGTTTCGCAGATATCTGTAGAACCGGAAAAAAGAAGATGGGGATGATTATTCTGACTTCACGCCGACTGCTGCTGGAATCTTTCCTGCATCAACGTCGGTAATCTTCACATTCATGATAAATTCCGCGAACCTGCCTTCCATCCGTGCCATCTGTTCCCGGAGTTCCTTGTTCTCCTGTTCCAGTTTCTTGACAGCATCAGTATTCTTCGCTGCTTCCCTGTCCACAGCCCGTGTGATGAACAGTGCCGATTCCCCTGCAAAGAATTCATCCCGCTTCTCTTCGTCGGATTTCCGGACATACGTGCTGTCGAGATACCCTGTCTGTCGCATCAGGTTTGTCACCAAGTCGGGGTGCATGGTCTTCGCTGCATGAGTCCTGAAATACTTCCTGCAGGAGTGTATGGTGCACTCCCTGTGATCGTACTTCCCACGGCTTCCATCTACCTTGTCATACAGCCTGCACCACATCTTTGCTGCACTCGCATACGAAATCCCGAACAGCCGTGCATCGTTCTTGGGTCTGATACCACCCATCTTCTCCAGTCCCACAGCACGCCTGTCCACCAGCGCGATATACTTATTCCGTTCCTTCAGCCACGCATCCAGATATTCCCGCGCTTCTGCTGTCAGGTATACCCGACCACCATGCCCGTTCTTGGCAATCTCGTTCCTGATATTCACACAGTCCCCGTGTACATCCGACAGGAGAATGTTGCAGGTTTCGTCAGCCCGTGCACCAGTGCTGATAAGGAACGACAGGAATGCCCGACCATGCACATCCGTCAAGTCAAACATCTTCCGGATGGTTTCCTTCTCCAGCGGCTTGTCATTGATTTCCTTCTGGACTTTCGGCTTCACGGCTTTGAACTGCAACTCGTCGAACTTCACGCCGTTCATCTGGAAATACCTGCGAAGTATCGACAGGCTGTTCTTCCGTCCTGCCCCGCTTCTCTTTGTCATGGTCGAAGCATATTTCAACAGGTTTGCCACAGTAAGGTATTTGTGGACATCAGCAGCAGGAACTCCGAGATGCTTTGCATATGCGACAATTACCTTCCGGTAATTCTTGATGGTCGTTTCAGCGAGTCCACCCAGTTGCAGCATGGTGCAGTACTCTTCGAGGGAATACTTCCCTGCTGCTGTTTCAGTTTCAGTTTCCATACCTATACATTAGCATTACAGAATATATCTTTATGGGTGTCACTTGAAAGACTACTATGATAGTCACCAGAGTGACACCCAATAAAACGTAATCCCTTTTTTAGAATCTCATCAATCCTGCTTCCGATTAAATTTATATCTTTCAAAATAGTATACTATTTTATGAAATCGAAATCCAAGCAGTGCCCGAACGGTCATGGAGCCATGAAGCGCATATTCTACAAGTCCATGCAGAAATGGAATGGGGTTCCATGGCAGTATTGTCCAACATGCAAGATGCTACTGCCAGATTGAAAACACGCAGCCACAGATTGATTCTGTTGGCTTTTACATGCATGAGTAGTAATCTGGATACTCATCTTTTTTGAAGTGCGTTCTACAGCATTGGATTATCTGGAACAATATTAAGGTTTACAGAATTCTGTAAAGGTTAAAGAAAGTTTGGCGGGGGTCTTCACTTCCCGCCAAGAATATGTCCAAACAGTTGTCCACATCGTCGAGGCTCAATTCGGTGAATGGTGGACAATCGTAAATGGAATCTTGAATTATAAAAAAGAATATTACAAGTTATTGTTACTCATTTACGTTTGAGTACAAGGAATCCTGCAAGCAATACAAGAATTGCTGCAATGCCAACAGCAGGTATCATTACACTCCCGGCACCAGAAAATCCCACTCCAGCCAACTCTGTAGTTCCGGAAACAGAATTACTTTCGTTCGTGTAGTAATCATCGGTTGGTTTGTCGCTGAATGCAATCGCACCCATCCCGATTACCGTTAATGCAAACAGTGAAACCGCGAAAAATATTACAACTGATTTCCCAAGTCCCATCGTTGTTCCCTCATATGTAATGCGGAGTTGTGCTGGAGTAATCGACAATCTGTACACATCTGACAATAAACAAAGCAATCAGACTCACTACAAGCAATGTCATAATTCCGTAGAACGTTACAGACAGGTATTGAATTACCAAGTAGTGTTCCTCGATGGGAGTGAAGTTCCACGCCTCGACTGTCCCGATGACCATTTCCAGCGCACCCCCGCCGAAGAATGTTAAAAGCATCAGGGTGAAACTCCCGATAATCATCTCTGCTGCACTCATCAGCATTCCACCCAAGTCGGTAATTCCACTTATCTGCTTGCTTTCAGTAACCCAGTAATTGATGCCTGCACCTATGAGCAGGATGAGTGGCTGTATCCGGAACAGTATCAACTGGATGTTCAGGGTATCATATCTCAACTGGCTTGCATTCTCACCCATCGTCTGTATGGCGAGGGTTGTAAGCCTGTCAATACCAAACCCACTCACAATAAAAATCACACTTGCCAACAGGAACACAAACATTAGTGTGATAATCCCCGCTGCGCCACTGTCGTTGTCATATCGCTTCATGTTTGCACCGCCTGTGCATGCTGTTCGGACTTCTGTTCCCTTGTGTATGCGAGATAGAATACGCCGAACCCGTTAGCTGCTGAAAAGAAGTAGTCGCGGGTTAATGCATATGCTACTGCGAACACTGTTCCGGAAATCAGATATGCTTTCCACATCATTACCACCACATGCTCCTGCGTCTTGGTGCTGCCTTTCTCTTTGTTGCCACTCTCCGTGGTGCTGCAGCAGATTCTACGGAAACAACTGCGCCGCGTCCCACCGCACGGTAGAATACCCGCTTTGGTGCTGGAAGCGGTGACATTGCTGGCATCTTGAATGGCGACTTTCCTTTTGTCATGAGAACATTTCGCAGCGGTATCAATTCCCTCCATGGTTTCTTGCCTCTCACCCCGCCGAATGTTCCGCTGCTTCCGCCACCCATCCAGAACGGTAGTGGGATTATCGGTGGGACACTTGTTGTTGTCGTTGGTTCAGTCCACGGGAATGTCTTCGGTTCAGACCACGGGGTTACTTTGGTTTCACTCCACGGGATTGTTCTGGTTCCACTCAACGGAGTAAGTATAGTTTCACGCCGCTGCCGGGTATCAGGTACTGTTCCAGTAATAGTTTTGGCAAGCGAACCAAATCCAATCGACGATAATGAAATCATCAGCCCCTTTTGCTTCTGGCGTTGCATGTTCCTTGAAATCTCATCGGTCATAGAAGTGGAGAACGTATCAACACGTGGAAACAACTTGCTGATGACATTGCTTCCGACAATTGTGCGGGTTCCGAACATCGGGGTTGTTTCTGCTACCTGCTGTGTTCCTTGCCATGCACGATTTATGGTAAATGTTGCTGGTCGCTGCATCTGCATCATCTGTGTTGACTGCATTCCCATCTCCGATTCAATCGGTGCTGCAAGTGTAACTGGTGCCAGTTCGCGCATCTGTAGGATGTCGTTCAGTGACAACCCCTGCATCTTTGCAAGGCGTATCTCCTGCGGAGTCAACTTATACTGCGCCATTACCATTGCCTGTTCTGCAGGAGTGGCAACGTTATCTGGTCGTCCCATCTTTGCAAAGTTGATTTCTTGACGCAGATCTATGGTTTCTATCTCCGGTGCCATCTTCTGTGGGGTTCTTCTGTTGACACCACCCCATGATGCCATTCCTTCGTCGTTGTAGAAACTTGGTGTTCGTGGTACTTCGTATATTGGTTTACCTGTGACACTGAATGCGTAAGGACGTGCACCGGGTTCCATCCTTGTAATTCCACCCATTCTCTGTTGCATGCTCCACGCCGCATCTGACATCTTTCCGGGAACTTTTGCTGCACTCCTGTATGCGAACCCTGCTGCTGCTGGAGCATTCGCTGCAACTTTCCACCCGACATACATCGGTATAACTTCAGTTGCAAGCACTCCACCAGTTCTTTGCGATACCTGTCCCGGTCTGAAATCTGTGTATCCTTTGGTAATCCTGCTGGAAGAATCAACGGCGTAGATTCCACCCAGTGCATAGGGAATTCCTTTCCAGATTGTAGATGCTGCCTTTACAACCGTCGGATGTCCTGCAAGCCGTGGAGCAATTCTCGCACCTGCATATTCCAAGCCGCCGCCGATACCGTATGTTGCTGCTGCGATTCCTGCCCAGACAGCACCTTCAACTGGCTTGTCCATGGTTTCCTTGACCATACCAAATGCAAGTCCCTGTGCCATGCGGTCTGGAGTAGGACTGGCATTTATCTGCGCTGCCTGTATCTCTCCGAACAGGTTTACATTCTTCCTCAACTGCTCGCCGGATTGTCCGAGCATGGAACCAACGCCGCTGTATGCACGGTTGGACAAATCACCCTGCCAGATGTCGAACTTGCTCTTGCCAGCAGAAGTCGATATTGCAATTGGTGTAGATGTGTACAAACCGATGTCGCGTGCTGCATACTCCTGTTCGTATGCCTGTTCTGCGGTTGTTTCCATCATCCCGGTTTCCGGATTGAATTTTGTTGTATACTTCGGGGAACCGACAGCACGCTTCTCTCCGATGGGTTTGCTCTTGTCAACAACAACCGAAGATACCCACGGTGCTGCATCAAGTCCACTGATGCTGGTTGCAAGTTTGTATTGTGAGAACAGCCGTGTTGATTCTGGTTTTCCGATGGTGGTTTCCGTTCGTGTTGGTGTTCCGAAATTCTTTGCAAGGAACGGACTTAAAAACGGCACTGCCCCGAAGAACGGTATTTCTCCCTTTGCATCCTCTGTATCCGAATAGGTGACACCGATATTGCTCTTTGCAACTGGAACTACTCTGCCAGTCCTGTTACCGGCAATGATGTAACCTCCTGCTCCAACATCGCTTTTACTGGGTGCTCCTGCTCCTGCATGTGCTTTGTCAGGTATCCCGCCAGCAAGATTACCATACACACCCTGTCTACCCTGCTGTGCGTTCAGGAACACTATTGCAGGCTTGTAGTCTGTTCTCTGTCGGATTCCAGTCCTTGCTGCTTCCCATGCATTCTGCTGTAGCCCAACACCACCCGGAAGGATGTTAATCATCGTCTTGACATTCGGGTTGAAATCGTAGTTCCCATTGCCGAAGTCCTTCGGGTTGCTGCCTGCTTTTTCGAATGCAAGTGCTACATCCCCCTGATTCTCGTAGGGGTTCGCCGGTATAGGTGCACATTCCTTCATTCCGAGTGCATGATATGCAGAAGATACTTCTACGGGGTTGTGGACGTATTTTCCAAGTTCGTTCTCGAAGAACCTGTCATCGACAAGTGTTGGAGTATTGTATGCAGCCTGCCGTTGTGATTCCAGCACTTCTCCTGCGTTCTCACCAGCAGCAATCCTTCTCTGGGTTTCCCTGTCACCAAGATCGCTTGCATATCCTGCACGCCGTGCTGCATCCAGCCTTGCCTGTTCAGCATATGATAGCCGTGCTGCCTGTTGCCGCTGGAACTGCTCTTGCTGCTGTTGCCGCAGTAATTCCTGCTGTTGTTTCCATTCCTGCACTCTCTGGTATTGTTGCCGCTGTGCTTCGGTCTGTGCCCATTGACCAGCAGCAAGTTGCTGTGATACTTGGTCATTCCCGCTTGCAGGACTTACCATCTGGTTCTGCTGTTCCCATGGGGATGGAGATGCACCTTCAGCATGTCCGGGTGGGATATACTGGTTGTATGGACTGCTTGCCTCAATCTCTTCCGGGGTTCTGCCGTATACGTTTACCATGTTACATCACCCGAACTTCTCCTTGATGGTCAGGTAATCCGATACCCACGTTTGTTTCTGCTTCACGTCGATAATCTTGATGCAGCGGGGATGAACCCGCCGTCCCATTTCCATCAGTTGCTCGTAAGTCATAACTCCGTCCAACCCTCGTATCTTGAACTTGTAGTCGTCCTTCATGTTTGCACATCATTTTGAAAACCAACTTACAGCCATTCCAGCAATCGCTGCATACATCAGTCCCTGTCCTATCACCGCGAACTCCGGTGGCACACCAAGTGCACCTGCACCCAGCCACACAGCCCCGCCGCTTATCATGGCAAGGAATGCCGGAATCGTGATGTCCCGGTGCCTCAACCAGTACCCGGTAATTATAAAGAAGAACAGCAGTCCCCACGTCACTGGAGCACCACCCGGAACACTGGATGTGTATGGTGCAGCCAATACTCCAAGCAGTACTGTCGCGTTGAATCCAGACCTCATCGCGGTGATGAGTCCAGTTCCATAAGCACTCTGGTTGGGTAACGACGCTGCAGGAACCGTAAACGAAACCTCGTTCCCGCATCCGTAGTCGTTGCAAGCCACAACATAGTAAGTGTGTCCTGTCAGCATCGGGGAACCGTACCAGAAGTCGGTGAACGTTCCTGAATATGTCTGGTTCGGGGTTCTCCATTTATACGACGTGCCAGAGGATGCACCCCACTTGAAGTATCCGGTAGTTCCGTAATCTGCAGCCGCGTTGAAGGTTACAGACCTGCTTGTCAGGCTGCTGACCGCACCTGTTGTCGGTGCACCGCTTTCTTCTGGCGGGGGTGGACATGCACTGGTTGTGATGTAATCCGTTTTTGTTTCGACTTCGCTGCCGTAATCGTTCGTTGCATTCAGTGCGACGGTGTAACTCCGACCGCACGTTTCGTAGACCTTCACCGGGTTCTGTTCCACGCTGGTGTTCCCGTCACCGAAGTCCCACGACCATGATGTCGGGGTTCCGAGGCTGGTGTCGGTGAATGCTATTGCAAGCGGAGCTGCGCCTGTTGTCCTGTTTGCAGTGAAATCCGTCACAGGCGGGTTCGGGTCGGGTTCTTCGGGGGGTTCTGATTCACCCAAGTCTTCGGTAATGGTAATGTTCATCGGGACAAGGAACTCACTTCGGGTTCCGCTTCCATACTCCCAAAATTCCTTCGAGAGTCCCATTACCTTCGTCCAAGTCTGACCGAACCGGGATTCTCCCCATGTCTGCAAGAAGTAGACCTCTTCAAGCGAACTGTTGTATCCGACTGCTGCAACCCAGTGCCCACCAGTTGGTGAGCCTACCGGGTCTGCATACAAAGGATAGTTGATTCCAGCGGGTTCATCGTGACCGTTGCTGTAAACATCAATACGGAGAATTACAACGCCGTTGCTGGATATGTTCCGCTTCAGGGATTCCCACGTTCCGGCTGCCCTGTCCTGCGTGATGAAGTCGCCTATCGGGTTGTACTTGTGGCTGGCAAGATACGAGCCGTTCTGCGGGTAGTTGTAATTCAGTGCAGAATACTTCGGGGTGAACTTATCCGCTTCAAGGTTCACGCCGTTCTTCAGGACATTTCCGAGTATCGTCTTGTTCCCGGTACTGCCATCCAGCGTCCGGAATGCCCAGTAGATGCTTGCCATCGACGGGACGTAATTCACGTGTGAATCTCCCTGTACCGTATACGACGACCAGCTGAACCACACATCCCTTGTGAAAGGTTCCTGTGTTTCGGTCGGTGTGACACCCAGTGCATCATACCTCAACAGCATCAGCGCATTTGCAGGAGCATACCCGGAACACCATCCGAGGTCGCCTTGGTCAAGCCACGGTATCATCGTCGAGTATGCGTTCAGGTACTCGTCGGGGTAATTGTTGATGGTAATGTAATTCGTCTTGTTCTCCCAGTCGCTTCCGAATCCGTTGGTTGCACGCATGTTGACGGAGAATGTCCCGCTGGTATCATATGCATGGGTGGGGTTCTGTTCGGTTGACGTGTCGCCATCTCCGAACTGCCAGAGCCATGATGTTGGAGCCTCGGAAGAACTGTCGGTGAATTCAATCGCACCATCAGTCCCGGCTGATGTCCTGTCGGCAGAGAATGCTGCTGTTGGTGCTTCGCTTGCTGCAGCAGGGGTGTAATTGACTTCGAGGTAGACCATGTTGCTTCCCTGCGAAGTATCGTAGATGTTGATGCTTGCATCCTTGACTGACGACCACGACGGTGTAACGAAATCGATGTCCTTCTGGTCACGCATCATGATTGAGGTGTACCCGGTGACATTGATGGCGGTCAGGTTCGTAATCGTCCAATTGTTGTACTGACCGGTAGTGATGTTTGCATAATCGATATCGGTTGCAATCCTCGTTGTTCCCCATGTGTTGTAATCGGCAGTCGCTATGGTGGAAGTTGATGCGGGTGAGAACAATGTCAGCCCGATATCCGGGGCATAGAAGGCATTGTTCTTCGACGTGACATACGCACGGAATATTGCAGAGTTTATCGTAGCATCGTCGGGGATCGAAGATGTGTTGATAATTGCACCGAACCTGACCATGTATGACATTCCATTCGTGGTCGAACCGCTTCGCAGCAGGAATCCCCGTGAATCCGCAGTAGTCTTGTCAACCCCTTCTCCGGTGCCGTTCCGTATTGCCGAATACGCGGCGTTGGTGTCCCTGCTCACTGTTCCGTCCTGATTTGTCGATTCTGGATACAACGCGACGATGGTTGCGCTCGCAACGCCGACGAGCAGTGAAACTGCAAGCAGGATTAGAAGGACTCTGATTTTACTCATGTTACACCTCCGCTGGCTTCGATGGCTTGAAAACCATGTTGAACAATTCCAGCCCGTAAATCACGTAAATTCCAGCCTGTAG
>Ga0209593_10000627_pt1 | contig 16082 bp, 4 predicted proteins | sample PPLLaktember2015_3_FD_187260 | JGI IMG/M metagenome (GOLD analysis project Ga0209593, IMG submission 187260) | Freshwater sediment microbial communities from Prairie Pothole Lake near Jamestown, North Dakota, USA - PPLs Lake P7 Core (6) Depth... | ecosystem: Environmental > Aquatic > Freshwater...
AATTCATCATTCATCATTCCGCATTCATCATTTTTTTGACTGTGCCCTTTTATAGCATGCAGCGGCTGACCATCCAGGAAGCCGCCGGATGGCGCTTGTCGCCATAATAAATCCCCACGTAGTGGGGTTAACAAAAGTTTTTGGGAGTCCAGGACCCTTTTTTCAAAAAGGGTTTTGGTCTTTAAAACGAATCTTTCTGCTGATAATGCAGGTTGGTTGATATACCCCCGAGAGACGCCGTCGCCTGCGATAATCAATTCGCCGACCACATTCACGGGGCACAACTTATAATATTTATCTACAATCAACAGGGTGGTGTTCCCGACAGGAAACCCGATGGGCACACTGGATAAATCCCGGAACCGTTCGATGTCGTTTTGTTTGAACTCCAATACTGCGGAAGCAATAGCGGTTTCAGTGGGACCATACACATTAAATACGCGGCATTGGGGGTCTATAGCATCAAAACTGCGTTTTGCCAGGTCAACCGTGAGTTTCTCCGCACCCAGGAAAAGGTATTTCAACGATAAAAGCTTCTTCGGCGAATCCACCAGGTATTTGAATTGAGTGGGAGTGGCGTGTAAAATGGTGAGGGAATGCTTGCGTATATGTTCAACACAAAATTCGGGGTTCATGATATCGTGATGTGAAACCATATAAAGACCGGCACCCCGGGTCAATACAATGAAAATCTCCCAAATGGCCCAATCGAAATAATACGATAAATTTTGGAGCGCGCGGTCGCTGGAACCGATGCCCAAATAACAGTGCCCCCAGGCCAGGAGGGGATAGAGGTTGGAATGCGTAAGAAGAACACCTTTGGGTTTCCCCGTAGAGCCGGACGTATAAATCACGTAAGCGGGCGAAGTTGAAGAAGAAGATGTACCGAAGCCGGAATCCGAAAAAGGTTTCCGATTATAACCACTAAATAAAGTTTTGGGAGGTGTCGGAACACTTTTACAAAAGGGTTCCGACAAAACCGGCGGTGAACCCGGGGAATCGGAATCGATGATTATTTCTTCACCGATAAAGTCGAAACCGGGTTTTTCATTGATTTCGTCATAACAAGCCCGCGTCGCCACCAGCAGTTTTATGGCGCAGTCGTTTAAAATATAGAGGTTCCGGGCATCGGGAGCTTTGGGATTCAACGGCACAAACGTGCCGCCCGCTTTCCATATACCCACCAGTCCGATAATCATATCGATGGAACGTTCTGCCAGGATTCCTACCAGGGCACCCTCCCCTACTCCCTTTTCTACCAGGGTACAGGCCAACCGGTGAGCCAGTTCGTCGAAATGGCGGAAAGAAACCCGGTAATCGTAGGAGGATATGCCGGGTTTTTCCTGTTTTGCAATGGAAACGGAAGGAGCGCCCACCACAGCGATATGATCCGGGGTTCGTTCGACCTGCTCTTCAAACAACCGGATGATGGATTTATCGTTCACATATTCGGGCTCTTCCCGGTTAAAACGGGAGAGGATTTCTTTTTTTTCTTCTTCCGTGATGATCTCGATGTCGCGGATGGGTTTCCCCGGGTCGCGGATGACTTCCGAGGTGATTTTATTAAAATATCGGATAAATCTCTCGATGGTTCCCGGTTTAAACAAAGCCGTGCAATATTCCACGTTGAACGAGAGTTTCCCGGTGTGTTTTTCACAAATAAATACCAGGTCGAATTTAGCCAGCCCGTCATCGTAAAAATACGGTTTAACGGATAAATCGGGGATGTGAATCGCCGCAGTATCTACCGGTTGATACGCAAGCATCACATCGAAAAGCGGGTTTCGTCCAGGGTTCCGGGTTACAGCGACTTTTTCCACCAGGTCTTCGAACGGGTATTCCTGGTTTTCCAGGGCCTCGGATATTTTTATCCCGGTTTCTTCCGCATATTGGGAAAACGGTTTATCCCCGGGAGGCGTTAGAGACAGCGCCAGGGTATTGACAAACATGCCGATTACCGCAGATAAATCTTTATGAAGGGAATTTCTCCCCATAACCGGGGTCCCCACCACTATATTTTCCCGGCTGCTTAATTTCGAAATGAAAATAGAGAAAATGGCCGTTAAAACACCAAAAAGAGTGGTATTAACCTCCAACGCAACCGCATTTAATTCATGGGTATCGGCCGCATTGATTTCAAAAACCCGGTGAGCCCCTTCAAAACTCTGCACTATAGGGCGTACTCTGTCATAAGGAAGGTCCAGGACCGGTATCTCGCCTTCAAACTGTTTCAACCAGTAATCTTCCTGGGCCTGGAGAGTTTTATGTGTTAGCCGGTTGTTTTGCCATTGTGAAAAATCTTTATATCGAAGAGTAAGGGGGGATAAAGTCCCGCCGCTGTAAAGGGTCATAAACTCTTTGATAAATAAATCAAGGGAAATGCCGTCGGCGATAATATGATGCAAATCGATCATGAAAATATGACGCAAAGGTCCCAAAGCGATCAAGCCGATTCGGATCAAAGGCGCACAGGCCAAATCGAAAGGAGCTGCAAAGCGTTGGATCACAGGATCGATCAAACAGCCCATATCTTCGGTTTCACCGTGGCCAACCGAAGGGGATGGAACCTGGAAATATTGCAGGGGAAAATCCACGGCAGCATGCACGCGCTGGACAGGTTCGTTCATAATAATTTGAAAAAAAGTTCTCAAACTCTCATGACGTTTCACTAATTCCTGTAAAACCCCATGGAATTTTTCTTGATCCAGGTTTCCTTCCATCTCCAGGAAACCGTGGATATGGTACACAACGCTTTTAGGGTCCAGTTGATGAAGAAAAAACAAACGCTTTTGGGCCGATGACAATGGGTAATACTCTTTTTCTTCGGTTAAAGGAATGCTTTCATCCCGGTGTTCTTCACGCGGCGATATATGTTCACGCAGGCGCCGGATGGTGGGGTTCTTGAAAAATTCCGGGAAAGAGACCGTCATTTTCAATTCTTTTCCGATAATACCGGTCAATGTAATGACATTTAACGAATGCCCGCCCAATTCAAAGAAATTATCGTCGATCCCGATCTTGTTTTCATCGATTCCCAGGACCCTGGATAAAATGTTTGCAAGATGTTTATCGATGTTGTCCCGCGGGGCGGCATATTCCCTCGAATGCAAGACACCCTCCGGTTCCGGCAGGGACTTCGTATCGATTTTCCCAGTCCCAGTCAATGGAAATTCCTCCATCATTACAAAAGCGGAAGGGATCATATAATCCGGCACGGAAAGCGATAAGTATTCTTTGAGATGGCGGATAAAAACCGTATTGGACAGGGAACTTTCCGCTGCGATAATATAAGCGCATAAATAGGAATCTTTTCCTTCGGCGGTGTTTTCACGCTGTCTCAAAGTCACGACAGCTTGTTTAACGAATTCATGGTTAAGCAGGAGCGACTCGATTTCGCCGGTTTCAACGCGAAAGCCCCGGATTTTGATTTGCTTGTCGATGCGCCCCAGGTACTCGATGTTCCCATCCGGCAGCCAGCGGGCTAAGTCGCCTGTTTTGTAGAGTGCCAGGGGGCTCTTTTCGTGAAAATCGCCCCCTGGACCCCCACAAAAGCTTTTATTATTATTAAATAAAAGTTTTTGGCCCCACCTTTTTTCAAAAAGGTGGGAAAATCTTTCTGCTGTTAGTGCCGGTTGGTTCAAATACCCGCGGGCGAGGCAGGGGCCGGAGATGCACAGTTCGCCTGGAATGCCTACAGGTTGCACATTCACCCCGCCGGCAGGATATGAAAGAATATACATCCGGATATTGGCCAGCGGCTTTCCAATGGGTATAGACTCTTGTTGATCCCTGTTCCAACCGGATAATGAATAGGCGGTCGTATAGACGGCTGCTTCGGTGGGGCCGTATAAATTTTCTAATTTGATCCCGGTACCCAGCCGTTGAAATTTTTTTACTAAACCCGGTAATAATGCTTCTCCCGCCAGGAAAATGTATTTTAGAGAAGACAATCGATGGATTATATCGGCATCGAGGGCATCGACGAAAAAATGAAACATGGAAGGCACGAAATTGATGTGCGTCACCTTGTGGTGTTGAATGGCAGAAATAATTTTTTGCGGGTCTTTCTCTCCCTCTTTTTCCAGTACTGCCAGCTTCCCTCCTCCCATGAACCACCCGAACAATTCCGATACGGATACATCGAAGACATAAGCGGTTTTAAGAAGGTAAACATCCGGTTCTACCAGGGGATACATGGATTGGAGCGCAAATAGCAGGTTTGTGACGGCACTATGTTCGACAACAACGCCCTTGGGTTTGCCGGTGGAACCCGATGTGTAAATAACGTAGGCGGGAGAGGTGGCTGGCAGTATAGTATCTGAAGAAGGAGACAAGAGTTCTCCATGGTTGGAAAAACTTTTTTCTTCATCTATGAGGATTAATTCACCTTCAAACCCGGTGTATTTCTTTTCTTTTTCCAAAATCCCGGAAGTAATCAATATATGGGCGCTGCTGTCTTTCAAAATATAATCGATGCGTGCCTGGGGGTTTCCCGGGTCGATGGGCAGGTAAGCCGCGCCGGTTTGAAGGGTTCCCAGGATGATGACGGGCATTTCGATGGAGCGGTGAAGGAGTATTGCTGCGATAGAGCCCGGCCCCATCCCTTTTTGTCTCAATTCTTCCGCCCTTTGCCGGGACTTGAGGAGTACTTCCCGGTAGGTCAATGTGTGCTGCGAATCCGTCAAAGCAACGGCGTCCGGTGTTTTTTCTGCCTGGTCCAGGAATAATCGATGAACGGCAGCGGTTTGGGGAAATTCTTTTTGGGTCTGGTTGAAATCCAGGAGGATTTTTTCTTTTTCTTCCGCGGGGATCATCTCTATGGAACCGGTTAAAGCTTGCGGTTCCTGTACCAGGTTCTCCAGGAGGGTGAAAAAATGCAGAGCCAACCGCTGTACGTTGTCTTTGTCCAATACTCCGGGATTGTAACTGAAAGTTACATGGGTTTCTTCGCCGGGCATCCAACCGAGGGTCATATCGTACTGGGTCTGCTCGGTCATTGAGACGGAATCGAAATAGAAATCGAACTCGGAACCGGGAGAATTCGACAATGACAACAACGATGAAAGCGTTTCTTTTTTCAACCCGGTCCGGATCGGGTAATTTTCCACCACCACCAACGTATCGAAGAGCTCCTGGGGCGGTTTAATCCCACACAGCGTATCGATAAATGTCAAGGGTGTATGTTCGAGCGTGTCCCGTTCGGAGAGGGAGCGATGAAGCTCGACAAGAAACGCGGAAACGGAAGAAGTTTCACTGTTTTTCCAATCCATGCGCAAAGGCAGGGTATTGATAAACAAACCGGCCATCTTCTCGATTTGGGGGATTTCCAGGTGCCTCCCGGAAACCGTGGTACCGAAAACCACATCGTTGGAATTGCAATACCGTTGAAGGAGCATGGCCCATGCGCCGTAAACCACAGGGGCCGGGGTGATTTTCAAATGCCGGGTAAGATTTTCCATTTTCGAAGAAAACGCCGAATCCAAATGGAAATGAAGGGTATGGACTTTTTTTTCTTCGGTGCCGGTTCCAGCCCCGGTTTTATTTTGTTTTTTAATCGGAAGAGGCGAAGGGGCTTCCCATCCTTTGAAATAATTGTTCCAAAAACCCTGTTGGGAGTGCTTCTCGCTAAGTTCCCGGGTAGTTTGGATGAATGACTTCAGCGGCGGTTTGGCCTGTTCCCGGAGCGGTTGATTTTGGATCAAGCAGCGGTAAGCTTCACAAAATTCTTCCAGGAGAATGGCGGTGCTCCACCCGTCCCACAAAATATGGTGGAATTCCATGATCATTTCGTATTTTCCATCATCGATTTTGCGGAGAGTAACGCGGAAAGGCACCTGGCGGAGGTCGAAGGGTTCGGTTGTTTCTTCTTCCTGTGGAGACGCCGATAAATCGATATACCGCGGGATCACCTTGTGTTCTTTCAGGATGACCATAATGGGTTGCTTCAAACCTTCCCACCGGAACTGGGCCCGCAGGATTTCGTTGGTTTTCGCCGCATGGTTCCAGGCTTTTTCAAAACAATCCCGGTCCACCCTCCCGGTAATACCCAGGACCAATTTTTCATGGTAAACCCTGTCGGATGGGTCTTTGAGATATTGAATTAACATCCCCTCTTGCATAGGGGTCAAGGCCGCGATATCTTGTATCGCCAGCCGGTCTATTTTCTGTGTCTCCTGGTTTTGAATCATTTTTAATTCCATTTAGCCTTTTAATTTAACTTGAAAAACCGAAAAAGCCCATAAAGACTTAACGTTGCACCTTTTTATATCAAATGAATGCAAATTTCCTGCTTTTTAATGCATATAGTGAAACTTTTGTAACCCCCACTGCAAATGAATGCAAATTTTCTACAACGATGCGCCTTTTTCCTGCTTTTTAATGCAAATTCTTAAAAATTTGTATCCTCCATTACAACGATGAGGTCTTTTTGTACAATTTAGGGGAAAAAAGTCTCATCGATGGTCTATTTTTTTTATAAATGGCGAAAAAACCTCACCGATGACTTAAAAACCTCAGCGTTGCCCTAATTACCTCATCGATGGAAAAATAACCTCGTTCATTTTCATGCCTGTCCCTTTTTTTCATTGATAATTGATAATTGATAATTGTTAATTGTTAATTGATAATTCTTTCTCATGCAGCGGCGAACCATGACCATTCAGGAAGCCGTCGGATGGCGCTCTGCGCCATAATAACCCCACACGTAGTGGGGTGCCGCTCATTCTAATGATTGGAAACCCGGCTATTCAATCTTAAAAAGAATATCCTAATTACCCGGGTCGTAATAGCAGATTTTTTCATGCGGTACTCCGCTTTTGCAAACGCAAGCCCAGCCGGAAATGGGTACCCCCCTACTTTTTGCTGCGCAGCAGCAATCAACCATACAGCAGGCATAAATCGTACTCACAGCGATACAGGTTATCGCTACGATACCCAAAATTAAAAATAGGATTTTGTTTTTTGTTTTCATTGTTTATCTCCTAATTAGCGATGTAAAAGTCGAGCTCTTTCGTGAAAAAAAGGAAACTACCCTTGTAAATGGAAAAATGACGGATCATCATGGGTTGGAAGAAGTCGAGAGGTATCGAATACAAAAATTCTCCATCTTTTGAATACACAATCAACTTTTTGCTTTCACCCTCTTTTGGGGATTTTAAATATGCATATAATCGACCGGATTCATCGGTGCAAAGATGGGACCAATAAGTTACTACAACCTTTCCGGTGTCGTTTTTGCAGTCGTCGATAAATCCTTGACAATTTTCAGCGTGAGCAGGGTTATAAGCATTGAATACAGCGATTTGTTTCCCGGAAAGGTCCAGGGAAGTGATGACTCCTTTAAATATATCCAGGTGATACAATACATTTCCTTGCAGTTGCATACTGGAGGGAATACCGATGTTGGAAGGGGCATCCTTGTATGAAATCATGCCGGACCGGGGAAGCAGCGTTTTTAGGGCTTTGCCTTTTGGGTCATACAGGTTGATAATGTCGTCAAAGGCAGAACCGATAATAATATTTTGATTTTTATCCACGGCGATGGAGGTGGGAGAAGTCATTTTCCCCCTATCTTCCAACCGGATGGTATCGACGGGAGTCCCATCGATGGAAAAAACGGAGATTCGTTTGGGCATCGAATTCAGCACATAGATTTTGTTGTTCGAAATGGTGAAATCCCAGCCGTATTCGATGTCTCCGGGGCCTTGACCTGGCCTACCCACGGTGTACAAGTGTTTCCCGGTGCGGTCGATGACGTAGAGTTCGCTCCGTTTGTTGTCGAGGATGAAAATCTTGTTCTCGATCATGAGGATTTTCATCACATATTTTAAAGGAACCAGGGTGAAGTCGATTTCGAGCCGCGAATAGTTCTTGAAATGAACTTTTTTATCGGCCTCGGATTGCAAGGTGCCTTTTTTCTGATCCAACCGGACGGTAACTCCATCGACGGATGACACCGTGGATATGATTAGTACTAGCACCAGTAAGATTGTTTGGGTGATTTTCATTATTTGCCTCCATTCACAACTACTGTATTTTTTTTTGCAGGATTTTTTTCGACATCGTATCGTTCTGCAATACTCTGGATAAAGTAATTATCGATATATTCAGCATGGTATCGGATGATTCCCTCTTTGTCCAGGATTATTACCTTTCCGCATACGCCGCACTTGTAGTTGAAAAATGAGAATAATTTTTCATCGATATCATTGATAACGTGATTTTTAAATTTTAAATTCGTACCAAAACGGGTTAAGCTATCGGTTTCGGTTTTTGATACAAAAACCAATCGAACATTTTTTAATTTTTCCTTTGAATCAAAAAACACTGAATCCAATTCAGACATAACTCGAATGTGAGTCTCATTATGGGAATTGAAGAATAGTAAAACCGAGACACATTTGTTTAATGGAATAGATACAGTATTCCCCTTTATATCGGGGCATTGAATCGGTCTAAACTTTTCTCCAAAATCCAATGCACCGAAAATAACAACCGTTATTGATAAAGTGAAAATAACAAAACCCACTGCGTATTTGCTTTTACCAGTAATATACACTCTTTCATTTTTCATTTCAGCATTATACCATATTTTGCCTCAAATTCAATGCCTAATTTATAACGGATTTGAGAGAGGTGCGCCGACTGGCGCTTTTTAAAACGGCGCGAAGCGCCACATCTTCCAATTCATCATTCATCATTCATCATTTTATTATATTCTATTCGATATCGTCCAGGTCGGTTTCCATGTTCCGGAGTTCATCGATGGAGAGGTTGGAGTAAGTAAAATCCGAGGGCGTGGCTTCTTTTTCATCTTTTTGTTTGCAGTGGCGGATGATGGTTTTGAGATGCGCGGCGTAGATTTGAACCAATTTTTCGATGGAATCGGCGCGAAACTCATTGGTATTGTAATCGAAAGCGAGGTTCAATTTCCCGTCGGTAATATTGCCGTCGATACCGATGGCGAAAGGGAATTCGGATTCGGGACTCATGTTGTCGCCGGTTTTGAAGGGAGATAAGCTGAAAAGGTCTGCGGCTGCATCGTGCGAAGAAGATTTGCGCTGATCCACCTGGCCGATGTAATTGAAACAGATTTCGGGGTTTAATTGGAAGGCGAGGCCGGTTTTTTTCTCCGCGGGGGTTAGATACTTCAATATACCGTAACCGACACCTTTATGAGGGATATGGCGGAAGGTTTCTTTCACAGATTTGATATGGTGGGAGATATCGGCAGAGCGGCTCATGTCTATGATTACAGGGTATTCGGAAGCCATCCAACCGATGGTGCGGGAGAGGTCGATGTCGTCATCGTCGATAATATCTTCCCGTCCGTGTCCTTCCAGGATCATGGGAATTTGTTTCATGCCGCGCCAATCTTTTAAAGCCAAACCCAACGCAGTGGTTAAAATCTCGGGGATTTCGGTATTGTAGGCATGGTTCACTTCTTTGAGGAGAGAAGCGGTTTCGGTTTCATCCAGGGACATAGAAAGAATTTGGCGGTACTTGTTTTTTCTTTTTTCGGGAGAGGCATGGTAATCGCGGGGAAGGGGGTCAACGGGGGTTTGGTCTATTTTGCTCCAATATTCGACTTCTTTGATCATTTTAGGGCCGGATGCATACTTTTGAAGGGATTCGATCCAATGTTTGAAGGAGTCTGTACGCGGAGGAAGGGACAGGGCTTCTTTATTCATCAACCGGCGGTAAGCGGTTTGGAAATCTTCGAACAAGATTCGCCAGGAGACGCCTTCGATTACGAGGTGGTGAATGATGACCAGGAGGTGATCGCCGTGGTTGGTTTTAAATAAAACGACTTTCACCAGGGGACCGCGGGTTAAATCCATGGTGCGGTGCACGCGGTCGGCATGGTCTTCGATGTGTTCCCGGGTTTGGTTATTATCGTTGAGATGGGAGAGGTCAGCGGTATTAAATTCGAATAAACCGGCATCGTCGATTCCTTTGAGTTCCTGGGTAACGCGAGAGGGAACCTGGAATTGGGTTTGAGTTTGGGTTTCGCCCTGTTTTTCCGCGGGAGTAAGTTCTTGAGCAGGAGATGAAGGAAAATCGAAATCGAAGCGGTAAACGGCGCGGAGCATGTCATGATGGCGGACGAGTTCTTTAAATACGGCGGTTGTGATGTCGCTGTCGAAACCATTGGGGCTGTAGAGCATGACGGCCTGGTTATAATGGTTGAAATCGGTGTGGGGTGTTTTGAAGAAGGAGTGTTGAATGGGGCTTAAAGGGACTTCGCCGGTAACGGGTTCCTGGTTTACCTGCCGGCCTGAGTGGCGGACGTAACCGACCAGCTCGGCGATGGTGGGATTCATAAACAAATCGCCGATCTTGACTTTTAGTCCGAATTTCTGGATGCGGGCGGATAATTGGATGGCTTTGATGGAGTCGCCGCCGAATTCGAAGAAGTTATCGTTGATGCCGATTTTATCGATGCCGAGGACTTCGGCCCAGATGCGGGCCATGTTTTCTTCCAGTTCACTGCGGGGGGCAACGTAAGTGGAAGAAGCTTCGCCGGTATCGATTTTGAGTAAAGCGCTGCGGTCGATTTTTCCATTGGGGGTTAAAGGCATGGTATCGAGGGCGATAAAGAAGGAAGGGATCATGTAATCGGGGAGGCGTTTGGAGAGGAAGCGTTTGAATTCGGATTCGTCGACGGGGTGGGCCAATTCGACATAGGCGCATAAGTATTTATTGCCGTGGGTATCTTCGCGGTCCAGGACCACGACTTCTTTGACTTCGGGGTGGGCATCGATTTTAGATTCGATTTCGCCTAATTCGATGCGATAGCCGCGTATTTTGACCTGGTAATCTTTTCGTCCGAAGAAATCGATGGAGCCGTTGGGGAGCCAGCAGCCGAGGTCGCCGGTTTTATACATGCGAATGCCCTGGCCGGGTTGAAAGGGGTCTATAATAAACGATTCGCGGGTGCGGTGGCGGTCCTGGAAATACCCCCTGCCGACGCCGATGCCTGAGACGACGATTTCGCCTTGTATGCCGGTGGGGCAGAGGTTCATATTGTTATCGACGATATAGATATTTAAATTTTGGATGGGTTTGCCGATGGGAATCCGTTCGAGGTCCGGGGCTTTATCCATGATATAATGGGTGATATCGTCGGATGCTTCCGTGGGGCCGTAAGCATTGACCATTTTTATTTGGGGGGCCATTTTGAACCAGCGGCGGACGAGGGATTGTTTGACGGCTTCGCCGGTGACCAAAAGCCACTTGAGGTTTCGGAACTCCATGGGGTGGGCATCCAGGAAATCCAGCACTGCGAGGAGATACGAGGGTACGACTTCGAGGATGGTAACGCGGTCATCGATGATCCGGGTAATAAAAGCGTGGGGGTCCAGGACGATGTCATTGGGATAAATAATGGTTTTACCTCCGCAAACCAGGGCTGCAAAAAACTGCCAAACGGAGATATCGAAGGTATGGGAGGAGTTCTGGGCAATGATACTGAATTCATCGATATGGAGGTCATGGATCTTGGCATACATATGGTTTACCATGCCGGCTTGTTCGACCATCGCAGCTTTGGGTTTCCCGGTGGAGCCGGAGGTGTAAATCATATAGGCGAGGTCGGAAACGCGGCCGGTACCGGGGGGATCGGCGGGAGAGTAAGCCTCCAGGGATCCGCGAATTTCATCCACCAAAACGACTTCCCGGGCGAATTCTTTTTTCGTTTTCTCTTCGGGGGGGATAAAAGCGATACCGGGGATGGTTTTGAGCACGTCGCCGGGAGGTAATTGATTGGAGTTTTCCAGCATTTTTTCGATCAAATGGCAGAGCGTGGCTTCGCCTTCACCCAGTACGGTGAGATCGATATGTCGATCCTTGAGGATTTTCTTGTAATTGCTCATGGGGTAAGGACCGCCGCTGATGAGGGCACCTTTGAAACCCCACTGGCGGATGAGGCCGGCGGTTTCATGGAAGAAATCCCGGTAATAGGTCAGGGTGCGCATGCCGATGACATCGGGTTTAAATTCGGCGATGATCTCTTTGAGCTGGTCGAAATTATCGAAATCCATGTGAGCTTTGGCGATTTTACCATGGACAGCGGGGCCGAATTTATGCTTCAAGCCGGTCAAGAGGTACATTAAGCCGAGGGGAGGCTCGCACACATAGTATTGGGTATCCCTGGCAGAATCGAAATACTGGGAAAGGTCCAGCAAGAGGATGCGGAGCGCGCCCGGTTTCGGTGCAACAGCCGGGAACTGACGGCGCATCTTCTCATTGACATCGTGAATGACTGTGGATTCTTCATCTACAAACTTAATGGGTTCGAGTTCTTCGCGGGTTATACCGAGGAATTGGAGGAGTTCGGGGAAACTCTTGATTTCATTGGGAAAGAAACTGTTGTACTTCTGGACCAATTCGCTCTCCGTCAGGAGCTTCATTTGCCGGGGAAGAACAGCGAGGAGGCGTTCTTTGAGGAGGAAGTAATCGTTGAGGAAATCGGTCTGGTATTTGAGGGTGAAACTCTTATCGAAGGGGAGGGTATCGAGGAACTCATGTTCGGCGAGGTCTTCGGAATTAAAAATGGATTCCTGGGAAATCCCGTTTTCCAGTGCGATCTTTTCCATTTCCGTGTTGGTGTAAATGGTGAGGATGTTGAGGTAAGGGAAGTCGACCCATTTGATGCTTTTGATGAATTCAAGGGTTGAGAGTGCTTCTTCCTCGGTTTCGGTGGGGAAACCGTGCATGGTAAAGAGTTCCAAATAGACATGGGGATAGGTTTTGCAGATATATTCGAGGTTTTCACGGAATTTTTCGATGTTGAGGTTTTTGCGAATGAGTTTTTGAAGGCGGGGTGAAGCGGTTTCCAAAGCCATGGAAATACTGACGGTACCGGCTTTCACCATGAGGTCGATGAATTCGTGGGTGAGGATGTCTCCCCTTAAACCGTTGGGGAAAAAGAATCGGATATCTTTATTTAAACCGCTTTCGATAATCAATTGGAAGAACCGGGTGCTGTTCCGCTTGTTGAGGTTGAACACATCGTCGATGAGTACGAAGCGGCGGAACCCCATATCGTAATAAATCTTGATTTCATCGAAGATATGTTGGGCGGAGCGGACAAAGTGGTGTTTGGGCCAGACTTTCAGGCAATAAGCGCAGCGGTAAGGGCAGCCGCGGGTGGCCTGGATGGTAATGGTATTGGCGACGATGGCATGGCCGATGAGGCGGTTGTATTTTTCATAATCCACGAGGGAGCGGTCGGGGATGGGGTGGGAATCCAAATCCGAGATGGAGGGGCGGGGGGCTGTGGTACATACTTCGATATCCGAGAGTTGGAGGCCTTCCAACGCGGTATACGAATGGCGGGCAAAGGAGTGGGTATCGGTTAGCACGACCCGGGATTGGCTGGTTTCCAGCATGTACCGGATGCGTTCATCGGGGTAAGAAGTATCGATGGGAATATACGCGCCGCCGGCTTTCCATACGGCGAGAATGCCTTCGATCATGTCGATGGATCGATCCATCAACACAGCCACACCTTCATCCCTTTGGAGTCCTTTTTCGATTAAAAACCCGGCCAACCGGTTGGCCCGTTCGTTGAGCTGACGGTAAGTCAAGCGGGTATCTCCGCAGCGCACGGCGAAATTATCGGGGGTTTTCTCGACCTGGTCTTCGAACAATTGGCGGAAGGTTTTATCCGAGGGGTATTGGGTTTTATTGCGGTTAAATTCTTCTACCAGCATCCTCCGTTCGGATTCGGGGATGTAGGGAATCGCGGTAATGGGAAGTTCGACATCGTCCAGGGCATGGTCCAGCAGTTCGGTCAAGTGACCGGCCATTTGGGTGAGGAGGAAAGGAGAATAAGTGCGGTTATCGAAGACAATCTTCCCGGAGAACTGCCCATCGGTCATTTCGAAATGAAACGAGATCCGCTCGCGGGAGTCATTGCGATCGTGTTTGTATTCCGGGAGATCGTGGATGGCGCTCAACCGGCACAGGATATCCGAAAACGGGTGGCTCTTAAGTGTTTCTTCTTTATCGAAAATATACCGGATCAAACGTTCGGAGGGATAGTCCTGGTTTCCATAGGCTTCCAGGAGGGTTTGCCGGACTTGCATGAGGGTTTGTTTAAACGAGAGGCCGGGATCGATGGTATCCCTTAAAAATACAATGCGGTTAATGGTCTCGTTGGTGACTGCGGGTAGGTACACGGGAGAAATTACGGTAACATCCGTTTGCCTTTCGTACCGGTAGATCAATATCTTTAAAGCAGCCAACAGGATGACGTAAGCGGTTAACTCCGTGCCTTTGCCGAGTTTCATCAATTTCCGGGACAATTCGGGCGAGAAATCGACGGGAACTTCCAGCCATTGAATGGGGAGGGTATCCACGATTTTATGGAGCGTGAAAATTTCGGTTTTGTCCATATCGCCGGATAATTTCCCCAGCCAGTATTCTTTTTGTTTTAGAAAGTGCGGTTGAAGCAATAACAAATTTTCTTCTACTTTACCGTGTTCAAACATGTTTTCCTCCGGTATAAAATTTTAAAAGTCGAATTCCACCGCGGAGCTTGCGATGGTTTCGATTTTTTTTGGTTTGTCCGCAATGGCCCCGGTTCCGGGTTTCCCGCAGCACGCATCTATGATCTGCCGGATGACATCGTAACCGACTTCTTTCCGGGCAGGGTTTTTTATTTTTTCTTTGACGCCTTTATCAAAGGCTTTGAGAAAGTTTTTCACTGCCTGGAGGGTCATGCCTTTATGGGTGAGTTGGGTGACGTTATCGTAATCGAAGTAGTATTGAATCAAGCGGGTTTGGCCTTCGAGGGAGAGGATCGATTCTTCGATCAGGTCGCAGGCTTGTTGGGAGTTCATGGTGTTGTGGCTCCACTCGAAGCTTTCTCCTTTTAGGCCGTATTTTTCGCGCTGCCGCCAGATGGGGGTGATTAATTCGCAGTACCAGAGTTGGGCGCGGAAAAAATCGAGGTTAATCTTCTTGATGAATTCCATAGTATCGCGGACGGTTTCCTGGGTTTCGCCGGGGAACCCGACGATGAAATTCCCAAAGGTGGTTATTTCGTATTTATTCAATAATTCCATGCCCCTGAGGAACTGGTCCACCGTGGCTTTTTTGTCCATGTTTTTCAATATGTCGTCGCTGCCGGATTCGAGGCCCAGGAAAACGCTTTCGACGTTGCTTTCTTTCATGAGCCGGACGGTTTCTTCGTCCGCGTATTGGCAGCGGTAGAAAGAATTCCAGCGGAAGGAGTACCGGTTTTTAATCATCATGCGAAGCAGGTCTTTGAACCGTTCGGGTGGGATATTGAAGGTATCGTCGGTGAAGGTGATGCTTTTGATGGAAGGGATGCGGGCGAGGCTGTTCAATTCTTTTTCAACGGCTTCTACGGGAGCGACCTGGTATTTGCCGGCGTGTTCGGGGAAACCGCAAAAAGCGCAAGTGAAGGGACACGAGATGCCGGTGCGTAAATTGGGAAAGGGGCCGACGCGGTCGGCAAACAAACTCCAATCCACCATATTCTCTTCGAGGGGGTTGTTTTCTCTTTCCGTAGGCGCGGCGACAAAACCGCCGGGGGTTTTATAATAGATGTTTTTAATCGTGTCTGCGGGGGTGTTGGTTTTAATGGCGTGGAGTAAGTGCGTTAAGGTCATTTCTCCCTGGGAGCTGTTGACATAGTAATCGGCGCCGATGGATTCGAAGAGGTATGCCAATTCCGCGGGGTTTAACGAACGGGTTTTGGTGGCGATAAAGGGTCCGCCCACGATAACCGGGACGGTTTTATGGTGTTTTCGAATAAAATCCATGATCTCCAGGATGGGAAATACGGCGACATATAAAGTCGTGGTCACGGCAACGGCGGAGATGTTTCCTTGTTCCAGGGCCTCGGCCAGCCGGTCTTTTTCTTTTTGAAAATCATCGATAAAGTCGAAAGTAAACCCGCGGCGGTGGAGGTAAGTACCGAGGTAAGCGATGGCGGAGCTGAAGGTTTCTACCGGTTTAATGGGTTCGATGATGCCGGATGGGCCTGCTTTACCGGCGCAAAACAAATTAAAGATATCGGCCCCGCTTCTTAATCGGTTGTCCAGCCAGAG
>Ga0209593_10000630_pt1 | contig 16041 bp, 14 predicted proteins | sample PPLLaktember2015_3_FD_187260 | JGI IMG/M metagenome (GOLD analysis project Ga0209593, IMG submission 187260) | Freshwater sediment microbial communities from Prairie Pothole Lake near Jamestown, North Dakota, USA - PPLs Lake P7 Core (6) Depth... | ecosystem: Environmental > Aquatic > Freshwater...
GCAAACTGATAAACTGACAAACTGACAAACTGACAAACTGACAGACTGACAGACTGACAAACTGACAAACTGACAAACTGACAGACTGACAGACTGGCTGCGGACTGAGCGGCGAGTCACTCACCCGCCGCTGGAATTGTCTGTCGTTTTGTTAGTCTGTCAGTTTGTCAGTTTGTCAGTTGTTAGTTTGTCAGTCTGTCAGTTGCTGCAACTCTACGTCGGCTCCAGTGCGACAGCTTCTATCGACTCCTGACTGGTGTCGGATCTGCCCCCGTTGTAGAGATCAAAGCGCCAGCGGTGCCTGGGACAGACGAGGTACCGATCCTCCTCGACCCACCCCTCTTTCAGATCTCCTCCTTGGTGAGGACAGATGCGATTTACCGAGTAACGACATCCACCCGCTTCAACGATAATGCGTTCCCGAAGCGATTCCAGGTCCAGAAGGCGAGCGCAGAAATGATTAAGGTCCTCAGGTTCCATGATGAGGAAACCTTGGATCAGGGTCTGATAGACATCCGGTTCACGAGTCAGACGCATCCGGAATGTCAATGAGAAATCCTCCCATGTCAGTCTCTTGTCCAAGACACGTTCGACCTCCCACGCAGGAGCGGATATCGAATAGAAGTTTTGTTCAGCGATCTGGGAGACCGGCTTCACCTGACGCCCTTGGAAATCGACCCGCAGCGTCGGATCGGGCCGCTCGTCCAGTTGAAAATAGAGAGGCCTGTCTACGCGCTCGCTGAGGTCGAACCTCGACAGTTTCTCCTCCAGCTGCCTCTGCAACCGCTCAAAAAGGATCTCCCGTTGCCCATTCTGAGGCGGGCGGCGACGCTGATTGAATAACCCCGCGTAACGAGCCTGATACGCCTTCAGGTACTCATTTGCGTTGGCCTCGCTTACCCGCTCAGCTTCCTGATAAGCAAAATCGCCGCGCTCGACATCGATGACGTCGCCGGGCATCAGCTCCGGCGCCCAAACCGGGTGGGAGCGCTCGAGCCTCTTCTCGAGGTAATTGAGCACTTTCGACGCCCGTGGAAAGATGTTGACCGGTTCGTAGTTCAGGTGAGCGAGAACTGGATCGAGGAAACAACTCGGTCCCGCGGATGGAAGATACATTCTCGGTTTGACTGCCTCGATCCCTTTCGCCGTCGCCTCGAACTTGCTGAACATTTTCTTCCTGGAAATCCGCTGGTACTGTTCGGGAGGATAGTCGTAACAAGTGGGATGCCAGGTTGCGCCTGAGAACTGAGCCGCGAAAACATCTATCGGCCCGTGCTCTTCTCTGATTTCAGGCAAATGGTCATGCAGTTTGCAGTCGTTCATGTTCAAGAAAACGAAGCCATTGCTCTGCACCAGAATGGTCGAATCACGGTCGAGCTCGGCGTCATCCAGGTACAACTGGATGTAACCATCATCAAGAGGCACAACCCCCCGGTCATGACAGGTAATCATGCCATCGCACCTGTAACTGGCCAGGAGATCCCGCAACGCGGGGCGTCGAAAGTGCGGGAGAATGAGAGTGAAGTCCCGGGCTGTCAGACTTTCGAGGAAGGACGGGTCGAAGTGGTCCTTGTGTTCGTGACTTATGTAGATGTATTTGCGCCGCGTCCGGTCCTGCAGCTTTTCCTGCACCAGGGCACCCAGATGGTGGTTGCAGGGATACTGAAACCAGGCGAAATCGAAGGCTCCCGAAGGCGAGAGCCAGGGATCCATGACGATGATCGAACGGGGTGTCTCCACGCAAAACCCGGCGTGACCCAAAAACGTGATCTGCATATTTCTCTCCTACTTACAGAAACCGCCTGAGCAGTTGGTACCCCCCCTGACTGAGCCGGAGCCGGATCGGCGCATGTACGCACCGATTCCTGCCGAAGTTCACGAGTTGTCCGCCGAACTTTGCCTTGAAATCGCGAACTCCGTACTCTTCGTCAGGCCGGCCCCCGCCCCCGAAATCGAATGTCTGGAAACCGTTTTCGCTACCCCATTGAAGTGCATGCCACACGAGAAAATCGCCGGCGCGGCATGAGGCGAACTCCCTGAGAGTGCCGGTGTACCAGTAGTAAACGACGCCTTTGTAAAGGAGCAAAGTCAGGGCGCCTATTCCCTGGCCGTCAACCTTCGCAAGCAGGAGGCGCAGCATACGCTTGGGTCTTAACACCTTGAGAGCCGCATCGAACAGCGAACGGTCGGGCAGAGGGACCTGGATGCGTTTATAGACGTCTTTCAAAATGGCATAGGCCGCGGCCGCTCCGTCGGATGTGGTCACTTCCTCAATAACAATTCCGGAGCGTCGTGCTCTATCGATATTCCGACGAGCATTCGAGCGGATGTTTCGCCAAATTTCCTGGGGAGGACGATCGAGGTCGATGAGGAAATTCAGATGGTCCTCGAAAGCAAATCCGTGCTGATCGAGAATCGTGCCTGACTCGCCGACCTCACATAGATTTCGCAGTTCCGTGAAGAGAAGCCGGCCCTTCATTTGCTGTCTGTAAGTCCGCAGAAGGAGCGCCAGCCCCTCGTTCCCTTCATCCCTGAGAGCAGACAGCACACTGCCGTAAACGACGGCGCGGGTGGTTAGCGGAGAAAGCGCGCCGCCCAGGATCGTGACGTAAACAGGCAATAGGAGAGCTCGCACCTGCCCGTCGTCGTCCAGGGTAGCCCAGACGGAGGGATTGAAGCCTCGCGCTCCGGAGAAGACCTCGAACATCTCCGGAGTATGAAAGACGTTCGCCTGCGGGTGATTGGCGACGAAGTCGCTCCACAAGCACTTATCGAGCTGGTTTACCACGCGCATGTTGGAACTCCTCTCCCGATCGGAAAACCATGTGCTGCGGTTGCTGGAGTTCAGCGGCGGTTGAGTGACGCGTTTTTTGCGTCGTATCGAAACCCCGCGGCTCCTGAAGACGCGAGAATCCAGCTTGCTAGCGCTCGCACCTCTAGAGGCGCGGGGTTTCGATACGACGCAAAAAACGAGTCACTCAACCGCCGCTGAATTGGCAGCCGTGGTTACGCTCTCTTCACACCTTTTGCGGTCGGCCCCCATGCCCCCCACGCCCCTCGGCTGCAACCAGTTCTTCATTCGCTGAAAACGCGGATAAGCGGCCATGAAGAACTGGAGCGCATAACGGACATGGCTGGGCGCCCAAATAAGGGAACAACGTTCATCTAACGAGGGGCGAAACGATTCTTTGAACTGATCTATGCTCCGAACCTGGCTCGCGTCCGAATTGTAGATGCGTAGTCCGGCGGCTACCGCCGTCTCAATCGCGTGCCAATGGAGGAGATAACTCGTTGGCAAAGAGCCGTACTCCGGGAGAGATGCCCCGCTTATGAAATGCATCTCCTGGTCGTCATGGACAAACAGGCCGACCGCGACTGTCTTCCCCTGGTACTTCGCGCCCCAAGCCCAAAGAAGATCCCGGGGAATAAGTCCGGCCATGACTAGCTCAAAGAAGCGTTCTGGCTGCCAGCTGCTGGTCCCGTGCCTCCGGAATGTCTCTTCCAGAATCTCAAAAAACAGATGAGCGTCGCGCATGGGTACGATCTCAATCCCTTGCTGCTGCGCGCGCCGGATATTGCGCCGGCAATCAGACTTCAACCGGTCCCACAGGGCGACTGTGCCTGGTGAAAGGTCCAGCCTGTAGCTCCTCGGATGCTGCTGTTCCCAGTTGGCTCCGAGCTCGGCCTCCATGCCTGCCGGTGCGGCGCGCAGGGTAAAACGAGCATAGCTGGCGCCCCATTGCCTGCAGGCGAACTCACAACAGGATCTTACGAGATCAACCAGGTCCGTCCCGGTGTCGAGATTCGAACCGACCGGGCCCAGGTACGAAGTCATCGTGCCTCGCAGGGGAGATCCAAAGAGCCGAATGGGTCCACGGCGTGTCAGGAATCCCGGCAGGGCAGCTACCAGGTCTTTCCCGTCGTAAATGCCGACGAAGCGGAGGTCGAAATTCACGCCGCTCCCGGCTGCCTGGAGCCAGGCGGGATGGTGGAACGGGGAGCGGTGATGCAGTCGCTTGAAACAGCCTTCAAACCAGCGCTCGTAGTGCTCCTGCGTCAGAACTGCCAGCTTCGGAGATTTCATTTCTCACCTCGCCTTGCACTTGCTTCCAAAAATGTAACCGCACTCACGTCCATCCGGTTCGTTCCTGTCTATAGTCCTCGCGAACTTCGTAACAATTTAGGGACTGCAGCATTTCCCTGGAGGCTGCGCCGCTGTTGGTCAGGCAGCTCTGAGGGGTAACGGATGCCTAGACAAAGACATGAGGAGTTTCGGGTTTGTTATTCTGATCCTGAGGCGCGTGCGAGCCGAAACTGATAACCTATGTCTGATTTTCGCTATTCGATGCTCTCTCGGCCCTGATTTTTGCTTTAGGGAGTAGTTTTTATGAGAAAAGTTTTTTCTTTGGCCTTCTATGTCGGCCTCTTGTTTCCTTCTTTATTCGTCCACGCGCAGACTGGTTGCGATCATACGATCGGTTTGTCCGTCGCATCGGCGGACGGCAGGGGGAACTTCAGCGCCGTTCAGCCCGGCGACGTTGTCTGTATCGCGGCCGGCTCCCGTGATCAGCTGACTTTGAAAAATTTTCAGGGCGCTTCGTCGGCTCCGATCGTGTTCAAAAATTCCGGCGGAGCAGTCGTTTTCAACAATTCTGGCGGTTTCGGAATGAGGGTGCAGAACGCGCGGTACTTCCGCATTACCGGAACTGGTGATTCGTCGATCAAGTACGGAATCCAGATAAAAGGATCGTACTCGTTCGGAATCAACATTGGCTGGAAGAGCAGTGACCTGGAAGTCGATCATGTGGAGATCGCCCAGACGTCCGGCGGAGCTGGAATCAAAGTCAATACTCACTCCACGTGCTCTGACGGGTCGACCAACAATTACGACTACGACGGGGACGGCAAGATTGCCAATGACCTGGATGATGTCGTTTCACAAGCCAACTTCACCCAATACAACACTCGCCTCCACGATAACCACATCAGCAATACCAGCAACGAAGGTTTCTACATCGGCGCCAACCGCAGCGTTTACGCTTCATCCGGGCAGGGTCAGGACGCTCCCTGTCCTACGGCGCCAACTTATCCGCTGAACCCTTTGCTCGACACCGTCCGGATTTACAGCAACCTGATCGAGCGCTCCGGCTGGGATTCCATCAACGTAAAAGCTGCTTACCGGAACTGCCAGGTTTACTCGAACCAGATCGTCGAAAACAGCATCGCTAATGAGCCCGGCCAGGAGGGCGGCGTCAACATCGCCTTAAACTCTCAGTGCGATGTCTACAACAATCTCATAAGGGACGGCTACTCAAGGGCCATCAAGTTATCTGGAACCGGCGGAAAGGTGTATAACAACGTCATCGTCAATACCGGCAGAAACTTCGGCCCGGCCGATGCGGAGGGGACCGCTATCCATCTGGGGTCCTCGGTCGTTGGATCACCTTATCTCGTCGTAAATAACACGATCGTTAGCCCGGCCAGCTATGGCATCTATTTCGCCTATTCGAACCAATCGGGCAACCGCGTCCAGAACAACATCGTCGTGAATCCGGGGGCGTACGGTTCGAAAGGCGCCCAAGCCTATGTATACATGGCTGGGTCAGCCTCTGCCCAAGTGAGCAACAACTACACGACCCTCAACCTCGGAAACGTGCTGTTCACGAATCCTTCCGGGGGAGACTACTCTCTGCGCTCGGGCTCACCGGTGATTGACAAGGGCATCGATCTGGCTCCGGTGGGCGTGACCTCCGACCGCATCAGCACCCCGAGACCCGTCGGCCCGGCTTTTGATATCGGGGCTTACGAATTCAACGGAGGAGGAACCAGCGCCCCTCTGCCTCCAACCGCCCTTCGTATCATCAGCATTGTTCCTTAGGGGCGAGCTGCGGCAATGAACCAGACAGGATCCAACTCGGGAGGGGCGTCTGCTGGGAGCGCAGGCGTCTCGCCTGCACTGGGGTCGCAGGGCGTCTCGCCTGCGATGCGGGATCGATTGTGCACCGCAGGCGAGACGCCTGCGACCCCAGTGCAGGCGAGACGCCTGCGACCCCAGTGCAGGCGAGACGCCTGCGCTCCCAGCGGACGCCCCTCCCGAGTTGGATCCTGTCTGGTTCATTGCCGCAGGACCTGATGCAGGACCGGACGGAGCTGTTTCCAGTAAAAGAGCCTTAGCATTCGCAGCATTTTGAACTGGAGGCCGGTCCACCCTCCGACCTCGGCGTCGCCCCATTCCGGCGGAAACTCATACCCCCATTGCTTCATGTAAGGGCCGAACACGCACTTGGCTCGCTCGATCGTTCTGGGTGTGTAGTAGCTGGCAAAGTCGCGCGTCTTCCCCGATGTCCGGTTCCAAACTGGAAGAGTCGAGACCGGTTTCAGGCCGAGGCGCTTGAGCACTTCTGCAAAGTCGCTGGCAAGGTTCTCGAATCCGATCACGTAGTCGAAGCGGTGATGCGAAAGACTGCTCCATTGATCGTAAGGGAGCTTGTAGGATTTCAGGAAGAATTCGGGGAAACTGGTCTGAGGGTGGAAGCCCGCTTTACCCTGGAGCCGCCTGATCATAGTGCGGAGCACTGGTTGCCTTCTGCCGCCCGACTGGAATTTGTTCTTGTGGTTGGTCTTCAGCTTAAAGTAGAGACTCACGGCGTCGTCCAAAGGATTTCGTATACAGGAGAAGACGAAATACTTCTTCTGTTCCTCGGACGCGGTTTTCAGGAATTCCTCATATGTGGCATGTTTATAAAGCACGGGCCGGCCATCGTACCGCTGGGTCAGAGTGCGCCGGATCGCGGACGAGCCGGTCCGAGGTAGTTCCACAAAGACGTACCGATGTTTGTCACTGACGACCAAGCTAATTCTCCTTGCCCGGCGGCATCAAACAGTTGTGGGTCAAAGTGTAGTCCCATCGTCCCAATAGCCGTCTACCTGCAGAATGGACCTGACCTCGTCCAGGAGATGAGGCCTGCAGTTACGAATGAAGTCCACAAAGCTGGAGACGTCAGGAAAAATATGAGGGACGGTGTATCGACGGGACAGAAACTTGAAATACCGGGCTGTCGGGACTGTTCCGCTCCGAACCAGGAGAGCGGTGCTGTCGAAAGGACTGAACTCCCGGAAGCAACGGACCCGGTAGTAGCCGTGCGGGAGCACGGTAAGACCAAGCCGCATGAGAAGAGCCAGGCGATGGCAACCGTCGGCCAGGAAATATCGGCCGGAAACCAGTTTGCCCGACGGGCAACCGCGATAAGTTGAAGGCCGGTGAAGATGCTCGCCGGTCTTCAGGATAATGGAAGTATTTTTCCGGTACCCGGAGCTGAATACGCTATCGAAGAGAGCGGCCGAGCGCTGGACCCGTTCAGCGAAAGCCTTACGCAGCAGACTCTCGTCCTGAAGCAGTCGCCCGCGCGCCCGCCGGACACAATCGCTAAACACAAACCAACTGTAATAAGACGTCTGTTGCGCCGCGGCAACGAGATCAGTCAGGTCCGAATAGTCATCTCGGTGCTCCTGGTACCACTTGAAGAATTCGAGTCGCAGCATCACATCGTATCGGAGAGGCGCTACCAGGGACCCGATGGGGATTCCATCCCGGAGCTCCGGAGGATCCACCCACCATCCGGCTTGCCTGTTCAAGACCGGAAGAACTCGTTTTAGACGCTTCCAACCTCTGAACTCGGGCATTCCAGACTCTCCGAACTCCATCATTCCTCAGAATTGTCGGTACACTCTCTGCTACCCCGATCTCGAGGCGGATAGACCACGCACGCGATCAGACCGAGAGCCATCCAGAAGATGTTGGTGCCGAACAGGTTAAAGCGGATCATGTCCATGAAGCTGCTGACTGCAAACTGGTCAAGAACACACAACCACAAAAGAGCCAACCAACGCCGATTCAGGAACCCTTCGCGGGGCAGACTTTTCCACACGCGCAGTGAGCGAACGAATAGCCAGACAACAGGCGCCAGGTAGAGAACAAAGGCGAAGATTCCATTCTCGGCAAGGACAGTCAGGTAAGTGTTGTGAGACGTCGATTCGGAGCGAACAGGAATATTTCCGACCGGCACCTTGAAATCAACTGCGTGCCGGTCGTACGTGCCGTAACCCCAACCAAACCAAGGCTTTGCCTCTATCATGCGCACGGAGGCCATCGCGCCAACGATACGGTTTTCCGCAGAGGAGTCATGGTGCAGCCTCTGAGAAGCCCAATCCAATTCCCGGCTGAAGAGAATCCCGCCGAGGATTCCGCCGAAGAGCGTCATTACAAGAGTTGAAGTAATCACCAGTCGCGGATAGAGGAAACAGAGGCCGAGAAGCACGAGAAGCCCGCCAAGCCAGCTCCCGCGTGAGAAGGAGAGAAAGACGCAGAGGAAGGCCAGGCCCACAGTAAGGAGATAGGCCGTTTCCAGGAGGCCGCGCCTCCGAGTGGTGGCATAGTTCAACAGGAAGAACGCCAGGAATATCAAGGTGCTGGTATAGGTTGCCGCATTAGCGAAAGATCCGACCACTCGTTCTCCCTCCTCACCCGCCCAGACAGCGGGCAAGAGCGAGGGCATAAACCAGCTGATCAGCCCGATTCCTGCCTGGATGGCGATAGTCACCACCGCGACCGGCATGAATTTTCGCAGGCCGCGCTCCTCAGGAGCGAGGATTCGAACGAGAAAGTAAATTGCAAAGGGCACGACAAGACGATCAAAGAAATGCCTCAGCAGTTCGACCGGAGAATCCCCCCGAACGAGGATGCCGGCGGCTACCAATCCGAGGAACATCAGCATAACCAGTTCGCCGGGGTACCACCTGGGCTTTGGCCTCCCTCGCGCAACCATCTGGAGCACGGCCACTCCGAGAGCTCCCATGATCATCATTCGATGCAATCCCCAGAAGAAGATGGCACCGGCGAAGAGCGGCTGCCTCACGAAATACGGAAACACCAGTATCCAGATGAGAATCGCGTACAGAGGCGAATAACAGATGACGACAACTCCGACGATGACAAAAGGCAGAACGAGAATCTCCCAGGCCCCGTCGCTGATAAGGAGAGCCATCGGCGCGGCGATCAGGCAAGTCAAAAACGGCATCAGACGCCTGACCACGTCTTCTTCAAGCCAGAAAGAAATCGAATGGATTTGTCTCATTCGAATGAAAAAGCAGGGGCAAAGGTAAAGCGTGTCGCTATGGGTTGCCCTCGGTTAACTATTTGTCGCTTCGTTCCTTTGCCCCTGTTCCTTTGCTTCTCCCGTCGCCTCTTCGGCGTAACCCAGGTGGCGATTCAGGGATTCGGTCACATGACGGATAGCTGCTAATTGTCGTCGGGTCAAAAGCGTGCGCCATTGTTCATCGAGCCGGACGGCAGAACCGGCGTGCAGCCGCATCGGGTTTCCCAGGATGTGATGCTCAAAACCGTGTGAATCGAGGGGTGGCGACAACTTTTGGCAACCACAGAAATCCTGGATGGATCGAACCGTTACCTCCAAGTCCCGGCACAGATCCTCATAGCGCACTGTGAGGTATCGATCGCGGAACGAACCTCGCAACAATCCCTGGATTCTCCGGTTGCTGGTAACCCATTGCCTGGCCATCTTCCTCACCGGCAATGTTGTCCCATGACGGATTCTGGAGGCAACGACGCCCCGCACATCCCGGATCAGGTGGATTGCCCGGAGGTTGAGGCTCGAGAAGCGGGCGAGCGCCGGAAGCCGAAAAGGTCCCTTGGAGGTGTCGACAAAGATCCTTTTTCCCGTCACTTCAAGGACGGTCCGTATAAAGGCCACGTTGCGCGCAGCGAGTGCTGCCGTGCGGCGCCGCTCAGAGGGGAGCTTGAAGAACACCGAGTCGCGCAATGAGTCGATCAGGCGGACTCCGGTGGATCCCATTCGAATGTAGCGAATGATTCTGGAAACGGGCGCGCTGAAGCGCAGGTCAAAATGACCGACATCGAAGGAAAAGCCACGACGAGACATTCCGGCCGCAACGCGGACCCAGAAGTCGCAATCCCTGATCCTTTCTCCACAGGAACAGCGATACTGTTCAGGGTTTTCGGAGGGTATCAGCCCGTCCATTTCGCCAACAGTCGCTATCTCCGGGTGCGAGCCCAAGAGAAACGCTAACAGAGTCGCGCCCGAATAGGCACAAGTGGCCACCGAAACAAAGGTGCAACGCGATTCTTGAGTGACTTTCTGACCAGTCATTCCAAATACCCGAGGGACCTTAGCTGGTTTTCAATGATCGCTTCGTCTTCGGCCGACATTGCGTTGCTGCTGAATTCGGGCCTCGCAGGATTCGGCCAAAAACCTCTTGGCTCCTCGTACGCTACAGGTCGTGATCGGTTGAACCGAGTCGAGAAGATCTCGGTTAGAATCCGACCGTCCATATCTGAAGGGACGGGCAGCCCCATCAGATGCAGGGCGGTTGGGGCGATATCTTCCAGGTGGACGCTGCGGACAGGTTCGGTTCTCGCCGGGATCCCTTTGCCCCGTGCCATGAAGATGCCTTCCATTCGGTGCTTAGCCGGGCCACGAACGTCCTGTCGGCCGGTGACAATCGAACTGTAGAAACCCAGCGCATGTTTAAAGCAGTACTGCGGATCGGCGATTGCAATCAGGTCGGGGACTCTTTCGGCGGCAACTCCCGAGTAGTACTCACGGCCGGGAAAAGCTTCAGTAATCACCTGTTTTCCGGTATCGGGGTCGGAGATTCGGGAAAGGTTTCGCTCCAGGTTCTGGACAGCTGCTTGCCGGGCCGCTTCCCCTTTCACATTGAGACGAATCCCGGTCATGTTGAAAAAGATCGGGACTGAGTACGCCATACTGCGTTGCTCGTCAACGGCCAGGGCCCGGTCGTTTATGGTTCTCCTCACCACGCGGGACTTCAGCAATCCGGGCACCCATTTCATGACGCGTCCCAGGCGATCTCGGCCGATCCTCAGCCGCGCCAGAATGATGTCCGGACCAGGAACCGCAGCCCGTCGGGCCCGGGCGGTCAGCCACCCCTGCTGCTGTAACCATGTGGCAATGTGAATCTGTTTGGGTGGAACCGGGCCCATGCCGTGATCAGACATCACCAGAATATTCGTATCCCGGCCGGCACGCTCCACCAGCTCCCCAACTATCTCATCCAGCCGGATGTAGTAGCGGCGGACCCCGTCGGTCAGTTCCGGATTGTCTGATTCAGGGTTGACAGGGGCGTGATAGTTCCAGAAGTAGTGGCCCAGGCGATCCGGGCCCGTGAAAACGACCATAAAGAAATCCCAGGGCCGCGAGCCGATCAGGTCGAGAGAAGCCCTGGCACGTTTCTCGAGCATGCTCCTGAATTCGCCGAGGAACTTCAATGTGGGAGTTGTGGAGCCTTCGTCGAACTCATCCTGATACGGCGTTTTGCCCGCAAAACGGTCGAGGTCTATCTGATAGTCAGTGAGACGGCCGGAAAGCTCAGGAGGGTAAGTAAAAATCTTCGCATGTTTAGGAGTAAGCAACCCGCTGATCATGAAACCGTTTACCGTACGCGGAGGATAGGTCAGCGGAATATTGATGAGGCCGACCATACGGTTGTGATGCCCGAGAACGTCCCATATTGCTGGGGACCGAAGCGTCTCGGCGCTGACGAATTGGCTCGCGGCGCCGGCTTTTTCTTCTTCGAAGAGTCGGATGAAGTGGAAGACGCCGTGTTTGCCTGGCTTCTTGCCAGTCATGAAACTGCTCCAGGCCGGAGCCGTTACCGGTGGAATGGTGGAGCGAAGTACACCCCAGCTCCCCTTGTCCCGTAACCGGGCAAGATGGGGCAAAGTGCCATCGCGCATCCAAGGATCCAGGACATCCCACGTCGCGCCGTCCAATCCGATTATCAGGACACGGTTTTGAGAGTCGTTCATAGTGTTGGTTTTCGCAAAAGGGTTTACTCAGGCAATGAGCCGTAACGGTATTTCTTTCGAAGTGCGGTGGCAGGGTCCTGATCCTTATACGAACTTTTTGATTCCAGCGGGCTTAGAACGCGTTACCGAGCCGCGCACGTAGCGGAGGGCCGCGAAGCGCTTTGTGCGGAGCGAGTCCCGGAGCGAAGTAAGCGGGACCACCCAACGTGCCGTTACGGTTCGTTGGGTGGTCCCGCTTACTCCGCTCCAGGCTGCTCCGCTGGAAAACGCTCCGCAGCCCGGGTGGCAAGCCACACACTCCGTGCGCGGCTCCGTAACGAGTCTAAGCCCGCTGGAATCAAAAAGTTTGCTACTTTTCGGGCCTCCCACAGAGTAGCCGGTTACTGAGCAGCGGATTTGGGGGCAGAATCGGCCGAGACGGCAGGGCGGGAATTGCCAGGGGCGGTCAGACGGGAAAGGATGGCCTGAGGGATCTTCTGAAGAGGAGTGACTTCCATCGCCGCCTGCAGTTTGACGGCTTCCTTGGGCATGCCAAAGACGACGCAGGTCTCTTCGTTCTGCACGATCGTGATCCCGCCGTTCTCGCGTATCGCGAGCAGTCCCTTCGCGCCGTCTGCGCCCATTCCTGTTAATAGGACGCCAATTGCATTAGCTCCGATGTTGGAGGCGACCGAGTAGAAGAGGACGTCAACGCTGGGTCTCTGATGATGGACCATGGCTCCGTCTTTGACTCGGACGACATACTCGCCGGCATCTTTTTGAACGATGAGGTGCCGATTCCCGGGGGCGACGAGGGCGAGGCCTTGCCTGATGGGGGTGTTGTCCCGGGCCTCGCGGACTTCCATCTCGCAAACCTCGTTCAGGCGTTCCGCAAACGTCGCGGTGAAGTGTTCCGGCATGTGCTGGACGATGACCAGACCCGGGGAGTTGGCTGGAAGGCCGGTCAGCACCTTCTCGATGGCTTGAGTTCCGCCTGTGGAAGCCCCGATCGCAATGACCCGGTTATTGATAGCCGTCGAAAGGAGCGGTGGCGCACTCTTCTTGACTGACTCCGGATCGTGGATGATAGGTGGTGCCGGGTGCGCCCCGGCCGCAATCCGAATCGCCCTGACCAGCTGGCGTCCCACGTCCGGGACCGAATAGCGGGAGCCCGGCTTGCTGATCACTTCGACAGCGCCTAGTTGCAGGGCCCGAACGGCAGACGCGCTCCCCTCGGGCGTCAGGGAGCTGACGATGACCACGGGCGTCGGGTAGTGCTTCATCAGCTTTGCAAGGAAGGAAAGCCCGTCCATCCGGGGCATTTCAACGTCGAGGGTAATGACGTCCGGATGGAGTTTGACGATCTTGTCCCTGGCGACGTAAGGGTCGATGGCTGTGCCCACTACCTCTATATCCCGGTACTTCGACAGCTCGTCCGAGAGGACTTTGCGGACTACAGCTGAATCGTCAACGATCAGGACGCGTATCATCGGTTACTCTTGCGGCAGATCGATCAAGTAAAGGAGCAGATCGGCTCGACCTTCCTCCAAACCAACCTGGACCTCGGCAGTCGGTTTCAGTGACGCGACCGGCGGAAGTGGCTCATCCTGGGGCATGGGCCTCGGGGTCTTAAGCTGGAACACCTGTCTGGCGCCGGCGAGCGAAGGGAGGAGGTTTCCGCAGATGATATTGGCAATTTCCCCCAAAGCATCGCTCTGCAGCTTCTGGCCGGGCGGTTCCAGTTCGCCCATCATGTTGGCGGCGAGGACCGGGAGAACCCCCCCGCACATCCTGACTACCAGCCTTCCCGCGTAGGGTCCCTCGAAATCCACGCAGCCCTGCGCGTCGACCGACGCGTACTTCTGGAGCGGGTCGAGTTCGGACGATGGAAACATGAAGCCGAGTTCTTCAAAAGTCAAAGCCGCTGCCCGATACAGGGCTTTTGTGATCTTGTCGTTCATCGATAACTCCAGTCGCGCGAAGAATAGCCTGCCTCAATGTTTCAGGCGTAAAAGGCTTGTGGACGAAGGCGACGCCTTTCCTCTGGACGTTCTCTATTCGAGTCTCGCTGCTCTCCGTCGACACCACGATAATCGAAAGATCGGCGGTCTCCGGGTTCTGCCTGACCTTGTCGATCATGTCCATGCCGTCCAATACCGGCATATTGATATCAATCAGGGCGAGGTCCACCCAGTTCTCATCGAGCACCCGGAGCGCTTCTTCTCCGTCTTTGGCCTCGTAGATTTGACCGAGAGCGACCCCGCTGAGATGCAGCGTCTTGATGACAATCGCACGCATGACCGCGCTGTCGTCGACTACAAGGACGTTCAACGCCATTGCCTACCCCCTTTCGAGTCACGAGTGTAATCCGTAACTCGTAACTCGCAACCCGTAACTCGCAACCCGCTAGAGAACCGATTCAATTCCATTGGCTTTCACTCGGACTTGCCCGGTACTGATCTCCAAGGCCAGGGTGCGGGAGTGATGCCCGCCCACATCGTGACCCTGCAGCAGCAGCCCGTTCCGCCACAGCAACTTCCGAAGGACCAGGAAGTTGCGTTTCCCGATTTCGAATCGATCTTCGACACTACCGCTGACATTTGCACCACCCGCCACCTTGATCAGGAGCTTGTCCCGATTGGCTCCCGCCTCATAACACTTGTGGAAGAGAATCGGGACTCCCGTGTCGACAAACATGCAGGGATTCTCTTTGGCCTTGACCGGGTCGATCGTCGACAAAGGCAGCATGACATGGAGAAGGCCGCCAACGTGTGATGTCGGGTCATAGATGGCGATTCCCAGACAGCTGCCGAGCGCGTATGTGACCAGGAGATCATCCGGGTCTCGAGAAATCTGCATGTCTGCGATACCAACAATGTGTTTCACACCCACGTACTCCACGACCGGTTCAGGACCGGTGATCATTTTACGTAAACCGCCGGCTGAGCGTAGTGAAACTTATGGGGAAAAGTGGTCAGACTCTCGGAGTGCCCAACCAAAAGCAGGCCGCCGGGCGCAAGTAACTCCCAAAAGCGATTGACCAGCCTTTCCTGGGTCGGCTTGTCAAAGTAAATCATCACGTTGCGGCAGAAGATTACGTCAAAAGGCCCCCTCATCGGCCAGTGATCCATCAGGTTCAGTCGGGCCAGACGAACCATGGACCTGATATCTTCTCTGAGCTGGTAAATGCGCGATTCCCGGTTGCGACGGCAGCACAAGAAGTACTTCTGTCGCCACAGACCCGGGACTTCCTGAATAGCCTCTTCCTCGAACACCGCTTCCCGGGCCTTCTGGAGCATCCGAGTGGAAATGTCGGTTGCGAGAATACGAATGTCCCAACGTGTTCGGTCGGGAAACTCCTCGTTCAAGAGGATCGCGAGCGAATACGCTTCCTCTCCGGAGGAGCAACCGGCACTCCACAGGCGGAGACTGCATCGTTTTTCCTTGCAGGGAGGCAAGAAAGTGTCGCGCAGGTAGTGGAAATGGTGGATCTCCCGGAAGAAGTTCGTCTTGTTCGTCGTGAGAAAGTCCACCATCGTTGTGATTTCTGCTGGATTCTCCTCGAGATGGTTGAGGTAGGCTTCGAAACTCTTGAGCCCGAGTGCTCGAAGTCTCTTGGTGAGCCTTGTCTTGACCAGTCCCTCTTTACCCGGGACCAAATTGATGCCGCAAAGTCCGTGCAGCAGGGTACGGATCCGATCAAACTGGGCAGACGTCAGACTTGGGACCAGGAGCTCCGTATTAACAAAGAAAAGCTCAGGCTGCATGACTTGGTGATCGCTGACAGCTGACGGCTGACAACTGACGCCTGACGACCGACAGCCAAACGGTCAGAATCCGGAGGTCAGCTGTCAGTTGTCAGCTGTCAGCGCCTTTTCAAAACTCCTGCAAAATCCCCGCGTCGCTGTCGTCCAGGGGAATCAGTTTGCTCGGGTCGGCTGACTTAGCCGGCTCCGGTGGCTTCACTCGGGCGGGTTTTGCCGGAGGCAGAACCCGGGCGGTTCTGGCAGCCAACTTCGGAGGCAACGCCCTGGCCGAGGCCGTCGTCGGTGTCGTGAGTGCTGGCGCGGCGGTTGTAGCCAGGGAGGGCCGTTTGGGCGCAGGATTCAGGTTTAGCCGGTAATGGGAGAGGACCCGTTTCATCTCCTCGGCCTGCCCGGCCAGTTCTTCAGCGGCGCTTGCCGATTCTTCGGAAT